>Ga0256831_1001310_pt1 | contig 13155 bp, 24 predicted proteins | sample 132544metaG_FD_189087 | JGI IMG/M metagenome (GOLD analysis project Ga0256831, IMG submission 189087) | Hydrothermal vent microbial communities from Lau Basin, Pacific Ocean - 132-544 | ecosystem: Environmental > Aquatic > Marine > Hydrothermal vents | place: Pacific Ocean: Lau Basin | collected... | reverse complement strand
GTATAGGAGCATCCATCTTTATTTCTCTATCAATAGAGTTTAAATATAGTGATTGTATTCTATCAAATAAACAAAAACAACTTTATTGATAGATATTTTAAGGGATTTTTTGCTCTATCAAATAGGTTTACTCTATTGATAGTATTCAGATTAACTTTAATTGCTAAATACCCAGCATTTAGTAGTGGTACCGACATTGAGCAATATAAAGCGTTTTATCTTCTACCTTATAAACTAACCGATGTTCCCGATCTATTCGTCTGGACCAATAACCAGACCAGTTATGTTTTAATGGTTCTGGATCACCAATACCCTCAAATGGTTCACGTTTAATAGCCTTTATTAAAACATTGATACGCTTAAGGGTCTTCTTGTTTGTATTTTGCCAAAACAAATAATCCTCCCAGGATTTTTCAGCCCATGACAGGATCATTCTTCAATTAACTCTTTTTGAACAGACTTACCTGATTCAATTTCAGAAATAGCTTGATTTAATCGTTCTGCATTCCTGGGGCTTGCCATTAAATAAGCTGTTTCTTCATACGAACAAAAGTCTTCCAGGCTCATAACAACCGCTGGCAGGCCATTCTGGCGGGTTATCATTACTGGTGTATGATCTTCATTTACTTTGTTTAATGTATCAGCTAATTTTGTTCTAAAAGACGAATAACTCATTATGTTCATGGATGTCACCTTATTGTTTGTACTTATTATTGTACCTGTACTTATTATGGTACTCAAGTTTTAATAGCTAAACAAAACAGAATCTAATTAGGTTTTCTGTATGAATTTGGGGATTTTTTAGAGGTGAACAATTTTGGGTAATGAATTTCGTCGTTTTAAAGGAACTACACCCATTTAAATTGATAAAATATTAAAAAAACATTTGACATCATCGTCAATATTGACGATGATAAGAAGATGAATTACCCAGGTGGCAAAGCAAAAACATTCCAACATATTATTAATCATATTCCACCGCATAACACTTATATTGAACCTTTTTTAGGTTTAGGCTCTGTAATGAAAGCAAAAATGCGGGCAAAAACTGAGTATGGTGTTGATTTAGATAATAGAGCACTTAAATTATCAGGACTAAGCCAATTGGGCATACAACTTCTTAACGATGATGGCATATCTTTTCTTGAGAAATACCCCTTCCAAGGCCAGGAAGTAGTTTATTGTGACCCTCCTTATTTGCCGTGTACGCGAAAACAAAAGCGTGTTTACAAATACGATTTAAATGAAAAAGATCATATACGATTCTTAAATGTTGTTATAAAACTAAAAACACGAATAATTATCTCTGGATATGATAACAACCTATATCAAGAGTACCTTCAGGGCTGGAACAAATACCATTATTCTGCAAAAGCACACGATGGTTCCAGAGAAGAATGTATTTGGTATAACTTCCACAAACCTAAAAAACTCCATGACTATCGTTATTTAGGAACAAATTTTCGCGAGCGTCAAACAATTCGACGTCGTCTTGACCGAATGAAAAACCGAATAGAAGAAATGACAGCTCAAGAACGCTCTTTTCTATTAAACTGGCTACAAGTTAGAGAAAATTCAAATGCAGATTAAGACACATTATGAGGATGGAAAATATTTTGAATGTAATATTCCAGATGAAGACATCGAAGTCATGCCTGGTGTGCCATGGGGTAATGTGAGCCAACCATTCACACCTGCGTTCTGGCGACTAGCCTGCATAGCGAATGGAGCTATCTCTGACACAGCTCGTTATCATTTAGGAACATCACTAAAAGAAGAGGTTATAGCCTGCCTTCTTGGCGGTCATGGTGTTAAAGGTGAACTTGGATTAGCGGCATTTGATTATTTATGTAAAAAAAATATAGTAAATGAATATTACTCTGTCGAAGATATTGAGTTAATGTTGAGAGAGCCACTTGATATAGATGGTCGATTTATCAAATATCGTTATCCTAGACAAAAGGCAAAATACATTTTTGTAGCTCTCCAATATCTAAATTCTAATACTCCTCCCCTAGAAGGAGGAAAGAAACTTAGAGATTGGTTAACAGCAATCCCTGGAATAGGCTATAAAACAGCATCTTGGATTGCCAGAAACTGGCTAGATGCTACAGACATTGCAATTCTAGATATTCACATACACAGAGCAGGAGTTATTGCAGGAATTTTTTTACCTAATGACAACGTCGCGAAAGACTATCTTCGGATGGAAAATAACTTTGTTCAGCTAGCCAATGGTATTGGTATTCCAGCAAATGTACTAGATAACCAAATATGGAATGAACTTCGTACAGCACCTGCTACAGTACGAAAAATGCTAGAGGAAAAGAGTGTTGCTTCAGTTGATCGTTGTGGTTTACCTGCGTCCCACAACAGCAGCACCAACCGAAATTATAAGCTCTTTGCGAGTGTCCAATAAATTTATAAGCCATTCTTCAGCAGTCGTGCCAAGAGGGCAATAAGCAAGCTGAAATGCTTCTGCAAGCAACCCAAGAGTACCTAGTAAAACACCAGCTTCGCGAAGCACCAGAGTATCTGGGGTTTGATAATATTGTGAAATAAAGGAACGATCTACAACAAAAAGTAGTAATATTCCTTTATCAATAGTAAAAAATTCATTAGCTGAAGCACGTATATTTTTACACAAATCAAGGGAAGCTGGTAAGACTTCAGCCTTGTGTCCCTCTATATCATAAACCCAAGCTTCTTCATCTGGCCTCAAGACAATTGTTTTAACACTGGCTAGTGCCCCAGCAGTAGGGTATGGTAATTTAAGCCTGTTGGGATCAGAGAACGATGCAGTTTTTCGTTGAGCAAACCAAAGTAGCGTTGATATATCCTGAAGTTCCATTGCATTAAATTTATGACGTGATTTTCGTTTTTCAAGAATATTAAATAAATCGGTGGGTGGACAATAAAAATTCCTGGGCAAGTGAAATGTTTTACTAATATCCCCGAGAAATTGAACGGAGCCACTTTTTTTATATTTCGGCATAGCCAAGTTCTTTAACAACTTCACGATGCTTAATACACCCACGACACTGGCCACAAGCAATATTACTCGTGTGGCATGAATGTGACCATGCCAGTAATGAGAATGGTATATCAGAATTATTTACAAGCTCTACTGTAGTCATATCAATTGCTGGAGCTTCTACAATCATAGCTCCTTCTTGCATTGATAATAAAGCACTTATTTTATTAATAAAGTCTAAAGTGCCATCTCGCATATTAGAGTCAGTTTTAACTGAAGCTATTAGTAACCGTTCAACACCAAGAGGAATTAGGCGCATAGCAGCAAGGGTAATTAACATTTGATTTCGATATGGCCACCAATCACTAGCAGGAGCTTTGTTAATAGCAGGAGAGCCATTCAAATCACCTGAACCAATGACACTAAGATCAACAGAAATAACTAAATGTTCTATATTTAAACGATCTGTAAGTATTTGGGCTGAACGAAGTTCACCGTCATAAGGCTTTTGCCCATAATCAATTGTAATTGCTACTTCAGGTTTTTCCTTATAAGCCACGGCATAAGAATCCATCCCTCCAGACAAAAGCAATGCAGTTTTTTTCATGTAATAGCTTCCCATTGTGCATGATAGATTGCGCTTGCAAAATCCTTAAAGACTTTACAATTTGTACCATAAAGCATTTTCATTGATTCACTGCTGGTTTGCTCCCCAAATGCCACAATAGGAAGACCTTTCTTGACTGCATAGCCAACTTCAAATAGCGTTCCAGCATCAAGTCCATCACACAATGCAAGCATCACATCAGCATCTTCTATTCCTTGTATATCTGCAGGCACCACCTCATCTGCATCACCAAGACCTACATCATGATAAGGAGAGAAAACATTAAATCCAGCATTCATTAATGCTGTTCGTGCCTCTTCTATGAGCCATAATTGCCCCATAGTAAAAAAAGGTCCAGCAAGGTAAATATTAGCTTCAGTAGGTTTTTTTAAAGGGAGAAGAAATTTTAGTTTAAATTTTTTCTCAGAAAATGCATCTTCACAAATTGGAAGCTGCCTAGTTTCACAATATAAAGCTGCACCTTTTGATGCATATTGAGCAGCTTCAAGTGGTGTACTATTTTTCATTCCCCAAAAATATGCAAATACAGCAGAAAAAATATCTCCTGACCCTACTGACCACACTTTTTGGGTCATATATGCACCTACATGCTCTGTAGTTGTCCGAGTATAGATTTTAGCCCCATAAGCACCTGATTTAATTATAACGACAGAAGCATTATGTTTACTTAAAATAATGGCAGCAGCCTCATCAGAATCACATTTCTGGCTTAACATAAAAGCTTCGTTTCTGTTGAGGACATAGGCTAAATCTTGAGCTGTAGAACCATTTTTATCAAAAAAATCTGGATTTTCTGGATTCTGAGGATCATATACAACTTTATTTCCCTTAACAATTACCTGTCCTTCAAGCATACCAAATTGAAGTATTACATTATCTTTAACTTCGATTGTGGGTAAATTAGGAATTGGAAGTTGCGTTGGTTTGATAACTGGAGTGGAAAGACCATGATAATATGAAAAAGATACAATTTCAGGTATATAATATGGTTCCAGTTCAACTTTCCAAATATTTTTTATATGATACTCGATATCAGTACGCCTGTTCTCACCGACATAACTTGTTAGCTTAATATCTGAATCTAATTGACTAAGAGCAGCTGCTGCACGTCCACCACTTCCATAAATGACATCATCTTCTGGAAAAATAGTGCGTTCGTTATAGATACCTCCTATTATCCTCACCGTATTCCTCCCCTTTACTTGGCAGAGATATTAATTTTTACAAGACCATCCTGAATATCTCTCACAGTCGCAACATATTCATAACCAAGATTTATACATTCGATTAATCTTGCAATAGAAGACCAATTAATTGAGCCAATAGGATTCTGAGTATCTGGCTGTACAATGACGACAATATTATCACTTAATATCACATTTAATTTGTCTTTCACCTTAAGTCCATCTAATTCATCTTTTTGTGGTGAATTAATATCTGTATTAAAACTGATGGTTGCACAATTCTTTACTGGTTCATATGTGGCTCCCCCGCCACCGCCACCCATTCCTGACATGATTATCTCCTGTTTTTATCAGTTATTAATAGTTTATAAGAATAGTATACACTTCTTTCTACAGCGCATTAAATGCATATAGTTTTGAAACTATTTGTTTTAATTGACATACTAATCATAGCATACCGACTTATAATTATAAGTAGTTACGAACAAAATTAAGTCACTCAAATTAAGTTACTGAAAATGGAAATTAATCTCCGGATTAAAAAGAACACCAGTACTTATTTTTTCTTTAATCAAGCCTTTAGCAAATGATAATTTAATCCGCTTCAATGCCTTTGTTATATTTATGTGGTAGCAATACGCTCAAGTTGCTGATAGTAACTTGCAATTGAATCTACGTAATTTTTGGCTTCTACTTTCTTGCTATTTAGTATTTCATGAGAAAACCTGCCTGTATCATATCTGATGTGATTACCAACAAGGTCATACATATTTATTTCATAAATACTAAGAAGTCCTGCGATATTGTTTACAATGTGATCTTGGATTTCTTGAATATTTGAATTGGGCGTGACCGACAGAGCGCACATATAAGCATTTGAAATTACAAGATAGATCAAACCCTAATATGAAAAAAAGGCTCCATCAGTTATAGTTTTTTTGCTGAAAAAAATAACATAAAGGAACCTTTAGTGAAAAAGATAACCGACTTAAGTCATTATCGCAACAAAAAAATTGTTGATGAATGAAACAAAAAAGTTGGCAGACTATATGTTAGAGCAGTCAAAAGAAGGGACAGCCATTCACACAGTAGAACAAGGGATCTGGGACAAATTACTGACTATGGGCGAGTAAGCCCTTGGTTAGTTTGTTGCATTGCAAGGTGATGGTGGTATCGGTGAGCAAGTTGAATTAGACTCAGGAACAATAGTCAAACAACTGCCTAAACAGCAAACCCGTCTCTACCGTTCAATATTTGGCTTATATCATCTGGAACGTTCCGTTTATGGTACACGAGAAGGCCAAAAAGTTGAAGATGTTCAAAATGCTATTGATCTGATTGAATCAAATCGCATAGTCTGACCAGTTCATCCGTAAATTGTCTGGCATTCTTTACACCGTCCAGAGAAACGACTTTTTTCTGACTGATCCGATGCCTGTCAATTTGATCGATTAAAGATGAGAAGTCATGTTTACCCTCTCTGACTCCCTGGATTTGATTGGCTATTTCCTGTGTTTTCATAACCTTCTCCTGTATTTTGTCAGATTGTTTTAATGCTGATTTTTGAGCCTTGTCCAAAAGCTGGTAATGATGTTGCTTACGCCGACTTTTCAGCTTTGGAAGGTGATCCAGTGCTCCCTGCAGAGACTTAAAGATCAGGGTTTTTCCCTTTACTGTTTTTTTATATCGGCTACCCCAGGCCAGACAGATCAACCAGTCACCCAGTAGATCCTGAGTTAACAATATTTCATAAAAACGCTGATCGCTCTGTCTTTGCCAGTATTGGTACATAGCATTAAAGGCTTAAAGCCGTTCTTATTTCATTCATCTTGCTGATCTGTCCGTACTGAGTACCACGGCTGAAACCCTGGTGATAAAATGACATGATCCGTTCAATATCAGTTAAGGTGTAATTCTCCGGTACCATGCCATAACGTTCTGTGCCTTCATTGTCCCATATTTCAATATGGCCAGACTGCCTGACGGCTATATATTCATCATTTTGTAAAATAATCTGATGTTCATTTTCCAGAATAAGTTCCATGATTATGCTCCTTTATTACCCTTTTGTTTCTTCTGTTCAGGTTGTTTCTTTTGCTCAGACATCTGCTTTAACTCGGTTTGAAATGATATAACCCGGTTATTTAACTCATCAATCGCCTGGGTCAATTCCGCAATCTGGCTACTTTGTTGTGTACGCTCCTCTGTGAGCGCCTGATTACTGGCTTTGACCGCTCCCAGTTTGTTATTAAGTTCATTATTTCTTGTATTTAATGCTTTGTTTTCCTGTTCGCTGTCCTCCAGTTGATGTTCCATTGCTGATATTTTGTCTCTCAGTTCCTGCAGCTGCTCTTCGCGTACTTCCAGCATTTCGGATTTGGCTTTAAGATCACTTTCTAGTGTTGCACATTGATTCTGAACTTTAATCAGTTCGGATTTGGCCTCTTCTGCTTCTGCTTGTACTTCCTGTTTGAAACCATCAAACTTTTTCATTTGCTGCAGTTCAATCATCTGCCAGGCTCGAACCGCATATTCCAGAGCCTCTCTGGGGATCTCTATCTGCTCCCCTTCAATATCCACCATTTTTTTCTGCTGGTACACCAGGCTGATGTCCTTGGCGACAATTTTGAGATCAGAAGCGATGGAATTAAGGTTACCGGGATACTGGTGTTCCAGGAATTTTGTCTGGATAGGTCTGGCTGTTGGAAATGTCCCTGTTTGTTCCATGTGTTCGATGGCAAACTGTCTGACCCGCTCCAGACGTTCCAGTGATTCAGCTCTGACGGTTTCTGCCATGCTCAATGTACTCCGGTGATTGATTAATTCTTCCTTATTGAAGCACAGTATAGAACAATTTATAATTGAAAACAAGATACAAAAAACATAATACATGATACAGTTGTTGATACCTAATTTTAGAGGCGCACTATCATTGAAAATAACAGTGACAACAATAATGGTAGTCAAACATGCTATATACCATTGCAATATACCGTAAACTATATACAATAGGTGTATAGCAAGGTGTTTTATATGAGGTGATAAATGGCTACTGGTTCTGTATTTGTAAACAATAGAACTCAGGCGGTACGGCTTCCTGCTGAGACTCGTTTTCCGGATAACGTAAAAAAGGTGGTTGTTCGGGTGTTAGGTAAAGAGCGAATATTAACGCCCGTTGAAAACACCTGGGACAGTTTCTTTCTTTCAGAAGATAAGGTTAGTGATGATTTTATGTCTGAGCGAGCCTCTCAGGAACAGTCCGATAGAGAACCACTTTAATGCTAAAGTACATGCTTGATACCAACATTGCTATTTATGTCATTAAGCGGCGACCCATTGAAATGTTGAAAACCTTTAATCAACATGCAGGTCAACTTTGTATCAGCTCAATTACTTTGGCAGAATTATTACATGGAGTAGAGAAAAGCCGATTTGTGGAGCAAAACCTTAAAAATGTTGAAAGTTTTATATCACGTCTTGAGGTTTTAGAATACGGTTACAAAGCCGCTTCTCATTATGGTGATATTCAGGCTGATTTAGAGCGCAAAGGCATCTCTATTGGTGTTAATGACTTACACATAGCAGGACATGCCAGAAGTGAAGGCTTAATTATTGTAACGAATAATGTCCGGGAATTTGAAAGAGTCCCTGGTTTACGTTTAGAAAACTGGGTTAAATAGGATATTGGGATTCGCATTGAACCATGGATTATTCAGACTATACTACGATTTATCAGCAGTACAATTTATAATTGTAAAAGGTGGATCAGATGACAGTATTTGAAAAGAACCAATATAAGTTACTGGCTCTAAGCAGTGCCATCTGGTTACCGGTCGTATTTATACTGACTCCACCAATGAGTCCGGGACTGTTTATTATGTTAATCGCTTCCGGAGCCTGGTTCAGCAAGGGTTCAGTGGAAGTGAGTTACTATTACAAAGCCAATTTTGAACAGGCTCATTTAAGCTGGTCACAATGGCTACTGGCAGCACTTCTTGTTCCGGTCTGGTTCTGGTGTCTGAACTATAGAAAGCCTTATTAACTCATATATTATATAACGAAGGTGGATTATGAGTACTAAGTTTGCCCAATTGGAATTAATGGATTCGGTAAATTTTTATAAATTGGAATACGAAGCACCTGGACTGAGAATTTATTGTGGAAGCCTACCAATTAAAAACCATTGATGATTTAATAGAAGCACAAAAATCAGATGAACGCCTTGAGCTTATTAATGGTGAGATCATTAAACGCCCCATGGCTCGTGCAGAACATGCTTTTGTGCAGACCTGGATTTCTGGTGATTTAAACCCTTATATAAGGAAATCCGGATCAGGTGGTTGGTGGATAATGTCAGAAATCAGCGTTCAGTACAATGAACATCAATGCCCGGTACACGATATTGCCGGGTGGCGTAAAGAGAGGCTGCCACAAAAACCAAAAGGTATTATGAAAATGACTCCTGACTGGGTTTGTGAAATTGTTTCTCCCGGTCATGTGGCAAAAGATACTGTGACCATTTTTAATATTCTGAAAGAATATAAAATCCCTTTCTACTGGATAATCAATCCGGAAGAAAAAGTGCTCACCGTGTACCAGTATTCAGAAGATACCTATAAAGTCCTGGTATCCGTACAAAATAAAGGCAAGGTCAGACTGGAACCTTTTACAGAAATTGAATTTGATCTAAATTATCTTTTTGGCGATTAAACGACTAAGGATTATACTAATGGATGAGAGTGAAGAGAGTTTAATTGATTTAATAGATGTTTATGTCTATCCGGATGGCGACGTTTATGAAGAAGAAGAACCACCTTCCTGGAAGTCGGATGATTATGAGATCCGCAAACAGGGAGCCTGCGGACAATGTGGTGAACCCATTGTACCGCACTATGGTGAGCCATTTGCCAGCTGTCAGTGTGGTACTCAGGAGTGGTACAGGTAGAAAATATGATTGATTATAAAAAATACATTACCATTAAAGCCGGGAAAAGATCAGGGAAACCCTGTGTGCATGGCTTGCGAATAACAGTGCTGGCATTTACAGCACAAAGAGATATAGTTACCACCTGGCTTATTAGTGCATGAAACTTTTGATAGTAAAAATTGAGAATATATGAATAGCGCAAAAGAAGAAGTACAGTTATTACTGGAAAAGCTACCTGAAGATTGTACTCTGGAGGATGTTCAATACCATTTGTATGTTACAGAAAAAATCCAGAAAGGAATAACCAGAGCAAATACTGAAGGTACTTTAACCCAAAGAACCCAAGAGAAGTAGAGGAAAGAAATCATGGGCGAAGTCAGAGGGGATTTTACATTAACAAATCCTGCCAATGGAAAATCAATTCAGCTTGATGCTCTGGTTGATAGTGGTGCCGTTGTATCAATCATTGGTAAAGATGTTGCCGAGGCTATTGGCTTAGTCGCAGACAGTAAAGCCATTGTGTATTTGGCCGATGATTCAACCACTGAAATGGAGCGAGTCAATGTTGTCGCTTTTAAATTTAAAGACCGTACAACAGGTAATCCTGTTCTGATCAGTGATTATGGTGTTGAACCATTAATCGGTCAAATGGTGTTGGAAGGATTAGATTTATTAGTGGACTGTCCAGGGAACAAAGTTACAGTCAGACCTAATTCTCCGGCCTACCCTTCATACAAAGCAAAATAGGAAAAACTATTAATGGAATATGCAGGATATAACAAATAGGATGAATTATGACACTTAAACTCGGTGTAAATCAATTTATTCATCATAAGGAAACAATCATGAAAAACAAAACAAAATACCGGCTTTTTAAATTATTGCAGTGGTCACTGCGTCTGGGACTGGTTATGACGGTTCTGGGATTTGCTGTCTCAGGCATTATTATTGCTTTGGATCTCAGCCCGTTTCGTGATCCCGATCCGTTCTGGCACCCAGCCATTATCCTGGGACTTTATATCGGCACTTATGGACTGTACCTCTTTGGGGGGGCATTTGTACTGTTTCTTATCAAGGGTCTGGCATTTTCTGTCCATATCCATCGAACCACCATAGAACAGTCGGTTGATTCCTTTGGTAAAAAAATCACTGTTATGGGCAATGCCCTGTTACCGGTTATGGGGCTTGTTGCCAGGGAAATGGTACTGGGCTGGGCTAACAGTGATAATAGTGAAGAAGTTGAGCAAGATAGTTTCGGTTATCTATGGTCAGAAAGCCAAGGACATCTCTTCACAGACAAATATCACTATTAGCTGAACTATTCAAGCTTTCATGTAATAAAACTATAACTCACAAAGCCAACAGTCAATATTAGCTGTTGGCTTTGTGAAAAGAATATTATTGTTATTTCATACCTTTTCGCTCCTGATTAATACCCGATTCAATCATTCCACCACCTTTTTGGGCAGCTGACTTACCAGAGTGATTAGCATTACCAGCAGCCTCAATGACACCACCCACACGATACCCAGCCATAGTAATCACCGTGGATAAAATTACCGGCCCCATAACATACCAGGCACCTATCACATAATCTAGCACATCATCATTAATCGACAGAGCCTCTGCAGCTCCCAGTGTTAAACCATTAACAAAGCCTGCCGTGGACGGTAATATGGCTGCCTGTAATGAAGCATCCATCCAGTCTCCGACATCCCAGATAACCGGCCAGAATTTAACAGACACTATCAGAGCCCCCATAGTCAGTGTTTCCTTTACGCCATATTGTGAAAATATCAGAAGAAACGGTAAAAATATCACCAGTCCGGCCAGTACAAAGGCCTGCACATAGGGCATCGCTTTTTTCAGGATCGCAATCGCAGGGTAAAACACCAGATTGGCCAGTCCGGTACCGACATTGGCCACACCCTCTGCCGCAACATTCACTTTACTGCGGCTACTGCCAAACGGATTTATCAAGTTCCACAGGTTCCCAAGCCCTGTTCCCACTGAATCTTGCGGATTGGTGATGGTTTTAACATCACTGACATCAATCAGTGAACGAATAATCAAATCATCCGCCTCTGTTGGCGTACCATTAAATCCAGGCACATCATCCTTAAAACTTTGAATAGTGAGCTTCATATTATTCCACCAGGTATTATCATAAGTGCTGATGATTTTGCTTCTGAGACTGTTTTGATACCAGTCTTTACAATAAGGTCGTCCCCACTGTGGCTTTGGTGGTGAACCATTCCACCAACCTTTATCAGCCCCGTTTTCATCAAACGGAAATCCCTTTACGGGATAATCTGGCTGAATGGAATCATAATAACCAGATTCGGATAAAAAGAATTTAGAACCCAGCCAGCCCGCATCTCCGGCCTGTTGTTGCGCCTTGGTATAATTTGACGGGGTGTTGGCATCAAACTTCGCCCGGGCCTTTTTATAACAACCGTGATAAAAATTACCTATTTCCTGACGCACAGCCGGATCCTGGATCTGATTGGTTTTTAATTGATAACTGGTTTCCGAGATGCTGCTCTTGCAGGGGATTTTAACCCGAACCCCATCCGTAATACTCTGGCTAACCGCAAATACCGCTGCCCAGAATACCGGGATTTTTGCAGTTAAGCCGCCCATACTGGCACTGGTAAAGGTATCATCCAGTGTCGTTCCGGTTCCCGAACCGGAGGTTGCCTTGCTTATCATTGCTGCAACTGAACTACCCGGTGTGCAGGTTCGCTGATTAAACTTCATGTTCCCCAGACTCAGATTGATGGTCGGTACGCCTGCCAGAGTCAAAACCGCTGTACCAATAAAAAGTTTCATTTCCAGATAGGCCAGTACCCGACTGGCATTCATCTTATGACTACCCTTTTCCCGTGTTGATGTATAGGCTTCATACAAATAAAACCCGAACGGTATATAAACAATCCCCATGTTCACAAACACATCCCAGAGCGTGTTATACATACCCCAGGCAAAAAACTGTAAAAATAATTCAGTAAAACTCCCTGCACTCATTACGATCTTCCTTTTTTTCTCAGTTGAACAAATAACCCAGTAAATTTTGATTGATCATCAGTTCAAAAAATACAAACCAGCCCATAATCGGCCATCTGTGTCTGATAATATTATCCCTGTCATCATTGTGCATCTTAAAAACCCTGGATAACCAATGAATAAATGATGCCCATTTCCAGAAAACAAGTATCAACAGGGAAACTCTAAATGCTGTAAATGTCCACTTTTGTTGTTCAAAAAACAGCTGTACCTGGGCTAGTCCTTCTGCTGAATCCAGCCCTGTCAGTTTAAGAAAAAAGTACATAAAAAAACCGGTAACAAGCAAAAGCCCCACGGTTAAGAGTAAAAATTTGCCCATAGATTTCATCATAATCATAATCCTGTAAAAGCACTCATTATTTCAGAGTGGCTTCCC
>Ga0256831_1001309_pt1 | contig 13155 bp, 6 predicted proteins | sample 132544metaG_FD_189087 | JGI IMG/M metagenome (GOLD analysis project Ga0256831, IMG submission 189087) | Hydrothermal vent microbial communities from Lau Basin, Pacific Ocean - 132-544 | ecosystem: Environmental > Aquatic > Marine > Hydrothermal vents | place: Pacific Ocean: Lau Basin | collected... | reverse complement strand
GAGTTATAGTACTTATTATGATAAGTAATAAATAACTTAAAAAATTTGGAGTTGAAAATGGCTGTAACTAAAGACGAAATGTTAGATGCAATTGCTAATATGTCTGTAATGGAAGTTGTTGAACTTGTTGAAGCAATGGAAGAAAAATTTGGTGTAACTGCTGCTGTTGCAGTAGCTGCTGCACCTGCTGCTGGTGGCGAAGCTGCTGGTGGTGCTGCTGAGCAATCTGAATTTGATGTTATTCTTGCCTCTGTAGGCGATAAGAAAGTAAACGTCATTAAAGCAGTTCGTGCTATCACTGGTCTTGGTCTTAAAGAAGCAAAAGGCGTTGTTGACGGCGCTCCAGCACCTGTTAAAGAAGGTGTTGAGAAAGCTGAAGCAGAAGAAATCAAGAAGCAGCTTGAAGAAGCTGGTGCAACAGTCGAACTTAAGTAAGGCGATGCACTTTTACCCTCAGTTGGCATTACATTATTTGTAATGCCAATGGGGTAAAAATGAAAATGGCCGATGGTTTAGACCATCGGCCTTTTTCCGTTTCTAAATATTGAAAATTTTAAGTTATCTGAAGTATTGATTTTAGCTTTGTTGCTATTTGTTTGAAGAGCTAAGGTTATAGAATAAATACTTGAGATAACTCGAATGAGGTGTTTGGTTTTTGCAGATCAAAATTAAATGAGACTCATACATATAGCTGCTATTGAATTAATAGTTACTTTTAAACAGAGACAGCTCGGGAATATAAATGGCCTATTCATTTACAGAAAAAAAACGTATTCGTAAAAATTTTGGTATATCTAAGGGTGTTATGGATGTGCCTTACTTACTTGCTATACAACTTGACTCATTTCGTAAGTTTTTACAATCTGAGGTAAATCCAGAAGGTAGAAAGGAAGTTGGCTTAGAAGGTGCTTTCAAATCTGTTTTTCCAATCGTCAGTTTTTCAGGTAATGCGGCTCTTGAATATATTAATTATAGACTGGGAAAGCCTGCCTTTGATGAAAGAGAATGCCGTACTAGAGGTGTTACCTATTCAGCTCCTTTAAGAGTTAAATTACGCTTAATCATTTATGATAAAGAATCCAGTGCCAAAAATAAAAAAGTAAAAGATATCCGTGAGCAAGAAGTCTTTATGGGGGAAATCCCGTTGATGACTGGAAACGGTACTTTTATTATTAATGGTACCGAGCGTGTTATTGTTTCTCAGTTGCATCGTAGTCCAGGCGTCTTTTTTGATCATGATAAAGGTAAAACGCACTCATCTGGAAAGTTACTCTTTAATGCTCGCGTGATACCTTACCGTGGTTCGTGGTTAGATTTTGAGTTTGATCCTAAAGACAATGTTTTTGTGCGCATTGATCGACGTCGTAAACTACCAGCGACCATTTTGCTTAGAGCTTTGGGTTATGAGTCAGAAGAAATGCTGGAGATGTTCTTTGATTTTGAAAGTTACAAAATCAATGCCGAAGGTGCTCAACAAAAGCTTGTTTCTGAAAGGATGCGAGGGGAAACTTTTAGTTTTGATATAAAAGATAGTGAAGGCAATGTTCTTGTTGAACAGGGCAAAAGAATTACCGCACGTCTGGTTAAGAAAATTGAAAAATCTGGTATGGAGTATATTGCTGTACCTCTAGAGGTTTTACATGGTAAAGCATTAGCAAAAAATGTTGTCGATGCGGATAGTGGTGAAATTATAGCCAATGCCAATGATGAAGTAACCGAAGAATTACTGGAAAAGCTGATTGAAGCCAAAGTCTCTGATATTCAGACTATTTATACCAACGATTTAGATGCTGGTCCCTTTGTTTCTGAAACCTTACGTATTGATAGTTCAAATACACAACTAGAAGCTCAGGTTGAGATTTATCGTATGATGCGTCCAGGTGAGCCACCGACTAAGGAAGCGGCTGAAGCTTTATTTGCCAACCTGTTCTTTACGGATGAACGTTATGATTTATCAGTTGTAGGGCGTATGAAGTTTAACCGCCGTATTGGCAGAGAAGTGTTAACTGGCGACGGTGTGTTATCAAATGATGATATTATTGCTGTTATTCAAACCTTGCTGGACATTAAAAATGGTAAGGGCATTGTTGATGACATTGACCATCTAGGCAATCGTCGAGTCAGAAGTGTTGGTGAGATGGCAGAAAACCAATTCCGTGTTGGTCTGGTTCGTGTTGAACGTGCCGTTAAAGAGCGTTTAACATTGGCAGAAGCCGATAATCTAATGCCACAAGAGCTGATTAATGCGAAGCCTGTATCGGCAGCAATTAAAGAATTTTTTGGTTCTAGTCAGTTGTCTCAGTTTATGGATCAAAATAATCCATTATCAGAGATTACTCACAAGCGTCGTGTTTCTGCCTTAGGCCCTGGTGGTTTGACTCGTGAACGTGCTGGTTTTGAAGTACGTGATGTGCATCCAACACACTATGGTCGTGTCTGCCCTATTGAGACACCAGAGGGACCAAACATTGGTTTGATCAACTCTCTCTCTGTCTATGCCCGTACGAATGATTATGGTTTTCTTGAATCACCTTATCGCAAGGTGGTTGATGGCGTACTAACGGATCAGGTTGATTATTTGTCTGCGATTGATGAATCTGAGTTTATTATTGCTCAAGCAAATGCCACCATTGATGATAATGGTAAGTTAATAGATGATATTGTCAATTGCCGTCACTTAAACGAATTTACAACCTATTCACCAGATAAAATCAATTACATGGATGTGTCACCTCGACAAATTGTTTCGGTGGCTGCTTCGATGATTCCATTTTTGGAACATGATGATGCTAACCGGGCTTTGATGGGTTCTAATATGCAACGTCAAGCTGTGCCGACCCTTAAGGCGGATAAGCCTTTGGTAGGTACCGGTATGGAACGTACAGTTGCTATTGACTCAGGTGTCGCAGCAATTGCTCGTCGTGGTGGTATTATTGATAAATGTGATGCTTCACGTATTGTTATTCGAGTCAATGATGATGAAACACTACCGGGTGAATCGGGTGTTGATATCTATAATCTGACTAAGTACACACGTTCAAATCAGAATACTTGCATTAACCAACGTCCATTAGTTAAAGAGGGTGATCTTATTGCTCGTGGTGATGTCTTGGCCGATGGCCCTTCAACAGATATTGGTGAGCTGGCTCTGGGGCAAAATATGATGATTGCCTTCATGCCTTGGAATGGCTATAACTTTGAGGACTCTATTCTTATCTCAGAAAGAATGGTTGAAGAAGATCGCTTTACGACTATCCATATTGAAGAACTAACATGTATTGCTCGTGACACTAAGTTAGGTTCAGAGGAAATCACCAGTGATATTCCTAATGTCGGTGAATCGGCCTTAGCAAAACTGGATGAATCTGGAATTGTCTATATTGGTGCTGAAGTAAAAGGTGGTGATATTCTGGTAGGTAAAGTAACCCCCAAAGGTGAAACACAACTGACACCGGAAGAAAAACTACTACGTGCTATCTTTGGTGAAAAAGCATCCGATGTGAAAGATACTTCATTGAGAGTTTCCGGCAGTAAAGTTGGTACTATTATTGACGTACAAGTCTTTACTCGTGATGGCTTAGAAAAAGATGCTCGAGCAAAATCAATTGAAGAAGATGCTCTGACGGCTGTTCGCAAAGACATGATGGATCAATTTCGAATTGTGGAAGAAGATACCTATAGCCGTGTTGAACGTATCGTGATGGATCAAGTGGTTGATGGTGGCCCAGGCATGGCTGCTGGAGATAAGGTAAGCGCTGATGCATTAGCAGAAATTAGCCAACGCAGTAAATGGTTTGATATTAAATTACGTGATACTGAGCAACAAGAACAATTAGTTAAATTGGCTGAACAACTAGAAAATTCTAGAAAAGAATTTGATGATCATTTTGAAGAAAAGCGTCAGAAAATCATTGCTGGTGATGATCTAGCACCAGGTGTGTTGAAAATGGTTAAGGTTTATATGGCAGTTAAACGTCGTGTTCAACCGGGTGATAAAATGGCCGGACGCCATGGTAATAAAGGTGTTATTTCAATGATTGTACCTGTTGAAGATATGCCTTATCTAGAAGACGGTCGGACGGTTGATATTGTTCTGAATCCTCTAGGTGTACCTTCTCGAATGAATGTCGGACAGGTACTTGAAACCCACCTAGGGTGGGCTGCACGAGGCCTAGGTCTACGTATTGGTGATATGCTTCAGGAAAAATCCGAACAAGCAGAAAAAATGGCCAAGTTGCGTAACTATTTGCATGAAATTTATAACGAAAGTGCCGGTCAAAAAGAAGATCTTGACAGTTTAACAGACGAAGAAATTATCAAGCTATGCCAGAATCTTAAAGGTGGCGTGCCTATGGCAACACCTGTATTTGATGGTGCGGCTGAGAATGAAATTAAGCGTATGCTTGAACTCGCTGGTTATGATCGTTCAGGTCAGTCAACCCTTTATGATGGTCGTACAGGCAATCAGTTTGACCGTCCCGTTACTGTTGGTTATATGTACATGCTGAAATTGAACCATTTAGTTGATGATAAAATGCATGCTCGTTCTACCGGTCCTTATAGTCTTGTTACTCAGCAGCCTTTAGGTGGTAAAGCTCAGTTTGGTGGTCAGCGCTTCGGAGAGATGGAAGTTTGGGCACTTGAAGCATACGGTGCAGCCTATACTCTGCAAGAAATGTTAACGGTTAAATCAGATGATGTTCAGGGGCGGACAAGAATGTATAAAAACATTGTTGATGGCGATCATCGTATTGATGCTGGGATGCCAGAGTCATTTAATGTCTTGCTTAAAGAAATACGGGCATTAGGCATTGATATAGAATTGGAGCAAGTCGACTAGTTCGTTCTCAGTAAAGGACTTCTTAGTGCATGGCTATTAAGAAGTTCTACGATTTATAAACAATAAAATTCTTTTGAGAGAAAATAATTTTTCTCTCAACATGGCGCTATAGTAGAGGATATCAAGTTGAAAGATTTATTAAATCTCATAAAACAGCAAAATCAATTCGACGATTTTGACGCCATTCGTATCGGCCTTGCTTCTCCAGCAAAGATCAAATCATGGTCTTATGGTGAAGTAAAGAAACCAGAAACCATCAATTATCGTACATTTAAGCCTGAAAGAGACGGCTTGTTTTGTGCTAAAATTTTTGGTCCAGTTAAAGACTACGAGTGTTTGTGTGGTAAATATAAGCGCCTTAAACACCGCGGTGTTATTTGTGAAAAATGTGGCGTAGAAGTCACCCAGTCTAAGGTTCGTCGAGATCGAATGGGTCATATTGATCTAGCAAGCCCTGTGGCTCATATATGGTATCTAAAGTCTTTGCCATCACGTATGGGTCTTATTCTTGATATGACCCTACGTGATATTGAACGAGTGCTCTATTTTGAAGCATTTGTGGTCATCGATCCAGGCATGACAACATTAGAAAAAAATCAAATCTTGACTGATGAGCAGTATCTAGATGCTATTGAAGAATATGGTGATGATTTTGACGCTCGTATGGGTGCTGAGGCGGTTCGTGAATTATTAAAAGCAATTAATGTCGAAAAAGAAATTGCTCTGATCCGTGAGGATATGGATGGTACCGAGTCAGAAACCAAACTAAAGAAATTCTCTAAACGCTTAAAATTAATGGAAGCCTTTCAGGAGTCAAAAAATAAGCCTGAATGGATGGTAATGACTATATTGCCCGTTTTGCCACCTGATTTACGTCCATTAGTCCCATTGGAAGGCGGTCGTTTTGCTACCTCTGACTTGAATGATCTTTATCGTCGTGTTATTAATCGAAATAATCGTTTAAAACGCTTATTAGAGCTTAATGCACCTGATATTATTGTACGTAATGAAAAACGTATGTTACAAGAGTCTGTTGATGCCCTATTAGATAATGGTCGTCGTGGACGTGCTATTACTGGCTCCAATAAACGTCCACTAAAATCCTTGGCTGATATGATCAAGGGTAAGCAAGGTCGTTTCCGTCAGAACTTATTGGGTAAACGGGTTGATTACTCAGGTCGTTCCGTTATTGTGGTAGGACCAACCTTACGTTTGCATCAATGCGGTTTGCCTAAAAAAATGGCTTTGGAATTATTTAAGCCCTTTATTTTTAGTAAGCTTGAATTGCGTGGTTTAGCAACAACAATTAAAGCCGCTAAAAAAATGGTTGAACGTGAAGGTCCCGAGGTATGGGATATTCTTGAAGAAGTGATCCGCGAACATCCTATTATGCTTAACCGTGCACCGACTCTTCATCGTCTGGGTATTCAGGCATTTGAGCCCGTGCTTATTGAAGGCAAAGCTATTCAGCTTCATCCTCTCGTTTGTACGGCATTTAATGCTGACTTTGATGGTGACCAGATGGCGGTGCATATCCCACTATCAATTGAAGCACAGCTTGAAGCCCGCTCATTAATGATGGCCTCTAATAACATCCTCTCTCCAGCTAATGGCGAGCCTATTATTGTACCATCACAAGACGTTGTTTTAGGTTTGTACTATATGACTCGTGAGTTCATCGGCAGTAAAGGTGAAGGCATGATGTTCGCTAACTATATGGAAGCTGAACGTGCTTTTGAAACAGGCCATGTGGTATTGCACGCTAAGGTGAAAGCAAGGATCATCGAATCGTTTAAAAACGATGAGGGTGAACTGGTTGAGCAGACTCGTGTTGTAGACACAACTGTTGGGCGTGCTATTTTATCTAAAATATTGCCCCCAGGTTTATCATTTGATTTGATGAATAAAGATTTGTCAAAAAAGGCCATTTCAGGTCTGATTAATGCCTGTTATCGTATTGTTGGTTTGAAAGAGACCGTTGTTTTTGCTGATCAATTGATGTACACCGGTTTTGCTCATGCTGCTCGTTCAGGAGCCTCTTTTGGTGTTAATGATATGGTGATTCCGGATGAGAAATACACCATTATTGATGGTGCAGAGCAAGAAGTTAGAGAAATCCAAGAACAGTATGAATCAGGTCTGGTAACCAATGGCGAACGCTATAATAAAGTAATTGATATTTGGTCACATGCTAACGAAGCTGTTGCTAAATCAATGATGGATAACCTAGAAACAGACTCCATTGAAATTAACTATGTGCCTACATCAACAGTATCAGGACAAGCATTAAAAGATATTGTTCCCGATGAGATTAAGGCATCCATTCCTGAAAAAGGTGACGTTATTAAGCAAACATCATTTAACTCTGTTTATATGATGGCCGATTCAGGTGCTCGTGGTAGTGCTGCTCAAATTCGACAGCTTTCTGGTATGCGTGGCCTAATGGCAAAGCCAGATGGTTCAATTATTGAAACACCCATTACAGCAAACTTCCGTGAAGGCTTAAGTGTACTACAATACTTTATTTCTACTCACGGTGCTCGAAAAGGTTTAGCAGATACCGCTCTTAAAACAGCCAACTCAGGTTATCTAACTCGTCGTTTAGTTGATGCATCACAAGATTTAGTCGTCGTTGAAGACGATTGTGGTACTAATGACGGTGTTATGGTGCAATCGCTTATTGAAGGTGGTGATGTTGTTGAGCCATTACGAGAAAGAGTATTAGGGCGAATTGTTGCTGAAGATGTCATTAAGGCTGATAGTGATGAAGTAGCAGTACCTAAGGGTATATTAATTGATGAAGCATGGTGTGATAAATTAGAAGAACTTAATATTGACCATATGAAAGTTCGTTCACCTATTTCTTGTGAAACTCGTCACGGTATTTGTGCAACCTGTTATGGTCGTGATCTTGCCCGTGGACATAAAGTTAATATGGGTGAAGCAGTTGGTGTTATTGCCGCTCAGTCTATTGGTGAACCGGGTACTCAGTTGACTATGCGTACCTTCCATATTGGTGGTGCAGCCTCTCGTGCTGCATCAGTTAATAGTGTAGAAGCTAAATCAACAGGTATTATTCGCTTACATAATATCAAAACCGTACGTCAAGAATCTTCAGGCAATAACATTGCCGTATCACGTTCAGGTGAATTAACCGTTGTTGATAATCATGGTCGTGAACGTGAGCGTTACAAAGTGCCTTATGGTGCATCGCTATCCGTATCAGATGGTTCAGAAGTTAATGGTGGTGATGTGGTTGCTAACTGGGATCCTCATACTCATCCTGTAATTACTGAAGTTGCAGGTGTTGTTCGCTTTATTGACTTTATTGAAGGCGTGACTGTAAATAAAGAAACAGACAGTATTACCGGACTAAGTTCACTGGTCATCATTGACCCAAAACAACGCGCCGGCAATGCCAAAGATCTTCGTCCAATGGTTAAATTGTTAGATGCAGATGGCAACGAGTTGAATATTGTTGATACAGATATCCCTGCACAATATGCTTTGCCAGCAGGTGCTATTGTAAATCATAGTGATGGCGATACTGTGGGCGTTGGTGATGCCGTTGCGCGTATTCCGCAGGAATCTTCCAAAACCAAGGATATTACCGGTGGTTTACCAAGAGTTGCCGATTTATTTGAAGCCAGAAAACCAAAAGAACCTTCTATCTTAGCGGAGATTTCAGGTGTGGTTAGTTTTGGTAAGGAAACCAAAGGTAAGCAGCGCTTGGTTATCACTCCTAAAGAAGGCAAGGCTTATGAAGAGCTGCTACCTAAGTGGCGTCATATTAATGTCTTTGAAGGTGAGCATGTTGAAAAAGGTGAGGTCGTTTCAGATGGAGCAACGAACCCTCATGATATTTTACGCCTCAAAGGTGAGCAAGAACTGGCTAAATATATTGTTAATGAAGTACAGGAAGTCTATCGTTTACAGGGTGTAAAAATTAATGATAAGCACATTGAAGTCATTGTCCGTCAAATGATCAAACGTGCAGAAATTAAAGATGCAGGTGACACCAGCTTTATTAAGGGTGAACAGGTAGAATATTCAGCGATTGTTGCAGAAAATTTACGTATGGAAAAAGAAGGCAAGATGTCGGCAACCTTCCAGCGTTTACTACTAGGTATTACCAAAGCCTCCTTGGCTACAGAATCCTTTATTTCAGCAGCGTCATTTCAGGAAACAACTCGTGTTCTTACTGAAGCATCTGTAAGTGGTAAAAGAGACGATTTACGTGGACTAAAAGAAAATGTCATTGTGGGACGTCTTATCCCAGCAGGCACGGGCTTAACTTTCCATAAGGAACGTCGTAAGCGTCGCATGAAAGATAAAGAGCGTTATCAAATTAAAGATGATATCGGTGCTTTAGAAAGTTAATTTTTAAAATTAACAACTTAGTTGAAGTGAATATAGTCCTATAAAAGAATATATTCTCTTCAGAAACTTGACAAATAGAACAGAAATGACTATATTTGTCGGCCTTTGCAGGCGGGGATGTTCCTCGCCTGTTGTTTATTGTGTGGAGATAAAAGTTAATGGCAACTACCAACCAATTGGTACGTAAACCACGTAAACGCCAAGTAACCAAGAGTAACGTACCAGCACTGCAGGCTTGTCCTCAGCGTCGTGGTGTATGTACTCGTGTTTACACTACAACACCTAAAAAACCAAACTCAGCATTACGTAAAGTAGCGCGTGTTCGTCTAACAAGTGGCTTTGAAGTATCTACCTATATTGGTGGTGAAGGTCATAACTTGCAGGAACATAGTGTTATCTTAATTCGTGGTGGTCGTGTTAAGGATTTACCGGGTGTTCGTTATCATACGGTACGTGGAACTTTAGATACAGCTGGTGTTGATGATCGTCGTCAAGGACGTTCAAAATACGGTACTAAACGTCCAAAATAATAGCTTTTTAGTTTTTAGCTTTAACGTTAAAAATATAAGAAGTGCGCATACAGGCCTGAGCGTCGATAATCTTTCGGGAATTATCTGCTAGAGACTTCATTTTGGTAAAGAGAGTTCATCTTAGCAAAGAGCTTCATCTTTAGTAAAAAGACACCACCTGTAAGTATCTTAGAATATTCGATGAGGAATGTAGCCGTTGCTAAATAAAACGGTAATACAAACTGAATCCATTAAATAAAGGTAATAACCTATGTCTAGGAGAAGAGCCGCAGTAAAACGCGAAATTCTACCTGATCCCAAATTTGGGGATAAAAGTCTTGCTAAGTTCATAAATATCATTATGTTCAGTGGTAAAAAATCAGTTGCTGAAAAAATTGTCTATGGTGCTCTTGATATTGTTGTTGAGAAAACTAAAGGCGAGCCAGTTGAATTGTTCAATAAGGTAATTGAGAACATCAGACCTACCGTGGAAGTTAAATCACGTCGTGTGGGTGGTGCAACCTATCAAGTTCCTGTTGAAGTTCGTACTGAGCGTCAAGCAACACTTGGTATGCGTTGGTTAGTAGATGCTTCAAGAAAACGTGGCGAGAAATCTATGGGGCGTAGATTAGCTGGTGAAATGATTGACGCTCTAGAGAACAAAGGTTCTGCTGTTAAGAAGCGTGAAGATACTCACCGTATGGCAGAAGCTAATAAAGCGTTTGCTCATTACCGTTGGTAATATTGTTACCGATACGCTTAAGCTTATTTTCTATTTATTTAGGATAACAAAAGCTGATACAAAAAGTCCTGTGGTGCTTAGTAGATTCTAGGCATCAGGCAGGCAAAAACAGATTCCTTCCTGCATCACCAATTTTAGAGGTTCACTTAAACGTGGCACGTAAAACACCGATTACTCAGTATCGTAATGTGGGCATTATGGCTCATATTGATGCGGGTAAAACAACAACGACAGAGCGTGTTCTCTATTATACTGGTGTGTCACATAAAATTGGTGAAGTCCATGATGGTGCTGCCACTATGGATTGGATGGAGCAAGAACAGGAGCGAGGTATTACCATTACCTCCGCAGCAACAACCTGTTTTTGGCAGGGGATGGATAAGCAATTTGATAAGCATCGAATTAATATTATCGATACCCCAGGACATGTTGATTTTACTATTGAGGTTGAGCGCTCATTGCGAGTATTAGATGGCGCCGTTGCTGTCTTTTGTGCAGTAGGTGGTGTTGAACCTCAGTCTGAAACAGTCTGGCGTCAAGCGAATAAATATGAAGTTCCTCGAATTGCATTTATTAATAAAATGGATCGTTCAGGGGCTGATTTTTTACGTGTAGTTGAGCAACTTAAAACTCGACTTGATGCTACCCCTATTCCCTTGCAATTACCCATTGGTGCAGAAGAAGAACTGCAAGGAATTGTTGATCTCGTTCGCATGAAGGCAATTTACTGGGAAGCAGAAAATATGGGCATTAACTATGTTGCCAAAGAAATTCCGGCAGACATGGTTGATGATTGCAACTATTGGCGTGAAAATTTATTAGAAGCAGCTGCTGAAGCGAATGAAGAATTGATGGATAAATACCTTGAAGAAGGTGATCTTTGTGAAGATGATATCCATAAGGGCATACGGGAGCGTTGTTTAACAACAGAGATTGTTCCTGTTTGCTGTGGTAGTGCCTTTAAGAATATTGGTGTACAAGCAATGCTTGATGCCATAATTTATTATTTACCGTCGCCTACAGAAGTAAAAGCGATTAATGGTGTTCTAGATGATAAAGATGAGACAGAGACACATAGAGACGCTTCAGATGATGAGCCGTTTGCAGCGTTGGCATTTAAAATAGCAACCGATCCTTTTGTCGGTACACTTACTTTTTTCCGTGTTTACTCAGGTATTTTAAAATCTGGGGATATGCTATACAACTCAGTAAAAGGAAAAAAAGAGCGTATTGGGCGAATCTTGCAAATGCACTCTAACTCTCGTGAAGAAATTAAGGAAGTCTGTGCAGGCGATATTGCAGCAGCTGTTGGCTTAAAAGATGTTACCACGGGTGATACCTTATGTGCTCAGAATGCTAAGATTATTTTAGAACGTATGACTTTTCCTGAACCAGTGATTTCAGTAGCTGTAGAGCCTAGAACACTAGCCGATCAAGAAAAAATGGGTATTGCTTTAGGCAAATTAGCTCATGAAGACCCTTCCTTTCGGGTGCATACCGATGAAGAGTCAGGGCAAACAATTATTTCTGGCATGGGTGAGCTGCACCTAGATATCATTGTCGATAGAATGAAGCGTGAGTTTAGTGTGGATGCTAATGTTGGGGCACCACAGGTTTCCTATCGTGAAACCATCAGAAAAACAGTCGAAATTGAAGGCAAATTTATTCGTCAATCAGGTGGGCGTGGGCAGTATGGTCATGTTTGGTTGAAATTGGAGCCTCAAGAAGGCTATGAATTTGTTAATGAGATTGTTGGTGGTTCAGTACCTAAAGAATATATCGGAGCCATTGATAAAGGCATTCAAGATCAAATGCAAAATGGCGTTATTGCTGGATTCCCATTAGTGGATGTAAAAGCGACCTTGTTTGATGGTTCGTATCACGATGTTGATTCCAATGAAATGGCATTTAAAATCGCTGCATCCTATGCGTTGCGTGAGGGTGCACAAAAAGCAGATCCTATTTTACTAGAGCCAATGATGAAAGTGGAGGTTGTTACCCCTGAAGATTACATGGGTGACGTGATGGGAGACTTAAATCGCCGCCGAGGTATATTAGAAGGAATGGAAGATGGCAGTGCTGGGGCGAAGATAATTCGTGCCGACGTGCCTTTGTCTGAAATGTTTGGCTATGCAACAGCACTACGCTCTGCGACGCAAGGACGAGCTATCTACTCAATGGAATTTAGCAAATACGCTGAGGCACCTAATAGTGTTGTTGAAGCAATTACCAAGAAACAAGGCTATTAGCTTACTAAGTAAGTAATTTAAAAGTCTATTACATCTATCGTTAAGTTATTTTGGGAGTCAAAATAAACTATAGATTCAATATAAATGCAATTTATGTGGACTTTACGAAGATGTAGCAATAGAATATGCGCAATCAAAAAACAGTAGCAACATTTCACTCAGTGTGAAATGCAAACAATTTGTGTAATGAGTGTGACCACAAGTAATGGTGTTGGAGTGCTAGAAAAGTTATTCCCACTATAAATTATGAGTCGTCAATATAAATAGTAATAAATAATGAGTTCAGGATAAATCATGTCTAAAGAAAAGTTTGAACGTACAAAACCACATGTCAACGTTGGTACAATTGGCCACGTCGATCATGGTAAAACCACATTAACAGCAGCCATCACCAAATGTATGGCAGAGGTTCACGGCGGTGAAACTCGTGCTTTT
>Ga0256831_1001308_pt1 | contig 13163 bp, 7 predicted proteins | sample 132544metaG_FD_189087 | JGI IMG/M metagenome (GOLD analysis project Ga0256831, IMG submission 189087) | Hydrothermal vent microbial communities from Lau Basin, Pacific Ocean - 132-544 | ecosystem: Environmental > Aquatic > Marine > Hydrothermal vents | place: Pacific Ocean: Lau Basin | collected... | reverse complement strand
CACCGGGCGCCTGAGCTGTACCATGCGTCGGAGTCCCACTTACCCCGACTGTAATATCATTCCAGGCCCCTACTCCGCCGTCGGCGGATGCTTCAGCGCTGCTGGTCCCGTCACCGTCGTACTGCGCGCCGTGGATTATATATTTATCTGCCATTATGCGTCACTTGTTCTGATTGTCGTTGCCGAGCCGCCGGACGCGCCAAGCACGCCGGTGGTCTCAAAGGTTTTGATCGGGGTTGCCCCGCCGTCCCGCACCCGAATAAACAGGGATCGGTCGGCGGAATAGACTGAAGTAAAACTCGCACTGGTTCCGGATGCGATTTCATCAATATAGGAAATAAAAATATTGTCCCCGTCTCCGCAGGCGGGGGCGCCAGTACAGCCGGTAAACTGTGATCCGCTCCAGCCGGTATAGGTTACCCGCGCATAGGAGTCGCCATCCCATACCCGGACGGTGCCGGAGGACGGTGTGTCAGACGGGATAACCTCCTGGACGGTGATGGTTGTTGCCCCGCCTGAATGACTACCGGAGATGGAGAGCTGATCAGCTTGAATTGAGCCTGCATTTTCCGGGGCGACCAGCACTCTGTCCTCACCTGCAACAAGGCCCATGACGATAAACTGGACATTGTTGGGCGGTGTCTGTTGGGCATTGTCCAGGTCAAAGAGTTTGTCGGATGCACTCAAATCGCCGGGGGCGATCCCAAGACCGTAAGAGCCGATAATTGCAGAACCGGTGGAGGCGCCGACAAACGGCGTTGACAGCGGACGGGAAACAGCCGATCCATTAACGGCGCAGGTGGCGGCTGATGTTCCGCCGGTGATTGTCTGGCCATCAGTCGGGGCAACGCCGGTCAAAATCTGAATCCACAGTTTTGTCGGGGCAGTGGTGGAATTTATAGCCAGCATCTGGCCGGTGCCGGTCGGCCAGGAAACAGGCTCAACTACGCCGAATGTACCGTTGGGGGTATCGACAGGTATCTCATGGGTGATACCCCGGAAAATACCGCCCGGCAGTCCATACAGCGTCTCTGCCGATCCGCGCCTGGTAATATACTTGAGCCGCTCGTACAGGTCGTTAATGGAGCGGGCCGCTTTTGTCCATCGTGAGTAATAATACTCGTCCGAGCCGTCCCCGGTCACATCCATGCCCTGGTAGCCCTCGGTGTTGGTAATGTCTGTCCAGCCGTCGATTGTCGCCGGGGCCGTCTGGTTGTTGAGATCGGTAGCATGGGTAAGTGCCAGGACGTTATTGCCCCGCGCCGTGCCGTTGATTGTAAACTCGGAATAGGTGTATCCTATCTCACGGGCCAGTCCGACCAGACGACGACCATCAATATCAACCCCGCCTGATCTGACCTTGACCATGAAGCGATGCGAGATACCGGCGGATGCATCGGCATTGAGGCCGGTTGTCCAGAAATTCGGAGTAATAAGGGCTCCGTTTTGCATGATTTCGATGTGAATTCCCTGGACACCGAAGTTGACAATGCCATCATAGATGGTGTCGCCGCCTGCCTGTATGATTGAGCCGTCATAGAGATGCTGTACCAGCGTATCATCAATATTGTAGGGTGCAAACAGGGTGATGATATTGTCGGTTGATCTGTCTGATGGTGTGTCCTTGGTGATGTCGATCAGGTCATCACCGCTGGAACTCGCATCATCGGCCAAGTCCTGCAGCCAGCGGTGGAACTCTATCACCGTGTAATTTGCCCCGCTGCCCGTGTACCTGATGTCACCGTTTGCGGCAACACTGATGTCGTCTGCAATAGCCATATTGTACCTCTATGGTGCTGTAATTATCTGTTTTTTATGTGACGGTCTGGCAGCCGGCGCGGCAAACCTGCGCACGGCCTTGTAGACCCACCACGCTCTGAGAGGCCACATTCCATCCTCAAGGCACAAATCTCGCAAAATCATATCAGCGTCCTTGCGGCATGCCTGCGGCAGCAGACCGAGACGCATGGCCTGGTACAGGGCGTCATGTACCAATGACCCACGCATAAACGAGGGCGTGTCGACTGTCGGCCCTGACGGCCCATCCCAGGCATAGCCGGCATGGATGGTCAATAGGCCATCTTTGGTCAGGGTAAAATAGTCGGTGACAACCTCGCGCCCCTTGATCGGCAGGTGAATCCAGAAATTGCGGGCCAACTGGTATTTATAGCCGCCGCAGTAGTGGATAAACGCGCAATCCATCAGTTAACCTGCACCTGTACAGTGACGGTAATCGCCTGGAAATCCTGCGGCGCCGACGGCACAGGGTCATAGCTGATCTCATTGGAGTATGCGCTTTCGTGGCCCTGACTGTCGTAGGCGGTGGCGGCAAAATAGGTGAGCGTGTCCGGGATGTTGGGGATGGTATAGGTCACCAGGCCGTCAACCATTTCCGGCAGTCCGCAGTCAACAACGTGCTCATATTGACCGGATGCAGAGCCGTAGTGGATTTTGTACCCGGCAAGATCGGTTTCCGTATTCGGGAGCCAGGAAAATTTGCCATCCATGGCGTACAAATCCGCAGAGCAGATCAGACCGAAAACCAGCAGCCAGCAGGTCAACCATGATATGATGATAATTTTTGCTTTAGTCGCGTGTCGCATTGTTCCCCTCCCGCTTGATTTTTAATTCTGTCCGCTTGTGGGTGTAAAACAGGTTATCAACCATGGGTGCCAGCAGGGCGGCAATGGTGACAAGTAGCTCCTTGTACTTGAGGGCCTGGTCGGCCACGGCGCCGATTGTACCCTTGATCTCATCCGGGCCGTAGCCCTTGGAGATGGCGTATGCCGCCAGCCCGTACAGGAGCAGGCCCCGGATAAATTCAGAGGTAAAAAATCCTTTATTGAGTAGTTTTTCCAACATTTTCAACACTCCTTATTATTTGCCAGTTTGATCATACATTCGTTCATTTTCGCCAGGATCACGTGCACGTCATCGACAGAATTGTCTATTTTTTCAATTCCATCACCGAGCGAGGCGTGTTCGCGGGAATTTGTCTCGATTGATTCGGTTATCCGGCGGTTTATGTTGTCGAACTTTTCGTTGTGCAGCGCGTTGTTTGTCTTGCAAAAGCCTTTATCGACTTTCCAATCCTCAACTTTTTTAATCCGAATCGAATGTTCATCGACTATAGCTTGATCAGCTTTTGACTTAATACGAGCATTGAGCTGATACCAGACAACGCCGACCAGAGATCCTATTCCTGAGAAAATCAGCCCTAACCAAAACGGATGGATTGTAACTTTTTCCACCTGATTACTCCGACACCGGCACCACATCTGCATGCACCACATCCGCGTGGACGACCTCCGGCTGTACTGCGTAGGGCTGCATCGTCGGATTACCAGTTGACCCTGTCTGGTGGAGGGTTGAGCTGTTAAACGACCCGTCGGCATTGACGGTGCCGTTGAATTGGTTGCCTGCAGGGCGACCGTTAAACACCTTATCCATGGCCCATCCATCGGCTACCAGCCCGGCGGTAGGAGTGTTAAACACATCTGATACGCCGGAAAATATTGAGTTGGCAAACTCGGCGAATGCCCCCTCCGGGAATGGGTCAAATGTGATGCCGTCGGCCAATGCCTTACCGGTTGCCATGGCAACGGCCACATCACGCAGGGCGGTATTTGCTTCAGCCAGCCTCTCGTTTGCCTGGATCAGGCCCCATGCTGATATTTTCTCCGGCGTATCAAGGACAAGAGTTACATGCGCGGCTTTATCCGCTTCCGCCCTGGCCTGATCGGCCTTGGACTTGGCAATTTTGGCCTTGTTGTTGGCCTTGATAATCTGCACCCGCTCCCAACTGCCAAACCTGTCGGTGGCAGCGGACACAATCTCCCCGGTCGGCAACTTTACCAGGTTGGTCACCACGTCCCCGGCCATTGGGGTGCAGGCCGAGACAACTGCAGGCAATAAAAAAATCAATAATCTTTGCATCTATCTTCTCTCCGGCAAAAAAAAATGGCCGGGGACGGGGTGATTAACCCAAGTAGTTTTTTGCACTGTGGGCAACGCACCTCCTGCCTACCGCGCCCTGAATTGTCACAAGCTATACCAGACATACTTTGTCACCTCCTCGCTTTCCGGCATGGCCGAGTACCTGGCCGCCGACCACGGCCACCCGATCGCCCTTGCGCCATAGGTCCTGGCTTGCCACCCGGTGCTTGTGGCCGGAATCATCTTTGATAATCCACCATCCTGGCGTGACGGCCTGCAGGATTACCCCTGTCGTCCTATCACCTTCGCATGCTTCGACCATTCGTTTCACCTGGGAAAATCACAGTTTATGGCATCAAGGTGATACCAATAAAAAAAGGCCCGTCAAAGAAGCGAAAACTCCACTTCATTGACGGGCCTGCCTGTAACCTCTCTGTTGTCCAGAAAGGGCAAAAAGGTTTCCGTGCTGTCTCGTTTTAATCCACGCCCGACGGTTCCGGACGAATTTTCACTACATTACCACTTTTTTACCCAAGGAAAAAGGACTTAATTGTCTCCGGTTACATATTTTGAATATCCGATTGACCGCCTTACCTGATGTTTCGTCTTGCCGGTCGCTGAGTCCCTTATCCCTGTGAATATTCTCTCTGCAGGCTTAACCGGAATGCCTGTCAAGTATCCTGCCACTTCTCCCGCATCTTTCAGCGCCTTGAACATAAGGTCAGCATCATCTTTTTTGATTGCTTTGACCCCATGATAGATGGCGGCCAGACCAGATTTCCCTACTTCTGTTACCGGGGAATATGACGTTCTGCTCATAAGCCAATAGTCGCCCGCCGCCGCATTTGCCGCTCCTTCCGCCAAGTCACGAATAATCGGCAACCCGTTGAACGGCCCGAGTGCAATAGCTCTTACCTGATTCTTCCAGAATCTTTCCTTGTCGTCGTCGTCACCCCCGACAATCATAAACGCATCTGCAACCGCCTGAAATAGCGCGGGGAGAACAACGCCATAAATAAAGAGCCTTTTTGCAGAGTCTACCGGGTCGGCCTTCATGTTCCTTACCGCTGCAAAAATCTGTCTTGAGTAGGAAGCAAGAGCCGTCATAAACATGGTAAAAAGTTTCATAACAGGGCCGCCTCGCTGGAAACTGCCAAGGTCTTTCACGTTCCCTGCCTGCTGCGACCGTTCAGTTGCTTTCTCAAAGGCAACCAATGCTTCTTTATGCGCCCGCTCTTTTGTGTAGCCTGCCTTTTTCTTGTTCTGGAGATAGTTGTATCTGTATACGGCATACCCACCGGCAATAATAGCCATCTTATCGCCGAGGGCGGTCAAGGCCATCAACTTGGACGGAATTTCTCGACCATGGGCGATCATGTCGTTGCTGCTTCTGCGCATCGCATTGGCAACGTCTCTTTCAAAGCCTTTCTTGTACCGGGCCTGCATCATGGTTGATTGCCCGAGTATCTTTGCCACGCTCACCGGATGGGCCAGCGCATAGGCAGTATATCGCGCCCATGCTCCGGCTGGAATAGCGGTCGCATAAGCCGGGATAGAGGTAAGCTGTTTCAAGAATATTGTCGGGTTGGCTCCGATCAATGAGGTGGTAATACGGCCCCGCCATTTATCCAGCCAATCCATGTCATCACGCATGTCTCGTTCTGACTTCATAAAATTATCCTGGAACCTGCGGATGGCCCGCAAGCTGCTTGCCCCGTAATACTGCCTGATATAGCCCTGCACCTTCGGGTCGTTGAATGTTCCGTTTATCTCGCGCGCAGGAATGGCCCATGCCTTGAAGTGGTTCATATCTGCCACATGAGACATGAGAACGCTGTTGATATTCATCTGGCGAAATGGCAGGTAGTTTTTTACTCTTACTCGGAGCGAGCCTTTTTTTATTGTTCCAGCGGAAATCCCTGCGAGAAAACCCTCTATCTGCTTATCTGCGGCCCGGCCGGTGACCTTGCGCCGCCATGGCACATAGTTCTTGTTTTTTTCAAGATCAATCCCGTAAACATTCCGGTAAACATCATTTACGTCATCGTGAAAATCATGGTAAAACTCGTCAACAAGATAGTCGGCCCATGCTTTCACCTTTGGCCCCATGAGTTTCTCTATCTGCCTCATGGTTTTGTCGGTTATCCCCATTTTCTCAAAGGTTTTTTGCATAACCTGGTTTGTTGCGTCCTTGCTGATCTGGTACCAATACGCAGCCTCCAATGGTGAAATAGTGAGCTTTTCCTTCTTGCCGAGATAGGTGAAGACCTTGCCCTCTACTTTGACATTTGCCTTTGCAAATGCCTTTGCGAGCTGATGTTCGTTTTTAACACCGAATATCTCCATGGCCTTTTTCTGCAGGGCGTCATGCGTGTCGAGGTTCATGCGCTCGTAGTCTCTCGTCGCCTTATGGACAACACTGCCGAAATGATCAACCAGCCATGATTTAAGGGTGCCTTTCCCTGAGCGGCCGGAAATTTTATCAAGCATGAACTCCCAGCTCTGGATTGAATTTGAAATAGCATTCAATCCCTCTTTTGCCTTGCCGATAAGTTTCCCCTCTTTGGCGATCCTTTTTGACTCCTGCGCAACCGTCTCCGGTTCCGGGTTGTCCTGCCCGGTGATGTCCCTGGTTGCCGCTTCCCTGTTTACCTGGTTTCTGTTTCGCCAGAACTCCTGATTTGCCCGCCATTCGGCGGTTCCATTCTCAAAGATATAATCAAGCGCCTTCCTTGCCCTGATAAGGTCATCTACCCCTCTACCGGCAAGGCCGCCGAAAAGCTCTGCAATGTAAACCTGCGACTCGGCATCTTCCAGTTTCTCGCGTAGTCTTGTCTTAACCTTATCGTTCTCTGCCCCGGTAATGCGGTCCTCAAGGTTTTGGATCCTGCCCTGCAGTCGCTCGACCTCCTGCCGCACTTTATTCTCGTTTGACAGGCCGATGGCAGTATTGCGGAGATATTTAAGATCTCGCTCCAGCTTTGGACCCCGGCCCCTTGCGACGTCCATGCCAGGACCTTTGCGCAGGCCCTGGTTTGCCTTCGTGGGCTTGATCCGTGATTCAACCCGGTCAATAAGCTCTCTTCTCAGGTGCTGGGTGACCACCCTTTCGGCCCTGTCCAAAAACCGGAGCAGGTGGCGCCGTTGCGCCCGTTCCCCTTTATACCTTGATATCTGGCTGAGTTTTTGAAGTAGCTTTGCCCGTGGCGCGGCCGGTAATTTTTGAGCAAAACCAGCTGCAAACTTTTGTTTCTCTGCAATTGACTTATGCGGGTCGTTCAGCACCTTGACGACTTCATGGAATCTGCCCGCCAGATCGTTTGCCTTGCTCTCGCTGAATTTTTCTTTCGGACCGGCAACGCCTGATTCTCTCAGTTGACGGAGAATTTCAAAGATAATCGACTGCCCTTTCTCTTCAGAGGTAGTTGATTTCACGCCTCCGATTTGTGCGTTCAGGTTTTCCGTGCCGGTGATTGCCTGCTTGTATTTCAGGGTATCTTTCTTTGTCTTCTTTGATTTCGAGTAGCGTATATCAGGGTTGTTTTTTGGAGATTGCTTAACCGCCCCTTGCTCCCTCGCAACTCCAGCGACAACACCCTGCGCCAATGCCTGCAGGTCTGTCTTGCTCAGTATGCGCTCTGATATGCCATGCTCAACAAGGAAGCGCTTAATAGCGGCTATCAGCCTGGTAACGAGGTTGTGTTCAGGTGCCGCTGAAACAAGATAGGCCAGGGCCTCCTCATCTTTCAGGTGGTCCGGTGTGTCATCTGGAACCCGGTCGTATGCCGCCTGGATGTCCTTATCCTTTGCCGCCCTGCGTTTTAGCAGGTTCAATATTCCTTGGAAGTTCTTTGATTCCTTGAATCCGAGTTGCTTCGCGTGAACCCCGAGCTCATGGGCAAGTACCTTGGTGGCCTCACCCTGCTTGATATTACCTTGGACAAGATGGACGGTTCCATCCGGCAGGGTAAACGCCTCTATGCGCCCATCTTTGGAATACCTGATACTGTCGCTTATCTTTATGGCGTCCTCGTCAAAGATGACGTAATTTGTGCCCTTCTGACCCGGTGCCCCGGTCAAGGTAGCAACCGGATATTTTATTCCGTCAATCCCTGCTTCACGAAAGAAAGTTGACGCCTCTGCGTCACCGCCAAGGAGGTAGGAAGTGTTTCGGTAAGCGTTCCCGCCGTCTTCATAGGCTTCAAGCAGGAGTTTCAGCGCATCGGCAATGTCCGGGTTTGTTTTCTTCGCCTCCCTGACCAGCTTTTCTTTCTGGGCCGGGGTTATGTATTCCCAATCAACAAAATCTTTCCCTGATACTTCCGCCTTGTAGATGTTCCTGGAGCCCGGCTTTCTTTTTGGAGCCATGCCGGTTCCGTCGCGCTTTCCGGATTCATGTTCCGCGTAATACCTTGCAACCGCTTTTGAGTCCGTAAGGTATATTCCATATCCAAACGCCGTTCCGTCACTGCTTCCAGCCTTGGCAAGGGAAAATTTGTCAATCCCGGATGTGCCTGAACCGTGGAAAAGGGCCATGGAGAATTTAGCCCCAAGGCGATTCTTCAGAATATTCTCGGCCTCACCTGGGGAAATAATCTTAACGCCTTGCCTCAGCAAATTGCGCAGGCCGCTTTTCTTGTATTCCCCATCAAGTTCTGCCTTTATGTCCGCTCGTTGTGAAGAGGAAAGGGCGGTAAATGATTTTGACAGGAAGGTGTCTCCGGCGTCTCTCACCTCTGCAGCAAAGTTGGTCTTGTCAGATTTTGCCTCTCCGCCCATGAATGAATCAAGCACAGTTATTCCGTTGGCGTTGGCAAATTTTACGACATTAAGCTCTGCCTTTTGGTGTGCCGGCCGGTCCCCGGAGAAATTCAGGATCATTGCAACTGCATTATTTTTCCGATCAAGAATGCGGTACAGCCTCCCGGCAAGGCCCTTGCTTCCCGTTCTCATCTTCTGCATGTCTGCAAGCGTGGCGGAGACGAAACGAATTGGCTGGTACCGGACATTCATCAATAATATTCCATTCCTGCCCTTGGAATATTCTGCAATCTTGCCATTTGCGTCCACACTGCTTGTAATTGGCTCGGTTGTTATCAGTTCTGGTTCTTGCCCCTTGAGCCTGCGCTCTACAACCTTGGTTGACGTAGCCTTTTCTTTGGGCTGCCGTACATTAAATTCGGCAATCTCGGTCGAACCGTCCGGCCGCAGCGTTGATGCCTTCCCGTTCGGCGCCATGATGAGGTGGCCTTCCATCTTCAAACCTGTTCCCTTTGTGGCATTCCTGATTTTTTTGGTAAGAGCGATGTCCTGCTGACTTTTTTCCAAGCTTGACGAGGGGTGATTGTGGGCCACCCAAAAAGATTTGACTCCTTTCAGGTTATGAATGGACCCGACAAGTTCCGGGAGGAATATTTGATTAGATTTCGGACCGCCAACGGAATGCTGAATTACGGCGATTGGCTTCTTGTTCTTGTCCACGGCAAGGACCATAAAGGTTTCCTGCGCTCGGCTGGCAAGGGGGGCCAATACATGGGCGGCGGCGCCTGGGTCATTGATGGTGTCAATGTCGTGTTTGAACGTCCCTATCCGCGCCGGATGAGCTTCAAGGAACTTCCGACGGGCTTTCGCGCTTCCTGCCCGTCTTCCTTCTTCCGGGACAAAGAGCGTTGTTTGCACCGGGGAGTCCGCAGGCTCAGATATGCCGGTGACGGTGTTACCGTCTGCAACGAGACTGGTTGCTGGTGAGTTTGGTATTTCATATCTGCTCCCTTTTCCCTCTATTGTATCATAAGGGGTCGGTGGTTCAGAAGTTTTATCTTTAAGCGCCCCGGCAAGTGCCGAGGTCGGATCGTGTTTTAATTCCCACGCTTTTTCGTCTCCATTCCACGTTGCCTTGTTTCCTTCAAGGCTTTTGATTGCCCTCTTGTTGGGGTAAGTATTCCCTGATACATACCATTTCCCGTCACTTTTCTTTACTGTCAGGCCAAACTTGGAAAGAATATCAGTGGATGATTTTGTAACCTTTTTCCGATCATAGATTCCAGCGTCTTCAATGCTGTCAAAAAAATCATTGATCGTGTTCCCGGTATACTCCCGTGTTGATTGAGATACAGAGGTCCTTGTTTCTTCATTTTTGTACTTGTCAATTATTACGACCCTTGCCCTTACACCGGTCCCGGCCCGCTTGAAAGTCACGCTCGGCAAGGAAAAATCACCAACAAGGGCAAGCTCATTCCCCTCTTCCCCATAAAACCATTTATCAAATTTCTTTCCAGCCGCAGGGCCATCTGGAATAATAGCCACGATTCGGCCACCATCCTTCAGGTGTTTTGCTGCCTTGGCAAGATGTTTGATTGCCGTGGATCCACCCATTCCAAAAGGAGGGTTCATTACAATGGCATCATATTTGTTCATTATATGATGGTTCTCGAAGGTGTCCCGTTCTACTTTTCCGGAAACACGCATCCGCATTGTTGAGGCCAAGGTATCGGACGGCTCAATAAAGGTATTGTCGGTTGACTCAGGAAAATACCTACCGATGGCGCCATGACCTGCGCTCGGCTCAAGGACTTTTTCTCCCGGCTTTATATTAGCCCACTCAACCATCTTTAATCCAAGCGGTTCAGGTGTGGCGAAATAATCAGCACCCTCTCTCGCCTTGGTCTTGCTGGTCTTCTTCTGGTTGGCAAAATAATGACTCTTTGCCTTCTCGAATGGGCTTGCAATATTATTTTCCGCCGCGTCCTGTTCCTTGCCGCCTGTCCCCTGCTCTGTAGATGGACTCTTTTGGCTGGTGTTTTCAAAGGCATCAACGAATGATTCTTTCAGTGCCCTTGCCTCTTCACCCAGCGCCAGGTTTTCAGCGGTTGACGATCTGGTCGCAACGGCATCGCCGAAGGTCCAGCGTTCAAAGTTTGTCCCGGTGTTGAAGTATTCAAAGATAGCGTTCGATTGCTGCCCTACTCGATAAATCCTCCCCTCAATCTGTATCGCCTGTGTCGGCCGAACAGGGAGGCCAAGGTTTATGAGTACTCGCTGATGCTTCCCGGTGGTATCGTGGAGAGAAATCCCTTCCTTGCCGCCGATGTCCTGCACCATGATTATGTCAACGCCGCTTTTATCGTCATTGAACAATTTTGGATTGTTGACCTTTTCTGACTTGCTGATGGTGCCATTATAGAAAGTAACCCTGTCCTCGAACTCTCTGGAAAAGAGCGAAAGCGGATCTTGGAGATTTGACAAGTCAATGCCTGCGAGTTCCGGTTTCTTGAGTTTGAAGTCGTTATATGCCGCTTGTGCAGGATCGCTCAGACCGACAGGTGCAAACGGGTTTGACCCGCCCCCCTGTATCCGGCTGTGAAAGACAACGACCTTCCTTCCCAGGGAAAGATGCTGTTTAATTCTGCCGATGGCATGCTTTGCCTTGATCGCTTCAAGTATCCTGATCTTGTCGTGATACTTGAATCTTTTTCTTATCGTAGTGGCAAGGTCGGCATATCCCTGTTTAAGGCTTTCATCTGCACTTTCTCCGTATGATTGCTTATGGAGGAATTCAAATATTTCATCAATCTTGTTCCCTATGAGGTCATCAACAGCGACAAATTCCCGAGAATAATCTTGGTCAATGGTAAGCCTGCGGCCTCGTATCGCCCCTGATTTTTTCAGCTCTTCATTGAGCTCTCGTTGCATCAGGCCGCTATTTACTTCGGCCTCGGGGATGGTAAGTTTCCCGTATCGTTTTCGATACCCAAGTTTTTGAATATAAAACTTGTCACGAGGCGTGTTGTGTCCGTAGGCGCCGATGGTGCTCTTGTTTTCCTTGGGGAAGTTGAAGAGGAATCCTTCTGCATAGTCAAGGCTGAACTCATAGGCAAATGGAGTCGCAGAGAGAAACTGGACCTTGGTTTTTTGCCTCTCCCAGTGTTTTTCCCGGTTGGAATTATGCTTCTTTTCTCTCTTGCGGTACTCCTTCCACAACCTGTCTATTTCTTCGCCCTGCTTCTCGGCGAGTTTTATTCTCTCTTCCTCTCCTGAATCCTTATTTCTTTTCGCTTCCTCTGAAAGACTGTCGATCTTCGCTATAAGCTCATGTTCTATTGATTCGGCATAGGCAATTCTTCCGTTTGGGTGGCCGGTTAATGCCCAGAATTTCACCAGTGCGCTTGTAGCGTCACCGCTCTTGTTCTCCATGAGCTTGTGGCTTTCGTCCATCACCAACAAGTCAAAGTCACGAGCGGTTAATTCGTGATTCTGGTAAAAGTTTGCATAGGAAGTAACCACAATACCTTTCCCTGCATCTTTTATTCCCTTCAAAGGAGTTATGTCCAAGCCAAGCTTCTTCCCTGCCTGAACCCATGAGCTTGAAACATTCTCGCCCGGAACAACGATAAGGATGTTGTTCTTCCCCTCCATGGAAAATCTTTTCACAAGGCCAAGGCCGGAGAAGGTTTTTCCGGTTCCCGTACCATTGGTGAGCATAACGCCGCGCTCGGGGCTTTTTTCGTTGAACAGTCGTTGCTCAGAAAAATGAACATCCTCCTGTTGCTCTGGGAATAAGACAGGGATGGTTTTTCTGATGTTGTCAAGGTCGGCGCGTTTAACATTTATTTTTTCTGCTTTTTCTTGGTCATTTATTCTTTGAGATACTTCTCTTGATCTGTCTCCAATAGCTTTCTCAGTGCTTTCGACTGCTTCTCTGTCAGGTTGTATTCCATGGCTGCCACTCTCAGCGTCTCTCCTATTGAGAGCAATTCCGGAAGAACTCTCTGTAATCCCGGCTCCTGCAGTGCTACTTCCTGCACCGCTTCGCGCTCCTGAAGAAGAGGCGCTGTTTCCAGGTAAGCCTGCGCCACCTGTTGATCCACTCCGTCGGCTACCATTCTCTTCCAGATTTTTTCCATCTCCTTGTCGATTTTCTCCGGCTGGAGATTGAAGAGTCTCAGCCAGTTTCGGTTTTTCACCTTCCCTGTTGCTGCTATTTTGTTCCACACCGGTTGTGCTACCTGTTGCATTCTGTCCTCCATCAATCTCTTCTGGTGTGCTCATCCCCGAGTTATCCATACCGGGATAATAACGAACTCCCTCGTAGAATGAGCGCAGGAATGGCTTTATTTCCTCCCCAAGGTCATTGACCATGGCTTTTGAATAGTCGGCAAAGGCTCTGGCCCCGGCCTCAATATGATAGCCTGCAAGCGTAATCCCAGCCTGCATCATTTCCGGGTCAA
>Ga0256831_1001307_pt1 | contig 13172 bp, 11 predicted proteins | sample 132544metaG_FD_189087 | JGI IMG/M metagenome (GOLD analysis project Ga0256831, IMG submission 189087) | Hydrothermal vent microbial communities from Lau Basin, Pacific Ocean - 132-544 | ecosystem: Environmental > Aquatic > Marine > Hydrothermal vents | place: Pacific Ocean: Lau Basin | collected... | reverse complement strand
CACTTCCAACTATTACAAATATACGAGATTTTTTATTATAAAATATTTTTTCAAATTTTGTTCCAAGTGAATCTATTCTGTAACTTTTTTCAGCCAAAACTTCACCTGTTTTGTTTGAAATATACCTTATTATTCCTTTTGCTTTGTTTTCATCTCCCTTTACATGCAGTACATTAGAAACGGTTATTAAGGTATCCTTGTTTACTTCCTCTACACTTATGATACGCTCTTCTTCATCAGCATTACGATGAAAATATTCCCAAGTACTTTGTGCATTTAATAAATTTAAAAAACCGGTAAACAAAAAAACATAAAATATCTTTTTCATAATTTATTTTAAAACTACCTGAAATTCCTGATTGTTTTCGGTTACATTGTACAAATCTACGAACATCTCTTTCTTATTAGTCCTATCAACCACCGCTCTAAAATAATCAGCCCTCTCTTTAGGTGGCAATTTACTTATAGATGATTGAATCTCCGTATTCCCTGAAATAATTAATAGAACCTCATTGAAAAATAGTATCTTTGGTACAATACTTGCTCTATATCTTGCTAATGAAGCCATTAGTATTTTTTGATACGGAGATTGACCCGAGATCACAAAAGATTTTGGATATTGGTGCTATTAAAGATGGTAATAGCGTCCTGCATACCAACAAACTCTATGAATTTAATGATTTTATTGAGGGGTGTGAGTATTTGTGCGGACATAATGCACTAAAACACGATTGGGAGTATATAAAAGATTATCTGCCGATACAGGTTTCCAAAAGAATAAAGTTGATAGATACATTATTTTATTCGCCCTTATTGTTTCCGTCAAAACCATATCACAGACTTGTAAAAGATGACAAACTTATAGATTCTGATATTAACAATCCTGTCAATGATTCCAAAAAAGCACGTGACTTGTTTTATGATGAAATAGCTGCATTTACGGCTTTAGACGAGGATTTTAAGAATATTCTCTATTATTTATTAGCCGATAAAATCGAATTCAAATATTTCTTTGAATATATTTCATACAAAGCAGATACTCCTACGACATTGGAAGAATTGATACGCAGATTCTTTAAAACCAAAATATGCGAAAATGCTCCTTTGGATAAAATGATATATCATTTCCCTGTTGAATTGGCGTACTCTTTGGCTTTAGTAAACAGCTCCGATAAATACTCTTTGACGCCTCCTTGGGTCATTAAAACATACCCCGAAATAGAAAGGATAATGTACTTATTGCGCAGTAAAGTATGTATAACAGGCTGTGATTATTGCGATGAAGCATTGGATGCAAATAAAGCATTGAAAAGATATTTTGGATTTGAATCATATCGTAAATTTGATGGGAAATCCCTGCAAGAGGATGTGGTAAATGCCGCTATCGGCAATAAATCTCTATTGGCTATTTTTCCAACAGGTGGAGGAAAATCCATTACTTTTCAAGTTCCTGCATTGATGGAGGGTGACAGCAGTAGAGGTCTAACCGTAGTTATATCACCATTGCAATCCTTGATGAAAGACCAAGTTGATAATCTTGAAAAATCGGGCATTACACAATCGGTAACCATAAACGGATTGCTTGATCCTATTGAGAGAAGCAAATCATTTGAAAGAGTGGAGAACGGTACAGCTAATATACTGTATATTTCGCCTGAATCCTTGAGATCCAAAACCATTGAACGTTTATTATTGAGTAGAAGAATAGCGCGTTTTGTCGTAGATGAAGCCCATTGTTTGTCTTCCTGGGGGCAAGATTTCAGAGTTGATTATTTGTATATTGCTGATTTTATTAAATCATTGCAAGAAAAGAAAAACCTTAGTTTTCCCATACCCGTATCTTGTTTTACAGCTACGGCGAAACAAATGGTCATAAGAGATATTTGCGATTATTTTGAAGAGAAATTGGACTTGAAACTCGAAGTATATAAAGCGGATATTTTCAGGACGAATTTAAAATATCGAGTTTTTAACAGTAATGAAGAAGAAGACAAGTACAATAAAGCTCGAAATCTGTTGGAATCACACAAATGTCCAACTATTATCTATGTTTCAAGAACAAGAAAAGCTTTTCTTCTTGCAGAGAGGCTGACAAAAGACGGGTTTAATGCGAAGCCTTATCACGGCAAAATGGATATTAGTTCCAAAAAAGAAAACCAAGAGGCATTTATTGCCGGTGATGTTGATATTATGGTTGCAACATCGGCTTTTGGTATGGGAGTAGATAAAAAAGATGTGGGACTGGTGATTCATTACGATATTTCGGATTCACTTGAAAACTATGTGCAGGAAGCAGGAAGAGCCGGTAGAGATGAGAAAATCACTGCCGATTGCTACGTTTTGTACAACGAAGAAGACTTGAATAAACATTTTGTACTACTGAATCAAACAAAAATCACTATCAAAGAAATACAACAAATATGGGTAGCGATAAAAAAGATAACAAATTTCAAAAAATCCATATCAAACTCAGCTCTAGAAATTGCAAGAAAAGCAGGTTGGGATGATAATATAAGTGAAATAGAATCACGGGTAAAAACGGCAATTTCAGCATTGGAACAAGCCGGATATCTAAAAAGGGGACAGAACAATCCAAGGATATTTGCTTCCGGTATTCTGACAAAGAATGCACAAGAAGCTATAGATAAAATAAATACTATCACCGGTATAAGCAAAGAACAAAAGGTAAATGCCGTAAGAATAATAAAAAAGCTTTTTTCCGCTAAAAGCCGCAAAAACCAAACCGATGAAGAAGCAGAATCCAGAGTAGATTATATTTCGGATCATTTGGGAATAGTCAGAGAAGAGGTAATACAAATCATCACATTATTGAGGGAAGAAAAGATATTGGCAGATACAAAAGATTTGACCGCATTTGTACAACACGACCAAAAGAAGAATAAGTCATTGGCAAGAGCAAAATCTTTTTCGCAAATAGAAGATTTTCTCAGTGCTTACATCAACGAGGAAGAAAAGACAATCAACCTAAAGGAAATAAACGAAGCGGCATTAGCTAAGGAAATCAAAAATATAGATGTAAGAAAGATAAAAACAATATTGAATTTTTGGGAAATCAAAAATCTGATAAAGAAACAAAATCACCAAGGCTCTTCAAATCACATTGCAGTAATATCAAAAATAGGCAAACGACAATTTAAAGAAAAACAAGCCCGAAGACATCAATTAGCAGTATTTATCGTAGATTATTTGTATAGTAAAATAAAAGAAAATGACCGGAATAAATCAGAAATACTTATCGAGTTCTCTGTTTTGGAACTCAAACAGCATTCTCAAAACAGATTGTTATTTGCTAAAGATATAGATGTAGAGGATATAGAAGATACTTTGTTCTATTTATCCAAAATCGGAGCTATAACAATCGAGGGTGGTTTTTTGGTCGTTTATAACAAACTTACGATAAACAGACTGGAGAACAATAATAAAGTTCAATATAAAAAAGATGATTACAAGCAATTAGAGACTTTTTACAATAGCAAAATGCAACAGATACATATAGTCGGTGAGTATGCAAAAAATATGCTTGATGATTACAGCAAAGCATTGCGTTTTGTAGATGATTATTTCAAATTGAATTATAATTCTTTTTTGAACCTGTACTTTCCGGGAAGCAGAAAAGACGAAATACAGAAGAATATAACTCCGAAAAAATTCAGGCAATTATTCGGGACACTTTCGCCGCGTCAATTGGATATAATCAATGATAAAATATCAAAGTATATCGTGGTAGCTGCAGGACCGGGCAGTGGAAAAACCAGGGTTTTGGTACACAAATTAGCTTCTTTGCTATTGATGGAAGATATCAAACACGAGCAGTTGCTGATGTTGACTTTTTCCAGAGCAGCCGCTACGGAATTCAAAAAAAGATTACTCAAATTGATTGGGAATGCGGCAAATTACGTTGAGATTAAAACATTTCATTCGTATTGTTTTGATTTGTTGGGCAAGGTGGGAAGTATTGAAAAATCTGCCGATATTATCAAAGAAACCGTAGAGAAAATAGAAGCGGCAGAAGTCGAACAAAGCAAAATAACAAAACTCGTATTGGTAATTGATGAAGCGCAGGATATGACCCAAGAAGAATTTGACCTTGTATATGCTTTGATGAAAAAGAACACTGAGATGAGGGTTATTGCGGTTGGAGATGATGACCAGAATATTTATACTTTTCGCGGGTCTGACTCGAAATATTTCGAGATGTTTTTGAATAGTGAGAAATCTAAAAAATATGAACTCATAGAAAATTACAGAAGTAAAAAAAATCTTATTGAGTTTACCAATCAATTTGTTGAAAAAATCAAAAACAGACTGAAAAAGAGTAGTATATCACCGGTGAGTAATGAAAATGGAATTATTGATCTATATCAATACAAAAGCAATATGCTCTATTCTGCATTAACGAAAAATATATATTCTACAGGTATAGCCGGCTCTACAGCCGTTTTAACGCAAACCAATGATGAGGCATTGCAAATAACAGGTCTATTGAACAATAATGGTATTCCGGCAAAATTGATTCAATCCAATACCGACTTTAATTTGTACAATCTGATAGAAATACGGACATTTATCGATGATATAAGTATTGATGATTCCTCTCCAATCATAAGTAAAGATATATGGAACAATGCAAAAAAGCAGTTTGCCGCAAGGCACAAAACAAGTGATAATTATGAATTAGCCAAGCAGTTAATAAAGGATTTTCAAACTATAAATCCCAAGATAAAATACAAAACTGACTTTGAAACATTTGTTAGAGAATCTGGAATTGAAGATTTTACTGAGGTGAAAGGGGAAACGGTTTTTGTATCTACCATTCACAAGGCAAAGGGAAAAGAATTTGACAATGTATTTATAATGCTCAATGGTGTTAATGCTGAAACGGATGATGAGAAAAGAAAACTCTATGTAGCGATGACCAGAGCAAAACATTCCTTGATTATTCATCACAGGGGTATTAATTTTGATAATATTTTTGTTGACGATCTGGCTAAATACTATGATGGCAAGAATTACCCCAAACCACATCAATTATTGATAAATCTTAGCCATAGAGATGTGCATTTAAGTCATTTTTATTATGTACAAAAAGAAATAAACAGCCTAAAAGCCGGGGATAAACTGACAAAATCCGAATTTGGATTGTCTGATAAAAATGGAAATACAATAGTGAAGTTCTCAAATAGTTTTAAGGAAACAATTCAAAAGATACAAAGCAATGGTTATTCTCTTAACTCTTCAAAGATTAATTTTATACTCTATTGGTCAGCTGAAAAGAAAGAAGAAGTGAAGATTATATTGCCGCAGGTAGTGTTCTTTCTTGATATGCTCAAATAACCCAATCTATCGAATACAACGATACTCTTTACATAAAAAAAGGAGGCTATTTTACTTCAGCCTCCAATTTCTTTATGAAAAAGAAAATTATTTTCCTCCGAAAAATCCTTTAAAGATTGCTTTCATTCCCATTCTACCAAGATCGTCCATCACACTACCGTCACCGTCTTGATCTAAGAAACTTCCCAATAAACCTCCAAGCATACTATCATTTTTAGCAGGCTCAACAGTTTGAGTCAATACATCTCTAAGACCACTCTCATCAAGATTATTTTCTTTTTTTACTTTTCCTAACATACCCATTGCGATAGGTGCTAATTTCATCAAAAGACTAGCACTTGAGTTTTTATCAATTCCTGCCATACTTGCTACTTGATCAAGGATATTATCGTGATTTGTACCGTTAAGTAAGTGCGATAAGATTCCCGCACCATCAACGGTTCTTGTATTTTTAGGTTGCATTGCTCCTGTAACATAACCCATAACATCATCCAATATACTTCCGTCGTGATCTTTGTCGAGAACAGAACTAAGAATACTAGCACCTTGATCTGTTGAGGCATTTTTTTGAAGAGCACCCATCAATACAGAGAAAGCACCTTTAGCGGCGGTTTTAGTTTTTTGTGGGTCATTAATACCTACCTGTGAACCAAGTTGTTCTAGTAAACCACCATCCATTTGTTGTTCGAAAAGATCTAATAAATTTGCCATAATTTTAATATTGTTTTTATATAATTAATAAGAATACATTAATACTAATGATTTATACGTTTAAATAGTTCATTTTAAGATAATTTTATTTTGTTAAAATTTGGTATGGTTTTTGTTAGCAATATGTTTATTGTTGGTTATTAGTAAATTATTGTTTTATGAGAAGTTTTTTAATGATTTTTGTGTTTATGTATTCCTTTGTTACATACGGTCAAGATTTTGTTTATAACTATATAGACAATTACAAGGACATATCTATTGATAAAATGAATAGGTACGGTATTCCGGCAAGTATTACCCTTGCGCAGGGTATGTTGGAGTCTAACTGGGGCAGAAGCGATCTTGCTGTTAAGGCAAACAATCATTTTGGTATAAAATGCGGAAATGATTGGACAGGAGCTACTTTTTCGTGGGAAGATGACGAATATAAAAACGGGAGCATCGTGAAAAGCTGTTTTAGAGTTTACAATTCCGTTAATGAATCCTTTGATGACCATTCAGCCTTTTTATCCAAAAAAAGATACCGGTTTCTGTATGATTATGATGTTTATGATTATAAGTCTTGGGCAAAAGGTCTGGTGAAAGCCGGTTATGCGACAGATCCAAAATATGCCGATAAACTGATTTTTATAATTGAAAAATACAATTTGTACAAATTTGATTCGGAATATAAACCTGTGGAATATGTAAAGAATACTGTACCTCCAGCCCCTAAAACCAAAAGTTCGACTGTAATTAAGGTCGGAAAAAGGGAAAGAGAAACAAGTTCTATAAGTTATATCAACGGAAGTAAATTTACTTATGCATTTGCAGGAGAAACACTTTCTTCTTTATCAAAAAGAATAGGAATTTCAGAAAAAAGGATATTAAAATACAATGATGGCATAAAGAAGAAAAAGCATAAATTTAAAAAAGGTGAAATTGTATTTTTGGAGAAAAAGAAGAAAAAATATTATGGCAATGATGATATTTATATAACTCAAAACAGGCAATCTCTTGCGGCTATTTCTCAGAAATTTGGCATGAGTTTGAAATATTTGGCGAAAATAAACAAAACAAAGACACGAATTAAATTCAGGAAAGGTAGAAAAGTTTTACTAAAACCTATTTCAAAAAGAAAGGAATGGGCGGCAGAAACAAAGAGAAAAGGTTTAAAATATCTGTTTAATGAGGCTTTAATACCAAATTAACTTTAAGATGTCGTATAAATATTATAGAATAAATTTTTCAAGATTGAGTTAAAAAACACAGGCATAGCCCTAGCTATGACGAGTATTTTTAATGAAAATATTGGAAAATTAAAATGTAATATATGCGTCATTTTAGAGTTAAATTGGCATAAAACCAAGAAATTAGTATTATTGCTGTCCGGATTGAAAAATATAAAGTTAGAGGCAAATGAAAAAAAAATTGATTGTTACAGTATATTTAGTGTTTTTTGCGATTGCATTTGGATTATCGCAGAGTTTTTTTTTCGGTCTGAAAGGTGGGCCTTCTATCGGCTATCAGAAATGGGAAAACTTCAATCAAAAACCTGTTTTGACATACCATGTAGCTTCATTTATCGAATCTTATTCGGAAGAAAATCCTATGAATACCCTTTATGCCCAACTCGGTTACCACAATAGAGGCAGTTCGCTTAGGGGGGCTTTGGGATATACAATTGACGGGAATGTATTTAGACTTCCTACTAGAAATTTTTTATTTCATAATGTAAGTTTAGGTTTAGGAGCTAAAAGAAAACAGCAACTTAAAGATAATTTAAGATCTTTCTATTCTTTTGGATTAAGAGCGGAATACACGGCATTTACCAATCTGGATAAATTTGTGCATTTCAATCAAAGACAGTCATACCCTTATTATCCTGACAATATATTTGTTAAGAAATTTGTATATGGAGCACAAGTCGGGGGAGGTGTTGAATATGTGTTTTCTGAACTCGTGGAGTTGCTATTTGAGTTATCGATTAATCCTGATTTATCCAATCAATACGAGCAGCCGGAGATAGGTAGTATTGTAGATCCATATCATCCAAATAATACCATAACATTGAGAAGAAGGAGAATAAAAAACGTAACGGTTGAAATATCTTTTGGCTTAAGATTTATGAGGAAGGTGGAATATGTTGATTAATAATTCGGGTTAAGGAGCAAGTCTGTATATTTCCCAATTATTATTGGCGTTTTTAGTATATAAAAATCTATCGTGAAGTCTATTTTCACCCCCTTGCCAAAATTCGATTCTTTCGGGTATAACCCGGTAACCACCCCAAAAATCAGGTAGCGGAACTTTTCCTTCTTTAAATTTTCTTTTAATTTCTTCGAGTTTGGATAGTAGTATTGATTTTGAGGAGATAATACTACTTTGTTGTGAAACCCATGCACCTAATTGACTACCGTGTGGTCTTGAAGAGAAATATTTAAGTGATTCGGCTTTGGATATTTTTTTAGCTTTCCCTTCTATTATTATTTGTCTTTCAAGAGTAACCCAAAAAAACAATAAAGCCACATTTTCATTTTCTTCTATTTGTATAGATTTTCTGCTACTGTAATTAGTAAAAAAAACAAAGCCAGACTTGTCATAATATTTCAACAACACCGTTCTTAAGCTTGGCTTATTTTCTTTTCCAACTGTAGCAAGAGACATCGCATTGGGATCGAGTTTGATTTCATCAAGAGCGATTTTAAACCATTGGTCAAACTGCTTAAAAGGATCTTTGTTTAGGTCTTTGAGATGCAGCTTCTTTTTAATGTATTCTCTTCTAACGTTGTGGATATCCATATCTCAAATTAATTCTCGATTAAAACCTCGTCCAAGTCCATTTTATTCACCAAGACTATCTTTGCTGTTTGCAGGATTATTCTCTTTAAGTTTGACATTTTGATATGAAAAATTGATGTCTTTTCATTTCCCGATGCCGCCAATACTTTTGAGTAGCCTACAACCATTGTCCATGCGTGAAGTGACAAAAACATTGGATCAAAATCATTGATAATGCTTCCGTCTTCTTTTCCTCTTAACACTTCTTTAGCTGCGAGCTTAAAAAGAAGGTTATGAATATCTTGCATTTTTTTAAAATAAATACTCTCCTTAATTGCCTCTGTAAGTTTTTTTTCATTTCCTGACCTTATTGCTGAAAAATAGTTTAATAAGGCTTCATTGTACAAAAAGTTTTCAGTAGAAAAATCCATAAATTTATCCAATAGAGCAAGAGATGAGTGCAATCCTGTATCAGATTTATGCTTATCTATTATTTGATAATACCCGTTAAGTAATTTTTGAAACCCGCGATATGTCAATGCCATATAAAGATTTTCCTTACTTTGGAAATAAGAATACAGGGTCACTTTTGTTATTCCTGCAAGTTTGGAAACATCTTCCATTTTGGCATTCTTATATCCGTATTTGCTAAAAACTTTTTCAGCTGCATCAATAATTAATTCTTCTTTATTTTGTCGTTTTTCTTCTTTCATATTTCCAGAAATTGAAGTTAATAACGAAATTAACTATTTTTTTAATCTTGAGTTAAGTTTTTGAAAAAAAAATGAAATACACCTACCTATTATCCCGTTCATTTGCGAGATTGTATCATTTTGACACAAGCGAAGTTGAGCTGTTTAGTTTAATAACTATCCATAATACATCAATGTGATATCAGGCACAAAATCTAGTCGTATGATAATTTTTCCAAACACCTATTTGTTTCAGCAAGTATCGTGTCCAGGTCTTTTTTTTCTTTTGTATTCATCACCATCGTAAAATTATGGGGATATTTTGTTGGAAGACTCAACTTAAATGATGCATTGGTCTTACAAGCCAAAGCGTGAAGATGTTTGTAATCTTTTATATTGAGATTAAAAAGAAAATCAAATTTTTCAGAATCCAATAATTCCAAGATATGTTTTTTAGGAAACTCATAGAAGTTGATGGATTTATTATTATAAACAGCCATACCGAAGTCCATCAACTCTCCTTTTGAATTAATATAACTCAATAACTTTACTTTTTTACCCGTTGATTTAAGTTTTTCACTAAACTGCAAAATCACTTTCCTATCAGCATCATCAGTACCATCAAATAAAATTAATATTGACTTTGTAGGATTGATACTTATGCCGTCTTTTTGTGGATTGGCCGTAGTTTTCAGTAATTTATTTAGTGCTTTTTTGTATACTATCTCCTTCATCCTCTATAAATCCAATAAATCATTCTACAACTTCGTCAAACTCTCCAATATTTTTATACCTCTCTATTCTTTTACTTAAAAGTGTTTCGGTATCGAGTTCTGTAATTTCTTTCAACTGTTTGATGATATGCGCCTTTAAGGTTTTTGCCATTTTTTCCGGATCTTTATGAGCACCTCCTAAAGGTTCTTTGACAATATCTTCGATCAGTCCGAATTCAAGCATATGCTCAGGAGTAAGTTTTAATGCTTCTGCTGCAGTTTCTTTATAATCCCAGGTTCTCCATAAAATAGTTGAACAATTCTCAGGAGAAATAACGGAATACCATGTGTTTTCAAGCATAAAAACCTTATCACCAATCCCTATTCCAAGAGCACCACCGGATGCACCTTCTCCGATAACATAAGCTAAAATTGGTGTTTTTAAATTTGCCATTTCAAAAAGATTTCTAGCAATAGCTTCCGCTTGCCCTCTTTCTTCTGCCTCAATTCCGGGATAAGCTCCAGGAGTATCAATTAATGTGATAACCGGCAATTTAAACTTCTCAGCCAATTTCATTAGCCTCAATGCTTTTCTATATCCGTCCGGATTTGCCATGCCGAAGTTTCTATATTGACGCATTTTGGTATTAGTACCCTTTTGCTGACCGATGATAACCACGCTTTGATTACCTATTTTGCCTATACCGCCAATTATGGCTTTGTCGTCTTTGAAATATCTATCTCCGTGTAGTTCTTTAAACTTTGAAGTAATGTTTTCAATATAAAATTCAGTATATGGGCGTTGTGGGTGTCTTGACAACTGTACTCTTTCCCACCCTGTCAGATTGGAAAATATTTCTTTTGATTTTTTATTTATTTTATTCTCTAATTCTTTTATTTTATCACTCATATCAAGTTCGCCCTCTTCATTGATTTGTATCAATTTTTCCAACTGTTCATGCAACTTTTCCAAGGGTTTTTCAAACTCTAAAAATACCATAACTCTACTGTTTTGTTAAAAGAAAACTCTAAATTAATAAAAGATTCAATTTTTTAACATTTAACAAACTTTTTTTTGGTTCTATCCTATAATATACCAAACCAAAATGTCCGATAAATTAGTCATCTTTTTACGTTTTTCTGCTTTTTATAAAATTTGAAAAACAAAAAAACATTTAGAATTTATTCAGTGAATTTTGATATTCATTTGGTATTATATTTTATCTTTGAAAAAATTTTTTATATGTCAAAAACAAGAGAAAAATTTATGCTCGAGGCTATTAAAATGGCTGAAACAGGTATGAATAGTGGAAAAGGAGGTCCCTTTGGAGCTATTGTAGTGAAAGATGGAAATATAATCGGAAGAGGAAATAATCAGGTTACAACCAGTAATGATCCTACTGCTCATGCTGAAGTTGTTGCTATAAGAGATGCTTGCAAAAATTTAAATTCCTTCCAATTGGATGATTGTGAAATATATACAAGCTGCGAACCATGCCCGATGTGCCTAGGTGCAATTTATTGGGCTAGACCAAAAGCAGTTTATTATGCAGGAGACAAAAAAGATGCTGCAGACGCCGGTTTTGACGATGATTTCATTTATCAGGAAATCGCAACACCAATTAATGCTAGAAAAATTCCTATGAAGCAACTATTACAAAATAAAGCGCAGTTGGTTTTTAAAGCATGGATAGATAAAGATGATAAAATAGAATATTAAAAGTATTTAATTAATTAAAAAGGCTGCTTCGATATGAAACAGCCTTTTTTATGTATTTGGACAAATATATTTTATTTGCCTCCGTCTAATTCATCTTGCCAAACTTTCAATTCTTCCCATTTTCCTTCTGCTGCCATTTTTGCTTGTGCAGGCCATGTAGTTGGATCAAATCTTGCATATCTATTTCCTCCTGCTTCCAAAAGAATCTCTTTTAGCTCATCTGCGGTTTTAGCAGCTAAATCCGAGAAAGTCATTATACCGGCCTCATGGAATATTCCTTTCAATTTTGGTCCGATACCTTCAACTTTAGTTAAATCATCTTTTTCTCCTTTAGCGTCTGTTGGTGTCTCTTGAGCTACTACTGTTTCCTCAACTATGTCTTCAACTTTTAGTGTTGAGTCAGAAACCGCTTTTTGAGGAGCTACTGTTTCCTCTACTTGGTTTTTTGCTGCTGCTACCAATTCTTCCGTTATAGGTACAATACTTACAAAAGTCCTTTTATTTCTTTTTACTTGAAATTTTACAAAACCATCTACTTTTGCATGAATAGAGTGATCTCTACTTATATAAACATTATCACCCGGGTGATACTTTGTTCCTCTTTGTTTTAGTATGATATTTCCGGCTTTAGCAACCTGTCCACCAAACAATTTTACTCCTAATCGTTTACTATTACTATCCCTACCATTGTCAGAACTACCTACTCCTTTTTTATGTGCCATTTCTTAAGATTTTTGGATTAATTAAAATTTAATTGAATCGATTTTCAATTTTGTAAAATACTGTCTGTGTCCGTTTTTTACTCTGTAACCTTTTCTTCTTTTCTTCTTAAAAACGATTACTTTATCGCCTTTTACATGTTCTAAAACCGTAGCACCAACTGAAGCTTTCAATACGGGACTACCTATTTGAGTGTTTTTGTCATCACTGACGAGGAGTACTTTGTCAAAAGTAACACTATCTCCTTCTGCGTTTTGTAAACGGTGGACAAATATCTCTTGATCATTTGTCACTTTGAACTGTTGACCGTTTATTTCAACTATTGCAAACATACTGTTATATTTTTTAGTTTAATAAAATGGAGCGCAAAGGTACTATTTTGTTTTTAATTATCAATGAAATATGCTAATATTTTGAGCTAAAACTCTTTGCAAATGGCATTTAATTCAAAAAACTATAAATATTATATGTATAATAATAAGCTTTTCAATTTTTTACAGG
>Ga0256831_1001306_pt1 | contig 13173 bp, 14 predicted proteins | sample 132544metaG_FD_189087 | JGI IMG/M metagenome (GOLD analysis project Ga0256831, IMG submission 189087) | Hydrothermal vent microbial communities from Lau Basin, Pacific Ocean - 132-544 | ecosystem: Environmental > Aquatic > Marine > Hydrothermal vents | place: Pacific Ocean: Lau Basin | collected... | reverse complement strand
AACGAATAATGAAAATAGTCCGAAATGACACGGCTACACGGCCTATTTTCGGTTAAACGCTTCAATTTTCTTTAACTATGAAGATTTAATCAGGTATGTTTTTGATTGTAAAGGGAATTTTGCCGGAAAATATTTTTTTTAGGTCTTTTTTGCTCAAAAAACGGTGGCTGCCGAGGGGTAAATGACCCAGCCTGAGATCTCCATACGCTGTTCTTTTCAGCCTTTTCACCGGGTGACCGATTGCCGAAAACATTTTTCGGACCTGTCGCTTTTTTCCCTCATGAAGAATGATCTCAAGACGGATTTTTCCTCTTTTGGGAGCAAGAACACGAATTTTGGCTGGCAAGGTTTTTACGCCATCAAGGAAGATTCCCTGTTCAAGCTGACGCAGCAGGGCAGGGACAGGGACTTTTTCCACCTCCACTTCATAGGTCTTGGCAACCCCGTAGCGGGGATGGAGAATATAATTGGCGAGCCGGCCGTCATTTGTACACAATAGCGCCCCTTCGGAGTTGAGATCAAGCCGGCCCACCGGAAAAATGCGTTTATCAATGTCCGGGAGCAGATCGGTCACAATGGGGCGTCCCTGGGGGTCGGACAGGGTGGTCACATAGCCGGTCGGTTTGTTCAGAAGGATGTAGATCTGTTGTTCCCTGGTAACGGTTTTACCGTCAAAGGTGATCAACGCCCTGGCGGGATCGGCCTTGTACCCCATTGTTGTAATACACTCACCGTTGACCCGTACTCTGCCCTCCCTGATGTATTGCTCGCATTTTCTCCTTGACCCTATCCCGGCCCGGGCAAGAATTTTCTGTAATCTCTCTTCCATTGACGACTGATTATTTGGGGTTCCAGGAGACGGGAGACAGTACAGGGGATGATCTATCGCAGGTGCGGCGGTATCATGGCGGCAAATTTTTTGTCGACCAGGGCCTTGGTGTCGGGATCAACTTCCAGGATCTCGGTATACCAGGGTTTCATTCGGCAATCGAAAACAATGGGCGGCGTCAGGCCGACGTGGAAACGTTTGGTGACCTCGGCGGCACCGTGAATATCGGCTGCCGGTTCAAAGCGGGTGAAAAAGGTCCAGAGAAATTCCTGCAGGTTGAGGGTCGCCTCCCTGCTTGAATCAACCAGCAGGATTACCTGCCAGCCATCGACCCCCTGATGCGCGGCCAGCTCAGCCGCCTGGTTCGGAGCGTCCGCATATGGTTTTCCCTGAACGACCAGGGTGCCTGGAAGGTAACAGACCGGCCGGGTGCACCCATCGGGAAGGGAGCCGTTAAATTCGGTTGCCAGGTCCCGCTGTTTATCACCAAGACCCATCATCATGGCCTTTGATCCCTTGTTCACGGATGGACCGGTGTAGTCCAGGGTGTCCTGGGAGACATTGGCAAAGATAAAAAGGTCCCTGTCCCACCTGATCCGTTCAAGGATATGTTGCCAGAGCCTTGGAAATTCGGCAATATCAATGTTGCCATCGGTCAGGAGCAGAAACTTGGTCAGGGAGAGTTGACCTTCGCCGAGGATTCGCAGGCCGGAGGCAAAGGCCTCCCTGGGATAACGGTTGGCGACCCGGGCGGCGGCAAGGCAGTGGAAGCCGGTTTCGCCAAAGGTTTTCAGCTGACGGACACCGGTCATGACCAGGGGAAAAAGGGGAGAGAGGAGCTCCTGGAGAAAATCGCCGATAAAGTAATCCTCCTGTTTGGGGCGCCCCACCACGGTGGCGGGATAAATGGCGTTTTTGCGGTGATAGAGATGAGTGGTCCGAAACACAGGGTACTCGTGCTGCAGCGAGTTATAGCCGTAATGATCACCAAACGGGCCTTCTGGACGCCGCTCCTTTGGCGGCACCATTCCCTTGATGGCAAATTCGGCCTCGGCAACGAGTCGGTGTCCGCCCTCCGGGTCACGGGCCATGGCCAGCTTTTTCCCCTGCAGCAGGGAGGCGAGCATGAGCTCGGGGATATTTTCCGGCAGCGGCGCAATGGCGGCCAGCATCAGCGCCGGGGGACCACCGATATACAGGGTCATGGGCAGAGGCTGGTTTTTCTGCTCCGCCGCATGGTAATGGAAACCGCCTCCCTTGTGGATCTGCCAGTGGATACCGGTTGTGGTGTCGTCATAGCGCTGGATACGATACATACCCAGGTTATGGCCAAGTCCGTCCGGATGCTCGGTATAGACCAGAGGCAGGGTGACAAAGGCGCCGCCGTCCGAGTGCCAGGAGGTGAGCAGCGGCAGCTCGCCAAGCCGGGCCGGCTGCTGCCTGCATTCCATTACCGGCGCTTTTGCGACAGTCTTCAGGCCGACCTTCATACCCTGCAGCAACAGTGGCCGTGCCTGCCAGAGCGTTGACAATTTCGGCGGCATGAGTCGTTCCGCCAGGTTGACCAGTTGGCGCACAAAATCGAGGGGACGGCTGCCAAAAGCAAGTTCCAGCCGTTTATTGGTGCCGAACAGGTTGGTGACCACCGGAAAGGTTGATCCCTTGACCCTGGTGAAGAGGAGGGCCGGGCCCTGGCGGGCAATAATCCGGCGGTGGATTTCGGCAATCTCCAGGTAGGGATCAACCTCGGTGTCGATGACCAGCAACTGGTCGTTCTTTTTTAAAATATCAAGGAAATCACGGAGGTTGAGAATCGGTGCCATAATGGTCGCTGCTCCGGTCGGGAAAGCCGACGATCAGTGATGATGGTCCATATCGCCAAGGAACAGCTCGTGGTATTCCTGTTCCTGAAGATGGCTTCGCATAAGCGTGGTCAGCAGATGAACGGTTTGTTCAATTTCTTTATCATCAAGCCGGGGCACAAGTACCTCGAGCAGTTGTTTTCTGCTGAAAAGCCGGAGAAAGAGCATCAGGGAACGTTCATCGGTTGCCCGGTCCAGGCCGAAACAGATCTCATCCGCCGGCAGGGGTGATAGCGTCATGATTGTTTATCCCCCCAGAATCTTCCACCATACCTTGCGGTTGCGTGGGCCATCGTATTCACAAAAAAAGATGCGTTGCCAGGTGCCAAGCAGCAGCCGTCCGTTTTCAATGATAACGGTGACGGAGCTGCCGGTCAGGGAGGCCATCATGTGGGATGGGGAGTTTCCCTCCAGGTGTTTGTAGGGAAACTCCAGGGGTATGATATGCCGCAAAATGGTGATCAGGTCGCTCTGGACAGCAGGATCAGCCCCTTCGTTAATGGTGATACCCGCTGTGGTATGTGGATTATAGGCAACGAGCAGCCCGGAATCCACATCATTATCATCTATAATCCGCTGGAGATTTGCCGTAATATCGACAAATTCCATCCTGGATGCGGTGTTGACGGCAAAGCGACCGGAAACCATTATTGTTTTGACGGCTGCAACTGCCAGTGGCCATAGGCATCTCGGCAGGCAGTGCTGTAGGTGTGCTTTTGTTGACCGTCAATGACTGCGTCAATTTTTGCCTTGCGGCAGACCCTGTGGCTTGCGGGGTCGGTATAGGCCGGCTGCGGAGTTACGCTGTACTGGTTGCCGGTGTCCGGATTGACCCAGGAAGAGGGACGATTGGAAACCCCTCTTTCATAGACGTGATTAAGCTCCTGGCGGTCATATTTGTCCATTTCATTGCCGACAATATAGCCGATCATGGTGCCGATCGCTGTCCCTATCAGGGTTGACTGGGTATCATGACCGATGGCCTGGCCGATAATGGCGCCGGCGGCCGCGCCGCCCACCGCTCCTACCTGGCCTTTCTTCCCCTGCTGTACTCCCACGCCGGTACAGGATGTGAGGGCAAACAGGGCAACAAGAGTAAATATGCTTACATATTTCATAGCAACCTCCTACTCAGGGTTTTTGACGGCTTCAGGCAGGTTTCGTTCCGGTTGCACACCGAGTTTTTTCAGTGATTCAACCCGGTCAACGAGGTTTCCCCGTCCCGACACCAGTCGTTTTCTGGCAGTTTGCCAGCTTTGGCGGCCTTGCTCAAGGCGAAAGCCGATTTCCTCAAAGGCCTCAACAAAACCGACGAACTTATCATAAAGTTGTCCGGCCTGTTTGGCAATAGCTAAACTGTTGCGTCCCTGTTCATCAACCCGCCAGAGATGATGAATCGTCCGCAGGACAGCCATAAGCGTCGAGGGCCCGGCCAGGATGATCTTTTTGCGCATGGCCGTGGTCAGCAGGTCCGGCTGCAGGGAAACCGCGGCCTGGAAGGCCCCCTCGGCAGGCATGAACAACAGGACAAAATCAACGGTATTGACACCTGGCAGCCGGTGGTATGCCTTGTTGCCCAGTCCCTTGATGTGGCTGCGCAGGGAATCGATATGTCCCTTGAGCAACTGCTGCCGTTTTCTGTTGTCCTGTTCGTGCGCGGCCCTGGTCCAGGCCTTGAGAGAAACCTTGGCGTCAATGATGATATCCCGCCCATCCGGAAGATGGACAATAACATCGGGTTGCCGCAGCCGGCCCTCATCGTTGCGCATCCCCGGCTGGGTTTCAAATTCCCGGCCCTTGCGGAGGCCGGAATCCTCAAGCAGTTTTTCCAGGATCATCTCGCCCCACTGGCCCTGCATTTTATTGCTGCCCTGCAGGGCCCGGGTCAGGTGGATGGCGTCATCGCTCAACTGCCGGTTGAGTTGCCGCAGCAGTTCGATTTCCCTGACCAGGGCGGCATGGTCGCGCGACTTTTTGTCATAGACTTCTTCCACCCGCGCCTTGAACTCATCGAGTTGCCGGCGCATGGGGTCCAGCAGGGACTGGAGGCCGGATTCGTGGCGGGCGTCAAGTTCCTTGCCCTGTTGCTTAAGGACCCGACCGGCCAGCAGCTCGAAATCCCGGCGCATCTGATCACGCACGGTGGAAAAGAGTTGTTCCCGCTCCTGCAAAAGGCGGCGGCAGTTGTCAAGTTCCGTCTGCCGGGCGGCCATTATTTCCATGCTCTTTTTCTGCTGCAACCGCAGATCGTCCCGCTCCGCGCGCAGCCGGTCAAGGCCCTCCTCAAGTCGCCTGATGTTTTTGCCCGCCTGTTCAAGGCGAATGGTCAGGCCAAGGTTGCGTCTGCCAAGACGGGTATATATCGTCAGACAGGTGAGCAAAATCAGGAGTGCCGCCCCTGCCGCCCCGGCCAATAGGGACGGAATGTGCAGGTGGTGGACAAAAAGAACCAGGGATTCCAATGGTTATCGCATGCGGCACAGACGACGGAGTTCTTCCAGTTCCTCCAGCAGTTGCAGGGCCAGGGCGCAGCCGGGAAGATTGATGCGCAGGTCCCGCTGCAACCGGATCGTGGTCTGGACCCTTTTGACCTCCAGGGCCGTAAAGCGCCACTCTCTGGGGTCATTTCCCTGTGGACAGAGCATTCCCTCGTCAATCATTTCCAAAATACTGTCTGCCGGCACGCCGCATAAACGACAGAGATCGCCGAGATTGCAGCGCATGTCTTCATCAAGGACAGTGCCGGTAAGGGGTGTCATATCAGTCATGGATGTTACCCAAGATTTTTTCGCGGATTGATCGGCATGATTTCCGCCATTTTTCGATAGAGTTTTTTCTGTTCATCGGTCTTTGCCTCGGGGACGACGATGCGCAGGGTGACGATCTGATCACCTTTTTTGGTTGCCGTGGATAATCCTCGTCCCTTGAGGCGGAGTTTTTTCCCGCCCTGCGATCCGGGCGGGATCTTCAGCTGCACCTTGCCGCCCAGTGTCGGCACGGTGATGGTGGCGCCGAGGGCGGCTTCCCAGGGAGTAATCGGCAGCTCCATGTGGATGTCGCGCTTTTCGGCATGGAAGATCGGATCGTCGGCAAAGGCGATTTCCAGGTAGAGGTCCCCGGCAGGGGCTCCTCCCATACCTGGCATGCCCTGGCCCTCGAGACGTATCCGCTGACCTTCTATAATCCCCTTGGGGATGGTTACCTGCAGGTTGTGCGGTTTGGTGGTGACCCTGCCGTTCTCGTCCACGGTTGCCCTGGACAGGGTAATATTCTGCCGGGAACCGTGATAGGCATCGGCCAGGCGTATGACGATTTTTGCATGCTGGTCTTCCCCCTTCATGCGAAAGGTCTGCCGCCGGCCGCCGCCGGTCGTGGTGCTGCGGCCAAACAGTGATTCAAAAAAATCGCTGTAATCGTGATCGCTGCCGCCGGTGTAGCCGGCGCCTTTAAATTCAAAACCGGCATCCCAATTGGGCGGTGGCTCAAAGTCCTGGCCGTTTTGCCAGTTTTTGCCGAATTTATCATAAGCGGCACGTTTTTCCGGATCTTTCAGGACCTCATAGGCCTCTCCCAGGTCCTTGAATTTTTTTTCAGCATCCGCCTCCTTGCTGACATCGGGGTGATATTTCCGGGCCAGACGCCGGTAGGCCTGTTTGATGGCATCCTGGGTCGCATTGCGGTCAACCCCCAAAATTTCGTAATAATCCCTGTATTCCATTTTCAGTTATCCCAAACAGTGGTCAAAATCTCATTGTCGTAAACTTGATGTTTCATGTCTGTGTCCTGCGCCGACAAATCGAAACGGTGCAGGACCGTGTATCCGGTCCTGGCACAGTTATTTTTCAGTGGTAAATTTTCAATTATGGCATACTCTAAGTACGGCAGGATAAAAAGAAAAGGAAAAATTGACCTAATATCTTGTATAAATATTTTGCAGCAACAGGGTATCTTTCCCGCACTATGATGAAACAACACCTGGATACAGCGGTTGCCGCCAGTGGAAAAACGGTTTTTGACAGAATCATTCTGACCGGTTTCCGGGCCACCGGAAAGTCTCTCGTCGGCAGTATGCTGGCCAGGCGGCTTGGCCTGGATTTCTGTGACACCGACACCCTGCTGTGCGCGGACAGCGGTCTCAGTGTGGCTGAATATGTTGCCCGGTACGGCTGGCCGGATTTCCGCCGCCGGGAAGAGCAGGTCCTCCTTGCTCTCGGGAACCGCTCTTCGGTGGTTATCGCAACCGGCGGCGGCGCCATCCTCCATGAACAGGCCTGGCGGACTTTGCGGAAAAAGAGTATTATATTCTGGTTACGGGCCGATTGCGCAACCATTGAACAACGTCTGTCAGCCGACAGCAGGAGTCGTCACCTGCGGCCGTCTCTGACCGGTGGTGATCTTTCCGGGGAGATCAGGGAGCAGCTTGCCCTGCGCACGCCCCTGTACCGGCGGGGTTCGGATGTTGTTATTGATACCGACGGCCGCCCGCCCCTGGACATTGTCCGGGAAGTTATCCGGGCACTGTCCACGGCAGGGGGGCGGAAAAGCCATTGCTGAACCATTCAGCCTGTCCCTGTTTTTCTGTTGCAAAAGGGGCGGCCTGCCCCCTGATGAACAAGTTGAGGTAAATAATTATGGCTGGAAATACCTTTGGTACTCTTTTTCGGGTAACCACCTGGGGGGAATCCCACGGAACCGCATTGGGGGCTGTCATTGACGGCTGCCCGCCCGGTCTTGAACTCTGCGAGGAGATGATCCAGGCCGATCTCGAGCGTCGGCGGCCGGGACGGGGCGGCGCCACCTCACCGCGCAAGGAGCCCGACCGGGTGCGGATCATGTCCGGGACCTTCCGCCCGGAGGGCTGTGATTGCGAGCTGACAACCGGCACCCCCATATCACTTGTCATCATGAACAAGGATGCCCATTCCAGATCATACGGTCCTCTGCGGGATGTCTTTCGCCCCGGACACGGGGACATGAGCTATCAGGCCAAGTATGGCATCAGGGATCATCGGGGCGGCGGCCGGGCCTCGGCCCGGGAAACCGCGGCCCGGGTGGCGGCAGGTGCGGTTGCCGGCCGGCTGCTGGCAAAATTTTCCATGGATGTTCAGGCATATACCGTTGCCCTTGGCGGCATCAGTACCAATCGGCGCAACCTGGAGATGATAGAGGAAAACCGGTTGTTCTGTCCGGACAACGAGGCGGCCGCGGCCATGGAGGAGCGAATCGCCGAGGTACGGAAACAGGGGGACAGCCTGGGCGGCATTGTTGAAATCCGGGCCACCTGTCTGCCCGGACTGGGGGAGCCGGTTTTTGACAAACTCGATGGCGAACTCGCCCGGGCCCTGATGTCCATCGGCGCAGTCAAGGGGGTGGAGATCGGGGCCGGTTTTGCGGCCGCGGCCATGCGCGGATCTGAAAACAATGATCCCATTTCCCCGCAGGGATTTGTCAGTAATAATGCCGGCGGTATCCTGGCCGGTATCAGTAATGGCGAGCCGCTGATCCTCAGGGTGGCGGTCAAGCCTATTCCCTCGATCCACAAGGAACAGCAGACCGTTGATATCCATAACGAGCCCCGGACCATCAAGGTCGGCGGCCGGCACGATATTTCCGCCATCCCGAGAATTGTACCGGTCTGCGAGGCAATGGTCCGCTTGACCCTGGCCGATCACCTGCTGCGCCAGCTTCCCTTGGAGCAGGTGCGGGAGATCATTCGCCGTTCACGCAGGCAATGAGCAGGTCAGGAAAAAGAGCGTCGGTCATCTCCGACCTGTGGATGGTGAGCCGGGAGTATGACGGCCTTGCCGGGGCCGGCGGCGTCAAGGACGTGTGCAGGCAGCTGGCCGAGACCCTTGTGGCGGAAGCGGGCCTGCGGGTAACCGTTGTCCTGCCCCGTTACGGCTTTATGGATGCCGGGGACCTGGGCTTTTCTCCCCTGATGTTGACCAATAGGCGCAGGCCGGAAATCTGCGCTGACCGGCCACGGCAGGACTGTGTGCTGGCAATGGACTATCCCGACCGGGAGCGGCGGGAAAGGGTCTCTTTTCTGGAACAAAGGCGCAAGGGGGTACGGGTGATTCTGGTCGAATCGGCCCGCTTTGCCGAGAAACTGGGGGTATATACCTATACGGCCCGGGAGGAGGCCCGGGAGAGCTGGAAGAAAAAAGGCAGCGGTCATTACGATTATTTTGCCATGAATATTCTCCTGCAAAAGGCGGCCCTGGCCCTCATGATCCATCTGGATAAGCGGCCTGATGTGATCCACTGCCACGATGGTCATGCCGCCACCCTTGCCGCCCTGATGCGGGAGCTGCCGGGCCAGCGCCACTATTTTTCCCGCACCGGCGCCCTGGTGACCATTCACAATGCCGGTATCGGTTATCACCAGGAGATAGCGGATATTCCTTTTGCCCGCGCCGTAACCAGCCTGCCGGTCTCGGTGATTGAAGACGGCATGCTGGGGCATCGCTTTGATCCCTTTGTCGCTGCTGCCGGCTATGCGGTCATGAACACGGTCAGTGAAAATTATGCCCGCGAGCTCCAGGAAACAGATGAAGACGCCCGCACCGGCTGGCTGGGCCATCATTTGCTGAAACGGGGCGTGCGGCTGGCCGGGGTGACCAATGGTATCAATCCCGATGATTTCAATCCTGAACAGGCTTCTCGCCTCGGCCTGGCGGCCCCCTTTAATCCCGGAAAAGGCGACCTGACCGGAAAACGTCTCTGCAAGGAGGATATGCTGGCCGCCTGCAGCGGCAGGACCAGGTGGCGCAATGTGGAACAGATCGGCAGTCTGCGGGCGGAAGCCGACCTGCCGCTGTTTACCTTTATCGGTCGAATGAGCGCCCAGAAAGGGGTGGATATCCTGTCGGCAAGTCTGGATCTGCTTTCCAAAAGGGCGCGGTTACAGCTTCTGGTCCTGGGCTCCGGCGACCCACGGCTTGAGGCCGCGGTGGCAGGACTTGCCGCCGACCGGGATGACCGCTGCCGGGTCTGCTACCTGAAGGGATATGATCCCCAACTGGCCAACAGGATTTATGCCGCCGGTGATTTTTTTCTCATTCCGTCCCTGTATGAACCCTGTGGCCTGACCGATTACATTGCCCAGCTCATGGGCAATCTGCCCATTGTTCATCTGGTCGGCGGCCTGGTCAAGGTAAAGGACGGCAAGACCGGCTTTGGCTATAGCGAGCATTCCGCTGCGGCCCTGGCCGTGACCATGGAGCGGGCCATGACGATCTATACCCACGACCGGAAGCGGATTCTCTCCATGCAGCGGGCAGCGGTGGACAATATTTTTCAACACCACACCTGGAAACAGGCCATGGCCGGATATCTGGACCTGTATGAGCAGGCCACCGCCATGGCCTGCCAAAACTGAGAAAGGAACCGGGCATGTCATCATTTTTTGGCCGGGACAGGGTTTGTCAGAGCTGGTTTGAACAGCGGCGCGACCATTTTGTCCGCCGGGCGGTTGCCGATTTTTTTTCTTTTGTCGATGTATTTCACAGTCTTTACCGGGAGTATCTCCTCTGCCGCACCCCTGAAGGCGATATTGATCTGCTTGCCTCGCAGGCCCGCAGCCACCGGCAACGGATGTGGGACCAGCTGCGGCTGCTGATCGGTTCGGAAACCGACAAGGGAGCGCTCTGGGAGCTCAAGGACATTTGTCATATGATCTGGCCTGAACATGATTGCAAAGGTGATATCCACGGCGCCCTGGTCGACTGGCTTGTCGGCTCTGTTTTCCACGAGGCCATGAAGTTGAAGGAAAATATCTACCTGCTCAATGCCTATGGCCCGGCTGCCCGGCGTATCCGGGGGTTGTCACAGGGGCCAGGCCCCGACCCCGCCGCTGCCGGATCCGCCCTGCCCCGCCTGTCGACCATGGTTGATGTGGAGCTGTTAATCCGCAAGATTGGTATTGATGTCGGCCGCCAGATGGAGCTGATCGGTATTCTCCTGGGTCAGGCGACCTGTATCCTGCGGCTGATGATGCCGGAATTATCGAGCAATCCGCTTGTTGTCCGCCTGCTGATCGAAGAGGAGGATACCATTTGCGCGCTTTGGGGTGAAGAGGTGGAATCGGTGCTGGCGGATATGTTTGCAGGCTCGGCCGCCCGGGGATTTTGTGCGGCCGGCCGCAGTTATCTTGCCGGCCAGTGGCATGGCGAGGCCCTGGCCATGTATGAACGGGCCCTTGCCTGCGATGATGGTTGCAATGAGGCGCGGGAAAAAATCGCCGAAATAGAGGCCATGCCGGAGGTACATGCAGAGGAGGACAGCGGAACAAGGCCCGCGCATCTGTGTTGCCGTCCCCTTCCTGACCGGTTGAACAGGGAGTCCGGATTCTGTCGGAACAGTGGTTCCTGACGTCAATTTTTTCTGGAGGATGATACGATGAGCATCAAGATAGGGATTAACGGATTTGGTCGGATTGGACGAAATATTTTCAGGGCCCAGGCCAAGGATCCTGCCTTTGCCGATATAGAGATTGTCGGCATCAATGATCTCACCGATGTGGACACCATCGCCCATCTCCTGAAATACGACTCGGTGATGGGAACCTATGATGGTGATGTCCAGGCCGCGGACGATGGCATTCTTGTGAATGGCCGTCTGATCCCGCTGACGCGTCACCGGCAGCCTGCAGACATCCCGTGGGCGGATTACGGCGCCGAGTATGTCCTTGAATGCACTGGATTGTTTCGGGACCTGGATGCCGCCAAATTTCACATCGACGCCGGCGCCGCCAAGGTCATTATTTCCGCCCCGGCAAAAGGGGAAGTAAAGACCATTGTCATGGGGGTCAACGAGGATGAATATGACCCCACCGAGCACCATGTCCTTTCCAATGCCTCCTGTACAACCAACTGTCTGGCCCCCGTGGCCCAGGTCATACTCGATAATTTCGGGATCAGGCGCGGGCTTATGACAACGGTACACGCCTATACCGGTGATCAACGGCTGCTCGATTTTCCCCATACCGACCTTCGCCGGTCGCGGGCCGCGGCCATGTCCATGATTCCGACCAAGACCGGTGCCGCGGCGGCCGTGGCCCTTGTCATTCCGGAACTGAAAAACAAGTTTGACGGCCTGGCGGTGCGGGTGCCGACCCCGGATGTTTCCCTGGTTGACGTGGTGATGGAGGTTGAGCGGGAAACCACGGTGCCCGAGGTCAACAGGGCACTTCAGGAGGCATCGGGGCGATATCTGGGGTACACGGAGGAACCGCTGGTATCCATTGATTTTCAGGGCAATGCCCATTCTTCCATTGTTGACGGCCTCTGTACCCGGGTGCTTGGCACAACGGTCAAGATCATGAGCTGGTATGATAACGAATGGGGATATTCCAACAGAATGCTGGATCTTGTCCTGCATATGGAGGCGAATAAGCCGTTGTAAGGCATCTGTAAAGGTTGTACATTGCCCACGCGTGAGTGCGTTTTATGGCGGTGGCCGCTGATGTTGCCGCCGATTGTTCCTATTGTTTTACCACAGGAGGTATGTATGAAAAAGGCATGTTTGTCCATGGCCGCCGCTATTGTTCTTGTTGCCGGAAGCGGCCTGGCTGGTGAGGGGCATTGGGGATATGCTGGAAAGAGTGCACCTGCACATTGGAGCGAGATTGATCCTGCCTATGAGATGTGTACAAAGGGTGTGAATCAAAGTCCCATTGACCTGAAAGGGTTCATAGAAGCCGATCTTGCACCCATTACCTTCCATTACACCGGCCTTGCGACCGAGGTGGTCAACAACGGCCATACCATTCAGGCAAACTACACCGCCGGCTCCACCATAGAGGTGGCGGGCAAGATTTTTCAACTGAAACAGTTCCATTTTCATTCGCCGAGTGAAAATACAATCAACGGCCAATCTTTTCCCCTGGAAGCCCATTTTGTGCATGCGGCCGAGGATGGTTCCCTGGCTGTTGTCAGCGTTTTGTTCCAGATCGGTGAGGAGAATAAAGCCCTGGCGAGATTATGGAAGCAGATGCCGCACAAGGCCGGAGAAAAGGCGGCCATGGCCTCCCAGGTCCGGGCCCGGGACCTGATGCCCGAGGATCGTGATTATTATCGGTATAACGGCTCCCTGACAACGCCGCCCTGCACCGAAGGTGTTCTCTGGCTGGTTATGAAACAGCCCCTGACTGTCTCCAAGACGCAGGTCGAGGACTTTGTCCGTGTCATGCATCATTATAATAACCGGCCGGTGCAGCCGGTGCATGCCCGTGCTGTGCTGAAGTAATATATGCTTTTTTCATAACCTTCACTGGCTGCAGTTGATTTAATAATTTCCATCCGGGACATGGCCGCCCATGCCGGAGTGGAACAGAATGGGTAATATGAGGAATAAAAAAATCCCCTGACCGCATCAGCGCTCAGGGGATTTTTGTTGCCCGGATTCATAGTAGATAAGTCCGGAAAAACCGTTTACGGTTCCGACCATCCGGTCAGCTTTTCCACGAAATAGTTATTTTGG
>Ga0256831_1001305_pt1 | contig 13174 bp, 14 predicted proteins | sample 132544metaG_FD_189087 | JGI IMG/M metagenome (GOLD analysis project Ga0256831, IMG submission 189087) | Hydrothermal vent microbial communities from Lau Basin, Pacific Ocean - 132-544 | ecosystem: Environmental > Aquatic > Marine > Hydrothermal vents | place: Pacific Ocean: Lau Basin | collected... | reverse complement strand
TGTCATACCATGAGGAATACACATAAGGTCCTCCTTTTCTTATCTTGGCTCTATTATACTCAAAAAGTGTGCATAGATTGTGTATCTCAAACTTATGTTATACTTCATATACAACAAAAAGAGGAGTTGCGATGTTTAAAAAAACAAGCTGCAATATGACAAACAGAGATTCTTACATTCGAGCACTCCTCGCTGCAATGTTGATGCTGTTAGCTTTTTTTACTCACTCTTTTGTACTTGGTACACTGGCTGTAATCATATTTTATACTGCCTACACTAAGTTTTGTTTTCTATACTATCTCTTTAAAATCAACAAGCGTTTTTCAAAAGAGAACTACTACCTCTCCCTTCTTCCAAAATACAACACTTCTCCCGTTTTTATCTTTGACAATAAAAGTGAAAAAGTCCTGTTTAAAAACAAATATGCAAAAGAGTTTTTTGATGATATCAATCATCTACATGATCTTACAATAGATGAAAACGACCTTATCTGCCATGCCAATGAACGCTGTTTTCAAGTTGAGTTCCAAACCCCTAGTGATGAGAACCTGACACTGGCGTACTTTACCGACATTACTAGAATTATTGAGTTAAATGATGAAATAGAAGAGACACAACGCGAGATCATCTATGCAATGGGTGAGATTGGGGAAACTCGCTCAAAGGAGACCGGCAATCACGTAAAAAGAGTCGCACTCTATTCAAAAGAGCTTGCCCTGCTCTACGGGCTTGACCCACATGAAGCGGAAATCTTACATATGGCAAGTCCTATGCATGACATCGGAAAAGTAGGCATCCCCGATGCCATCTTAAATGCCCCGCGCAAACTTGATGAAGATGAGTTTGAAGTAATGAAAACACATGCACAACTTGGCTATGAGATGCTCAAGCACTCCTCCAAACCTATCTTAAAAGCTGCGGCTATCGTTGCAGGAGAACACCATGAAAAATGGGACGGTTCAGGCTACCCGCGAGGACTTAAGGGTGAAGGTATTCATATTTATGGGCGTATTACTGCCGTGGCAGATGTCTTTGATGCGCTTGGAAGTGAACGCGTATATAAAAAAGCATGGGAGATGGATAGAATTCTTGCACTCTTTAAAGAACAAAAAGGCAAACATTTTGACCCAAATCTGGTAACACTCTTTTTAGATAACTTAGACAAATTTACACTAATCAGAGACAAATATAAAGATGTATAAGAAGCTAAACACTCACCCTTCTCTAGTTAATCAAAGACTCCTCAAAATATCTGTCGACATTCATATAGGTTTTACCTGTATGGTCTTTAAATATTAAGTTTTTCTTACCTAGCTTACGCAATTCATCTACACCCATTACAGCCAAAAGACCACGAATACCTGCAAGTAGTTGCGCATGGTAAGAGGCAACATTTTTCGCCTTTTTCTCTACCAAAAATGATGCTCTCTTTTTCTTATCTTGTGTTGCAAGTCCTACAGGGCAAGCTCTGCCATGTGCACCTGAACACTCACGTGCTCGAATGCACCCTGCACTCATCATAAATGCCCTTGCAATGGCGACATAATCAGCCCCAATGCCAAAAAGGACAATGGCATCATCAGGAGTAAGCACCTTTTCACTTGCTATGAGTTTTACCCTCTCACGAACACCTTCACGCCTGAGCGCAGTGTCTGCTATATAGAGCGCTTTTGCTATACCCATTCCAACAGTCATCATCATCTCAAGAGGTGCCGCACCACTTCCGCCGTCACCCCCGTCAATCGTGATAAAATCAGGATAGGCATCACTCCCTGCAGCTAAACGCTCTTTTAGGAGTTTTGCATACTCATCAAACGCAGCGGCAGAGGAGATGACTATCTTGACACCCACTGGTTTTTGAGAAAGCTTTTTAAGCCGTCCAATAAAGTCAAAAAGTTCCTCTAAAGTATGGCCATAGGGGAACTGGTTTGGACTAAAGAGATCTTTATGCGCTTCAACACCACGGTAGTAGGCTATCTCTTCACTCACTTTTGAAGCGAGAAGTTTTCCGCCTGTCTGTTTAGCACCCTGCGCCATTTTTATCTCAGTCATTTTACAAAAACGCATTGTCTTTTGGTATCTTGTCTCACAAAAGTTTCCATCTTTGTCACGTACCCCGTAAAGCCCGCTCCCCATCTGAAAAATAATGTCAGGCATATCATCAGGTACAACACTCGGAAAAACATCCAAAGGAGCATCCCAATCTACCCGGTAAAAGAGCATCTCTTTTTGGTTAAAGAGATAACTATCAGGTGCCTTGGAATCCACCACCATATGCTTATAGACCTTTTGTGCAATAATCTCGTTCAACATAAAACGCAAAAAACGGTACACCCCCTTTGCAAAGAATGTTCCCTCCTGCGTTTGGAAGAATTTACACTCTCGTGTGTATTTATGTGTGTAGAAAAAATTAGAAGTAAGACTTCCCTCTCCTGTATTTATAGGGAACTTTCCAAGGTACGCACCCTTTGTAAATGCCCGTGTTCCCTCTGGTGAAATCGCCCCATCACTCATGGCACTCCTGCCAAATACAGAATTTGTTTTAAAAGGAATGGGAGAGTTTTCGCCAAAGGTGACACTAAAATCATCACTCACATCTTCAGTATTTAAAACGCAGTTGGCATTTTTTATGGATATTCGAGCACTCTTTTGCGGCTGACCGGGGGAGAAGGAAGCATAGGCAGACTTTCGCTCGGCTGAGTCATAGACCCAGCGTACTTTGTCAAAAGACTCATAAAACTTCTCATCGCCAAAGTACTGCCGCATAGGATCACGCAGTGCATAAAATACATAGCGCATACGCCCGATGAGCGGGTAGTTTATAAGCAGCTGATTTTCTCTTTGAATATACTTATCATAAATAAATAAAATGATGGAGACAAGGACAAAAAGAGCGAAGAATGCCTTCATCAAAAACATTAAAATAGGAAAGTGCATCTCCCCTATTTCATGCGTAAAGTGGACAAGTGCTTCCATAACTTAGTTTTTTTCTCCAAAGATTATATGGTCAAGTGAAAATCTTCCAGCTCCATGAGAGAAGAAAATAAGTAAAAATGACATATAGTAGAGTGGAATTTCAAAGCCGTTATCACCTGCTGAAAATCCATTGCCTAAATGTACGGTCACAATAGCTACTATCATAACAATGATAAGTGGCATGGAAATAAGGCGTGTAAAAAGTCCTAAAGTAAGTAGTACTACACCTGTAATTTCTGTACTTGCTGCCATGTACGCATTAAGTGTTGGAAAGGGAATACCCATAGAACCAAACCACTCTGCAACAGACTTCATATCTTGCCACTTCATCATTGCCGGTTCATAAAAACCATAAGCTACCAAAATTCTTGCTATGAGCAAACTCAAAGATTTGAAATACTCACTCAGACGGGAAAATTCGAGATAGATATTTTTGAGATACATAATAAACTCCTTCGTTTCATTAAAGGTATTGTAACTGTATTGTGTGTAGCAAACGTGTAGTGTCTAAACGAAAAAAGTGCAAAAAAATAAAAGAAAAAAGGATGATGTTAGAAGTAAGTCGAAGCAGTAGAAAGGGGAGTTTCTTACTGCTTCACTAGAAGTACTTTGTAGTGTTTGGGCTATTTAGATCCACATTTTCCTGCACCGCATTTCATAGATTTCTTTGCAGCTTTTTTAGCATCGCCACATTTTCCTGCGCCGCATTTCATAGATTTCTTTGCAGCTTTTTTAGCATCGCCACATTTACCCGCACCACATTTTTTTGCCGGTTTTTCCATAGAAGCACCACACTTACCTGCACCACATTTCATCCCACTAGCACTGAGTGAAACTGCACCTAAACCTGTAAATAACGCTGCTCCTAAAAGCATTGCTGCTAAGTTTAACTTTTTCATAACCTATCCTTTGTGTTGTTGTTTTGAAGCATTGTATAGAAATAATGTGTAGTCTTTGTGTAGTTATGGTGTATAATATGCGAAGAATTATAAAAAGGTTACCAATGTTATCACAAACGCAGCCACTTGCAAAACAGTTTCAAATATTTTACAAAGAGCACAAGCCAAAAACACTCGAAGATGCTGTTGAAAAGTTCGCCATCTTCGGTGGTGTCGGTTGGGGTGACATAGACACATCCAAGCCCTCTTATGAGCTTATTGAAAGACTCATTCTTGATGACTACTCTTACATCCGTAATGATGTCAATGACATCACATCTGGCGCACCACTCTACCACTCTCTTTTAAGTGCCATCGCTATGGGTGATGGTAAAACACACTCAAGTTACAAACGGGCAAAACTTGACAAAGAGGTAGGAGACAAGGCTGTTGAAGAGCTAGTAGAGCGTGGCATTATCTACGTGGAAAAACCAAAAAAAGAGTTTACCTCATGGGCTGAAAATGAGAAAATAGACAACAAACTCTACTTTACAACGCCATTTTTACGCTTTTGGTTTGCCTTTGTTTCTCCGCTTTTTAAAGGCATCCGAGACAAAGACTACACTGAAGTAAAAAAACGTTGGGAAAACCGTGAAGCGGAGTTTACGAACCTCATCTTCACACAACTCTCACATGCTCTCATACAAGAGAGCTTCAAAGAAGAAGACAAAATAGAAGCAATATCTGATTATTGGGACAAGAGTGCTGCGTTTGATATCTATGCCAAAACAAAATCTGGCAAGACCATAGTCGGCATCACAAAATATACAAACTCAAAAGTCAAAAAAAGTGAACTTGCAAAACTCCAAGAGCTTTGCAAAGAAGCAAACATAAACCCAGACATCTTTGTCATCGTAGCAAAAAAAGGCTTCTCAAGTGAGCTTAAAAAGCTAAAAGGTGAGAGTCTAAAACTTTATACACTGAAAAACTTTAAAATGCTCACGACATAGTATCGTCGATATCAGGTATTTTAGACGATGCCTTTTTTAGCATGGAAATTGCATGCTCACGAGAGCCTTTCTTTGCTCTCTGGGCTAAATAGTCAACAGTTTTCAAAGATGCAACTTTTTCAGCTATCGCGTTTACTATAAACTGGTTCATAGAAACTTCACCCTTCACATCTTCAATATCTGCTTTGTAATAATCTGGAATTCTTAGAGCATAATTCATTCTATTTCTCCTACAATTTTCAAAAATGTTTTAGGCATCACAACCTCAATGCCAAACTTCTCTTTTACGCCTGCAAAATCTTTTACATTATAGGTGATGATATAATCACATTCACCATTGAACGCAGTCTCTAACACCATATCATCTTTAATATCTTTTAAAAAAGGTCTCCATAAAAAATTAATTTTTTGATGAAAAGATATCAAACATATATCATCAACAAATGCTACAATATCCTTCTCATCAAATTGCTCATAAATTTTTCTATTTTTGTCTCTTAAAAGAACATCTTGATATTCCATGACTAATGTATTTGAAACAACACTTATTTTCCTCTCATTAGAAAAGAGCCAAAGCATAAGTCTGTTTGAAACGCCATCTATTGACATCAATGCTGGTAAAATCACATTAGTATCTATCACTACCTTCATAGTCATATTATATACAATATGATTTACAATGTCAAATATTTATATTTTTACAATAATAATTCTTTTACACACTCATCTATCATCTTATATACATACTCAAACCCCTCAAATCCGTCAAAAAAGTACGGATCGGGGACATCTTCACCATTATAACCATACTCACCAAGTTTTTTAAGTTTTGATGCTGGGCATCCCATTTGTAAAAGAGATGCAATGTTGCTGCTATCAAGTGCTATTATCAAGTCAAACGCAGCTAAATCTTCAAGAGTGATTTGTCGTGCACGCAGCATACTTATGTCAATGCCATGCATCTTCGCAACTTTGATGGAGTTCTCACACGGTGGCTCGCCAATGTGCCAGCTTCCTGTGCCACAGCTGTCCACCGTTACATCAAGTTTATTTGCTTCGATGTAGTGTCGGGCAATACCCTCAGCTAAAGGAGAGCGGCAGATATTTCCGAGACATACAAAAAGAATAGTTTGCATCTTTAACGTTTATCCCAGCTTACCATACCCCATTTTTCAAGGTCATTTTGTAGGCTTTTCATGCTTTTGTCCTGATGACAGGCATAGCAGGCATTTGTCTTTTTAGGCATTTTATACTTTAATGTCTCTGCTGGTGTTACAAAGCCAAACATATGTGAGCGTACAGTAAGTGGCGACTTCCCTGTATGGCGTCCTACTTTTGGCATATGACACTCAACACAAAGGCTTCCTTTTGAGTCGGCTTTATGGTGTGTATGCGCACTTAATGTCTCTTCATGCGGTCCTATTGGCGAACCAAAAGAGTGGCACTTCATACACAGAGCATTTCCCGTATTGTTTTTTGCAGTCGGTGCAAGTGTGTGTGGGTTGTGACAGTTTATGCAAGTAATGCCGTGTTTACCCATCATTGAGTGTACATATTCATTTCCCTGTGTACGGTTGTGTTTGCCCATACCGTTTGCATAGAACTCACCCGTTTCATGCCCCATCACAAACGGTGCTACCATTTTATACTTCGCCAAAGAGCGTCCCGCTTCATACCCTTTTGGATAATCCACTGCATCGCCATAGATTTCACTCATATTATGATCTTTAAGACGGTTGTCACGGTTTCTCATATGACACTGCAGACAAACCTCATTTTGGCGGACAGGGTCAGCAAGTGCCGCTAAGTAAACTTTTGATTTTGTATCTTTTATGTGGTTTGATCCCGGTCCATGACACATCTCACACCCAATCCCCGGCTCTATACGTTTTTGTTCAGCCATATACCCCGTGAAGTGACAGCCGTCACAGGTTTTTGAAGTAGGCACCTGCATATTGTCATGCGGGTAGGCATCCTTATACCAGTAGTGCCATGTTTTGTAATGCTGCCACTTCCCTGTTTGCGTGTTCCACTGATAGTTTCCAACTACATAATCTTGTGTCCCATTAAAATCTTTTGCAAGCATATAACGCTGTTTAAATTTACTCCCTATGGTGTAGACAATATCTTTAAGCATAAAGTTCGCATCGCTTGGCAGTTTTGAAAAATCTCCCACGACAACAGAGGCATTTTTCTCCACATCTTGAATCATACGCGGATGTTGCGAGTGTGACCAGGCATGATAGTTCTCTTTATGACACTTTTGGCACTTATCTGAACCAACAAAGTGTGCCTCCTTTTGTGCAGGGTCTTGCAGATCTACCGCTACACCGACATGATCTTGTGTCAGTTGCTCATAATAAGGGAGTATTTTCCCTTCTTTTTTATAGAAGTAGTAGCCTACCCCAACACCGATAATCAGTAGTAATAATAGCAATTTCTTCATTCTTTTTCACCATTAAATAATTTTAGAAATTATACTTTGTTATACTTAGAAAAAATAAAAAGGCAACTTATGACAAAAAGAGTACTGCTTTTACATGGTTGGGGAGGAAGTGACTATCCGCACTGGCAGAGCTGGTTAGCCGGAGAGATAGCCAAAGATTACGGCTGCGTTTACTTTTTGAAGTTTTCTGATTTTGACAGACCAAAGTATGATGTTTGGATGCAAGAACTCAAAACTGCGCTGGAGGAGTTCAAGCCCGACATTGTTATATGCCATTCGCTTGCAAATACCCTCTGGTTTCATTACTGCCAAACGCAGCGCTTAGAAAAAAAGCTGCAAAAACTCTACCTTGTCGCTCCTCCGAGTATGGATTGCGCACTTGATGAGCTGAGTGAGTTTTTTCCTGCCACACTCCCTGCTAGCCTCAACGCAGCAGATGCACTGCTTATCACTTCAACGAATGACCCTTATATGACACAAGAAGAAGCACAAAATTTACAAAAAAAACTAAGAGTAGAGATGAAAGTGTTAAAAAATGCGGGGCACATTAATGCCGATAGCGGCTTTGGTGAATGGGAGTGGATGCGTCAGGAGTTGCAAAAAGAGCTCAACTCCTAAGCATACACATCCAAGCCGGCACTTTGAGTAACTGTCGGTTTTGCCTCACTTGTAATCTCATTTTTCACCACTGCCGCTTTTTGCAGTGTTTCGTTTGATGATTTAAGCAGTGAAGCACTATCTCCACCTGATGCAGAACTCTCTTTTGTAGAACTAGGGTCTAATCTGCCTACTTGTATAGGGCTTGGATAGGGAGATATAAAGTCATATTTTGCAATTGTCATTTTACAACCTCCATATAGGCATTACTTGCGTTTAGCTTAATTATAGCACAAAAAATATGAAGAGTATTTAAAGTGATTTATAGTAAACTTGCCCACATGATTCAACTAACAAATATTTCCAAAAATTTTACAACACAAGAGCTTTTTAAAAATCTCAACTTCAAGCTAAACGCAGGTAATCGCGTCGGGCTTGTCGGACGAAACGGGAGTGGAAAATCTACCCTTTTTAAAATCATTACAGGCGAAGAGCACCCTGACAGCGGCGAGGTCATCATCCCTAAAAACTACAAAATAGGTACACTTAAACAGCATCTTACGTTCAGTGAAAAAACACTCCGAGAAGAGGCAGCCCTCGCATTAGGAGAAGAGATACAGTATGATGTTTACAGAGTTGAAAAGATCCTCTTTGGGCTTGGATTTAGCGCAGAAGATTTAGAAAAAGACCCTCTTTCATTCTCTGGCGGGTATCAAATACGCATCAACCTTGCCAAACTCCTTGTCACTGAACCAAATCTGCTCCTTTTAGATGAACCAACCAACTACCTTGACATCGTCTCTCTGCGATGGCTCAAAAATTTTCTGCGCAGTTTTGAGGGTGAGGTTATTCTCATTACGCATGACAGAAACTTTATGGATGGAGTATGTACTCACGTCGCAGGGCTTGTTCGCAAAAACATTCGACTTGTTGCAGGCGATACAGAGAAGTTTTACAGCCAACTTTTAGCGGACGATGAACTCCACCAAAAACAAAAACTCGCACAAGATAAAAAGGTCAAAGAACTTGAAGAGTTTATAGCCAAGAACAAAGCAAGAGCCTCTACAGCCGCACTTGCTCAGTCAAAGGTAAAACAGCTTGAAAAGATGGAACTATTAGAAGATTTGGGCTATGACTCTACGCTGAGTTTTAACTTCAACTACGCCGATACTCCTGCAAAAGTGCTGCTTGATGTCAAAGATGTCAGCTTTGGTTACACACCGCAAAAGCCACTCTTTGAGAACATCTCTTTTACTTTGGCAAAGGGAGAAACGCTTGGTATCATAGGAAAGAACGGTAAAGGAAAATCAACCCTTTTGAATGTCATCGCCGGACTGCTCACACCAAACGCAGGGGAAATAAACTTCAACGCAAACACAAAGTTCGCCCACTTTGGACAGACAAACATTGCCCATCTCTCAGAAAATAACACCGTGATGGATGAGATATACAACGCCAATCCAAAACTAAGTGAAGCAACGGTGCGCGGCATCTGTGGGGCTATGATGTTTAGCGGCGATATGGCAGACAAAAAAATATCGCTACTCTCTGGAGGAGAAAAGAGCCGTGTGATGCTCGGGCAGATCATCGCACGCGAAGTAAACCTCCTCTTTTTAGATGAACCGACCAACCACCTTGACATTGAGTCCATAGAGGCACTTACCAATGCTATCAAAGAGTTTCCAGGTTCAAGCATCATCGTCACTCACTCTGAAGAGCTGCTGCGTCGCGTTTGTGATAGACTTATCATCTTTGTAAAAGAGGGTGCTGAGTATTTTGATGGAACCTATGATGAATTTTTGGAAAAAATCGGCTGGGAAGAGGATGAGACAACAGAGCAAAAAGAGAAAGCTGCTCCTAAATCTTCTACAAAAGAGAATAAAAAACGCCGCGCTGAACTTGTGAGAGAGCGTAACAAACTCACGTCACCACTCAAGAAGAAAGTAGATAAGCTAGAAGAGCAGATAATGGAGCTTGAGAATGAGCTAAGTATCAAACATGAAGAGCTCATAGCCGCTTCAAACGCAGGAGAGAGCGCAGCACTTATGGAGCTTTCAAAAACAGTTTCAGAGATGGAAAACAGGGTTGAAGAACTTTTTGAAACGCTTGAAATCGAGCAGACGAAACTTGATGAAATTACCCAAGAATATGAAGAAAAAATAGAGGAGTTAGCATGAGTTTAGAGTTCTATTTTCTGCGTTCAAGTGAGCAAAAGATCGTTGTCGATATGCTGCGTTATTCACAAGGGCTAGAGGCAAGCGATGTAAAGGTAGAGGATGTTGAAGCTCTAAAAAAATACTACGAATTCTATGGACTCACTCCAAAAGACTTCGGTGTCTACGCACTTAAAGGCGGTGTTATCGCCGGAGCTGTCTGGAGCAGACGACTTAGTGAGTACCATAACTCAAAGGGCTGCCTCGTCGATGATACGCCTGTCATGCAAATCGCAGTGAAACCGGAATTTCGCTCAGAGGGCATAGGCAGAGCACTGATGGAGCAGTATCTCAGTGAAGCCGCATCTTTATATGAGCTTATTACCATCAGCACACCAAGGAGCAGCGTTGCTTTTTTAGAGAAGTTTGGTTTTGAAGTGGTTGAGGGGAGTGAGCATTTAAGCTATGTGGAAGAAAAAGCCTCTCTCATTATGCAAAAGAAGCTGCAAAAACAAGAAAGTAAAGAGCACTTTACAGACTTTAGCGCCTGCAAATGGATGGACTAAAAATAGTCTAGTCCTGCGTTTAGAGTACCCAAACGCTGAACTTTTTCGCCTTAATCTTTGTATTTTTCAGCCGTTTTTCGGCCTTATCTATCTCGCTGCTTTTTATGGCAACATAGGCTTGTCTGTCGTAGATGTCTATTTTTCCTATGTCAGAGCCTTTAAGCCCCACATCGCCGGTAAGTGCTCCCAAGATGTCCCCTGCTCGGAGTTTGTCTTTTTTCCCGCCTTCAATAACAAGCGTGATATATTCAGGTCTCATCTCAAACGCAGCAGCACTCTTTAGCGCACTCGCTTCTAGTAGTGCCACTTCATCACTTGCATACTCCTCCGCCTTTTCTCTCTCATAGGGCTCATACAGAGATATAGCGATGCCTTCTGCTCCTGCGCGTCCTGTTCTTCCTATGCGGTGAGTGTAGGTCTCAAAGCCATGAGGCAGGTCATAATTTACAACCATACTCAGCTCTTTTATGTCAAGTCCACGCGCTGCCACATCTGTTGCCACCAAAACAGGGCATGAACCGTTAGCAAACTGCACTAACACATCATTTCTCTCATACTGTTCCAAATCCCCATGTAGGGCCAGTGCATCTACTTTATTTTGCACTAACGACTCGGCTAACTCTTTTGCCTGTAGCTTTGTGTTAGTAAAAACAATGACATTTTTTGGTTTGTATGTACCCAAAATATTGACAAGCGTATGCAGTTTATCACCTGTTTCATAAAACTCCTGCACTATTTTGTTTTTTACTTCACTTGTTGTTGTTTTCACGCTCACTGCATCTTTTTGGATTTTTTTACTTATCTGGCGGATTGCATCATCATACGTTGCAGAAAAAAGCAGTGTCTGTCGCTCATTTGGCACAAAAGAGAGTACATTTTCTATCTCTTCTATAAAACCCATATCAAGCATTCTGTCTGCTTCATCAAGTACAAGTGTTGCAAGATTTGAAAGGTCTAAGCTCTCTTTATTTAGGTGTTTGAGTACACGTCCGGGTGTTCCTACAATGATGTGTGCCTGATGCGCAAGTGAGCCGAGCTGTTTGCCAAAAGACTCCCCTCCCGTAAGCATCAGTATCTTCACATTGTGCTGAAATCTTGCGATGCGGCGCAGCTCTTTTGCCACCTGATCGGCAAGCTCACGTGTAGGGCACAGCACCAAAGACTGTACACGAAACTTTTTGACATCAAGACGTGATAGCAATCCTATGCCAAACGCAGCGGTCTTGCCGCTTCCTGTTTTTGCCTCAGCAATGACATCATCACCTTGTAAAATAAGCGGCAGTGCAGCCTCTTGGATGGCAGTCATCTCTTTGTAGCCAAGAGCATCGAGTGTTTGTATCATAGTTTGGGGAAGTGGGAGTGTAGAGAAGGTCATAATTTCAAATCTTTTTTAAAATTATACCATCTCTTGGCTTATTCGCTTTGTGGGTGGTTGAACTTATTTACATTTTCTATGGCTTGTACCACTATTTTTTGAATCGTTCCTGCGCTCAGGTCATTGTTTCGCTCAAATTCTGCAACCCCTTTAAAGTTGGAGTTTTCAATGTACAAAATCACTTTGAGTATTTCACCAAATATGTTGTTGTAATCGAGCAATGCATCTTTTACGCTCTCAGAGATATTTATGCGCTCTAAAATATCTTCAAGTCTCATGGAGAAAATGGTATCAATAAGAGAGAGCACACCAACAAGGTACGCTTCGCCAAGTCGCTCTTTTGTGACATTTGGCTCTACCGCTTTGATGATGAGCTCCATCAGCTCTATTCTATTTTGCACCATCAGCATCAAAGGTTCATGATTTGGATTTTTAGAGAGTGATTTGGAGTAAATCATCAACATAAGCCACTTCGCAAGTGTCACTCGTCCCATAAGCGTAATTACATGGCGGATAGAGGAGATTTTATTTCTAAAGTGAAAAGCACCAGAGTTCATAAACTGTAAGAGTTGCACTGTAATCTCAGGAGTTTTTTCAAACGCAGCTGTAATCTCATCTATGTCACTGTCTTGCATCAAAAGGTTGTAGAGCTTCAATACATCGAACTGCGCCGCCTCATACTTGGTATTTTCAAGAATCTTCGGTTTTGCGAAGAAATACCCCTGAAAACAATCCGCCCCAATTCTTTTTGCTATCTCATAACTTTCATGATCTTCGACCTTACTTGCAATGATCTGTATGTCATACTTTTTCAACTCTTTAATGTAAAGCGGTGTATCATCTTCCAAACCACGTTCAAAATCAACTTTGAAAAAAGAGAGAGAAGGGAGGATTTCGGCATATTTTTCAAAAGTATCAACAGAGAGCTTTGTATCGTTCAAACCAAGAACGTACTCCTCTTTTACAAGTTTCTCTACACGTTCAACCACTCTTGGCGTCATCGGTACAGACTCTAAAAGGTCAAAAACAAAGAACTCTTTTGGTACGGAAAATATAATGTCATTAAGTAAAAATTTCTCATCTATCTTAACAAAGGCACGCTTATCTTCTAAGAGGGATTTTGTACCAAATTTATTCAAAACATTACTGATAACGGCCGCACTTGCATACCTG
>Ga0256831_1001304_pt1 | contig 13181 bp, 6 predicted proteins | sample 132544metaG_FD_189087 | JGI IMG/M metagenome (GOLD analysis project Ga0256831, IMG submission 189087) | Hydrothermal vent microbial communities from Lau Basin, Pacific Ocean - 132-544 | ecosystem: Environmental > Aquatic > Marine > Hydrothermal vents | place: Pacific Ocean: Lau Basin | collected... | reverse complement strand
GTTGCGCCGTGCGTACATTTAACATCGTCGGCGTAAATTTCGAGCTGCGGTTTTGTGTCTATTCTCGCTTTATCGGAAAGAAGAATCGTTTTATTCGACTGGAAAGCATTTGTTTTCTGCGAATCTTTCCGCACAAGAATTCTTCCGCCGAAAACCGCTTTCGCTTCATCTTCCAAAATTCCTTTGTAGATTTCATTGCTGAAACAATTGGGCTTGGCGTGATCTATAAACGTGTGATTATCGATATGACGCTTTTCTTTTACGATATAAAAGCCGTAAAAATGGGCTTCGATATTTTCACCGTCAAGCTCCGCGTTTAGATTATTCCGCACTAATTTTCCGCTTTGAGTTAAAACAAAATGGTTAAGCGACGCGCTATCTTTCAGTTGCATCTTGGTTGTTCCGATTCTGTACGAGTCGTTATTTTCCGCTTGAACTTCGAGGAAAGTAATGTGCGCGTTTTTATCGCCGAATATTTCCGTTATGGAATTGGTAAAGTATGTTTCGGCAACGGAAGAGGAATAATCGGTAAAAATATTTACTTCGGAGTTTTCTTCGGCAACAATCAAGTTGCGCGGTGAAATCATTTTCCCGCCTGCGTTATCTGCTACAAAAACAACTTCGACCGGAAGTTCAAGAATTACATTTTTGGGAATGTAAATGAAAAGTCCGTCGGAAGCAAAAGATTCGTTTAACAATTCAAATGCGTTTTGATTTACAAGCGTTTTGCCGTAATATTTTTTAACGATTTTCGGAATTTCCTCAGAGGCTTTTTTCAGACTGCCGATAAAAACATTCTCCGGAAGTTTTTTTATGTCGGAAAATTGTTCGTTGAAAAATCCGTTAACAAAAACAACTTTATGAGCTTCCAATCCGGAATAAAAACCGGTTTTGATTTTTCCTTTAAGAGTTTTTTCCGAAGAATCGTTTTTCGTCGCAGGTAAAAATCCCGCTTTTAAAATCGGAGAAACATTTGTAAATCTCCAATCTTCATCTTTTGTGGTGGGAAAACTTATCTTTTCCAACTTACCGAGCGCGGCTTCCGATTCGGTTGCAAAGAAGGAATTATACGAACTGTTCATCCGCTTAACCCAATCGGCGTAAAGTCCGGAATACTTAAAATCTGTTTTCAATTCATTTTTCATCATATCCTCACACCGCTTCAACTTCGTCGGTTTTTAACCAGTCGTAACCTTTTTCCTCAAGCTCCAAAGCCAGCTCTTTTCCTCCCGATTTTATAATTCTTCCTTTGTAAAGAACATGCACAAAGTCGGGAACGATGTAATCAAGCAAACGCTGATAATGCGTTACGACAATTGTGGCGTTTTCGGGAGAACGAAAATAGTTAACGCCCTTCGATACAATCTTCAGCGCGTCAATATCAAGTCCCGAATCGGTTTCGTCGAGAATAGCAAGTTTCGGATTAAGCATCAAGAGCTGCAGAATTTCATTTCGTTTCTTCTCGCCGCCGGAAAATCCTTCGTTAACAGCGCGACTGATAAGTTTGTTATCCATATCAAGGAGAGCCGCTTTTTCCCGAATCAAGGCAAGAAATTCCTTAGCGCTGATTTCCGGTTCGTTTCTGTATTTTCTGATTGAATCGATTGCCGTTTTCAAAAAAGTTGAATTAGTTACGCCCGGAATTTCCACGGGGTATTGAAACGCAAGAAAAATTCCTTCGCAAGCTCTTTCTTCCGGCGCTAATTCCAGCAAATTCTTCCCGTTAAAAATCACTTCGCCTTCGGTTACTTCGTAAGCTTCATTTCCCGCAAGCACATTTGCCAGCGTACTTTTTCCGGAGCCGTTCGGTCCCATAATTGCGTGAACTTCCCCCGCATTAACCTGCAGATTCAATCCTTTTAAGATTTCGTTACCTGCAACTTTAGCATGTAAATTTTTAATTGTTATCATTTTATTTCCTTTTTTCATTTATCTTTCATTTCTCTACTTCGTTATGATTACCGGTTCTGAGATTCTTCATTTCGCTTCGCTTCATTCAGAATGACACACTTCTAAGTATGAAAAACTTTCTTTTCATTCATAATTCTTAATCCGCCTTATCCAACGCTTCCTTCAAGACTGATTTCCAGCAGCTTTTGCGCTTCAACGGCAAACTCCATCGGCAGCACGCGGAATACCTCTTTACAGAATCCGTTTACAATCATATTCACGGCGTCTTCGGTCGGGATTCCTCTCTGGTTAAGATAAAAAATCTGATCTTCGCTAACCTTGGATGTTGTCGCTTCATGTTCAACTGTCGAAGTATTATTATCAACCTCTATATACGGAAAAGTGTGCGCGCCGCATTTGTCGCCCATCAGCATTGAATCGCACTGGGAAAAATTCCGCGCGCCTTCCGCGCTTTTGTGAACTTTAACCAATCCGCGGTAGCTGTTATCGCTGAATCCCGCCGAAATACCTTTTGAAACAATTGTGCTTCTCGTATTTTTCCCGATGTGAATCATCTTGGTTCCGGTGTCAGCCTGCTGATAATTATTTGTTACGGCAATAGAATAAAATTCGCCGATTGAATTATCTCCTTTCAGTACACAACTCGGATATTTCCACGTAACCGCCGAGCCGGTTTCGACCTGCGTCCAAGAAATTTTGGCGTTGGTTTCGCAAAGTCCGCGTTTTGTTACAAAGTTGTAAATTCCGCCTTTTCCATCCTTATCGCCCGGATACCAATTTTGGACTGTGGAATATTTAATCTCGGCGTTATCCATTGCAATTAGCTCAACAACCGCCGCGTGAAGCTGATTTTCGTCTCGCTGCGGCGCGGTGCAGCCTTCGAGGTAACTAACGTAACCTCCTTCGTCGGCGACAATCAGAGTTCTTTCAAACTGTCCGGTTTCCGCCGCGTTAATTCTGAAGTAAGTAGATAATTCCATCGGGCAGCGCACGCCTTTCGGAATGTAAACAAACGAGCCGTCGCTGAAAACAGCCGCGTTAAGCGCCGCGTAAAAATTATCCGTATATGGAACGACCGACCCGAGATATTTTTTCACCAAGTCGGGATGTTCCCTGACCGCTTCGGAAATAGAGCTGAAAATAACTCCTTTTTCCTTTAATGTTTCCTTAAATGTTGTAGCAACAGAAACTGAATCGAAAACCGCGTCAACGGCAACGTTGGCAAGGAGTTTCTGTTCTTCAAGGGGAATTCCGAGCTTCTCAAATGTTGCGAGAAGTTCAGGGTCAACTTCGTCAAGACTGTTAAGTTTCGGTTTCTGTTTTGGCGCTGAAAAATATCGGATATCCTGAAAATCAGGGCTTTCGTATTTTACTTTTGCCCAAGTCGGTTCTTCAAGCGTAAGCCAATGTCTGTACGCTTTTAACCGCCATTCCAAGAGCCATTTCGGTTCCTGTTTAACTTCAGATATTTTTCTGATTATATCTTCACTTAAACCCTTTGGAAAAGCGTCTTCTTCTATTTCTGTTACAAAACCCCATTTATATTCGGAGTTGGTAACATTTTCAATTGTCTTATTTTCTTCACTCATTATTTTGCCTTATTATCTTTATCTTATATCTAAATATACCTATTCTGGATATTTTTTTCAAGATTGTTTTCCCATTTAAAATAAAGCATAACATTTACTGTATTTACACATAAAACCAAAACACAGTTTGCTCGCTTCACTAAGCAAACCGTCCTACAAAAAAATGATTATAATCCGAGATTTTCGTTTGGAAAATTTTCTAATGACAATTTTGTGATTGTTTAAAAAGTATTAAAATAACAGAAAAAAAAAGCCCCGGCAAAAACCGGGGCAACGGCAATAATAACAACTAATTAACTAACAGGATGTATTACATAACCTATTATTTTGCCATTTTCATCTCGCTACTAGCCGGATGAAAAATCCCAAAACCGGTAATTATACCGAAATCAGAGATATTTCGATTGGCTTACCTTTTCGTCTCCAACAAAAGGCGGTTGAGGCAAGCTTGACGAATTCAATATGACAATTCTATGTTTTGCAAGGTTCTCTAATACCAAATCTATTTTTTTATTTGGGGCAAATCTGCAAAGTATCGTAAAATTGTTTCTTCGGGAAGCTGATAATCTTCAAGATTTCCAGCGATATACTGTTCGTAAGCGCCAAGGTCTAAAAATCCGTGACCGGAAAGATTAAAGATAATCGTCTTTGCTTCGCCGGTTTCTTTGCACTTAAGCGCTTCGTCCATAGCCGCTTTTACTGCATGAGCGCTTTCCGGCGCGGGAAGAATTCCTTCGGCGTTAATGAAATCACGCGCGGCATCAAAAACCTCGAGTTGATGATAGCTTCTCGCTTCAATCATTCCTTCTTCATGCAATTTTGAAACCGTGGGCGCCATACCGTGATAGCGGAGTCCGCCGGCGTGAATTTTAGGCGGAATGAAATTATGCCCGAGCGTAAACATCTTCAACAGCGGAGTAAAACCCGCCGTATCTCCGAAATCATAAGTGAATTTTCCTTTGGTAAGCGTAGGACATGAAGCAGGCTCAACGGCGATAACTTTCAAATCTTTTTTGGCGCCGCTTAGTTTATCTCGTAAAAACGGAAAAGACAAACCGGCGAAGTTACTTCCGCCTCCCGCGCTGGCGATTACTATATCGGGATATTCTCCAACCTTTTCAAGCTGAAGTCTTGCTTCCTCGCCTATTACGGATTGGTGTGTCATCACATGATTAAGAACGCTGCCGAGCGAGTAGTTTGTTTTGTCGTCTTGCACCGCAAGTTCAATTGCCTCGCTGATTGCTATTCCCAAAGAGCCGGGGGAGTCGGGGTCTTGTTCCAGTATTTGTCTTCCCGAATTTGTTAACGGCGAGGGACTCGGATCAACTTTCGCACCGTGGAGCATCATCATTGTTTTACGGTAAGGTTTCTGATAGTAACTTACCTTTACCATAAAAATTTGCAGTTCCAATCCAAAATGTTGCGCGGCAATCGCAAGCGCGCTTCCCCACTGTCCGGCGCCTGTTTCCGTTACAAGGCGTTTAATTCCGGCTCTCTTGTTATAGTAAGCCTGAGCAATTGCCGTATTGGTTTTATGACTTCCGGCGGGATTTACCCCTTCGTATTTGTAATATATTTTAGCGGGAGTGTCCAAAAACTTTTCGAGATTAAACGCGCGAAAAACAGGCGTCGGGCGGCTGATTGCGTAAATTTCCCGCACTTCCTCGGGAATATCGATAAACCTTTCCTGACTCATTTCCTGCTCGATTAATTCCATCGGAAAAATAGCGGATAAGTCTTCCGGCGAAATCGGCTCCTGCGTTGCGGGATTTAAAGGCATAGCGAGCGGCGAAGGCAAATCGGGAAGAATATTGTAGTACTGCTTCGGCATTTCTTTTGCGGATAAGTAAATTTTGTTGTCCATTTGTAACTCCTTTTTTGATTTTGTTAAAAATAAAAAAGCCGTGTTTTTTACACGGCTTTAAAATGGAAAAGCCGTGAATCGTCTTCCGACTATCCACGGCTCTGTTAAAAATTATTTATTAACTTTAGGATAGCGGAAGCATACCGTTCCACCACCACCAAGTAGTAATATTGTTTGCGTTATTTTTTCTTTCAAAATTCATATTGCAATGTTAAATATATTTTTTCATTTATCAAAATATTTTTTATTAAATCAAATTTTCATAGCAAACTTTTTCTGAAACTGTTCTTCCACACTGCGATCTTCGTAATTTTTATTGAAAAAACCTTGGAAGTTTTCTAAACATCCAAGGTCTATGCGGAAAATTACTTCTTCGTTTCCCAAATGTTGTTCGTTTTATTCACATCGGGAATTAAATTATTTCCAAGTTCGACTTTAGTGATTGTCGCCGGAGCGTTAATCGTGAATGTTTCAGTCTTTTTATTCTTCCAAGTTTTAATCGTGTAGTTAAACTCCTTGCTTGTTCCATCTGCAAAATCAACCTTAAACCAAATTCCAGTTGGAATTTTGCCAACCTTTTTTATGGTTACAAATCCTTTGTCGCCCTTTTGCTTTACGCTTTCAATCGCCAAATCGGGAACGCCGAACTCATAAAACCACGGATTCCAAAACCAAGCTAAATCTTCATTTGCCGAAGAATTAAAACTCGTAAAGAAGTCTGTCGGAATCGGATGTTTCCCGTTCCACGCGTTAATGTAATTCAGCAGAGCTTTTTTGAAATTTTTCCGTCCCATCATTTTCATCAATTCCATATAGGCGCAGCCGGGACGACGGTAAAATGTAACCCGCGGAAATCCTCCCTTTACGGAAAACGAAGGAACCATCAGAGGAACGTCGAGCATATATCCTGAACCATCTTCGTAGGATTTTACCATTCGCTGCCAATACTTAAATTTAACGTCTTTCTGGTAACGCTCGGTTACTTCCCGTGTAAAAAATGTCGCCCAACCTTCGTCCATCCATGCGTAAGTTCTTTCATTTGTTCCCATAAAGAAAGGAAAATATGTGTGGGAAATCTCATGGAAAATTAGTCCGACAAAGCTGGGATAGCTCTTAGGCGCGCCGTCGTTTGCCATCATCGGAGTTTCCATTCCGCCTCCTCCGCGGCTTCCTACCGAAGTCATTTCGGGATATGGAAACGGATAACCGGGAAGTTCGTGCGACAAGTAATAAATTGATTCCGCTCCAATCTGAGCGGCGTCTTCAAAGTGAGGCGTTCCCGGATTATACGCCGCTTGAACAAATGTGGTTTTTACGCCCGATGCTGTGGAATCGGTAACCACCGCTCTTCCGTCCCAAAGGTAGCTGTCGCTGATTGCAAAGGAAAAATCGGGAACGTGTTTTGCCTTAAAATTCCAAGTTAGCTTCTCTTTATCCTGAGTAACATTTCCTTTTTTTCTATCTTCTTCCGTAATAATTCTAACTACTTTTTCAGATTTCTTTGCTTTGTTCAATTTTGCAACAATTCCCGGCTGAAGCACTTCCTTAGGATTCTGCAAAACTCCAGTTGCCCACATAATCGTATTTTTCGGTAAAGTAATATTAACGTCGTAATCGGAAAAATCGTTATAAAATTCCACGATTCCCTGGTAATCAATTTTATCCCAGCCGAGAATATCGTCGTACACAGCCATTTGCGGATACCAATAGGCGATAAACATATCTCCGTTGCCTTTGTTGCCCATTCTCATCGGATGCTTCTGCGGAATAATAAAGGACCAGCCAACTTCCAATTCCGCCTTGCTTTTAGGTAAAAGAGCTGATTTTAATTTAATAAACATATTCGTCGAGCCGCGCCGCACCGATTTGCTGGTATCGGAAACATCGTACTCCGTACCGTTAATTTTAATGTACTTAATATTCACCGGCGGCAAAAATCCCGATGTACCGAAATAAAAATCGCGCGTCGCTCCTTTTTTCAGGAAGTCGGGATAAAGGCGCATAACCAAGCTGTTCAGTGTGTCGGGAGAATCATTAAAATAAGTAATGCTTTCATCTCCGGAAAGAACTGATTTTTCAACGTCAACAGAAGCGTTGATTTTATAAATCGAATGATTTTGCCAATAGTTTTTTCCGGGGACGCCGTCTAAAGTCCGGACTCCTTTTTTTATTGATTCTTTCACTTCGCGGGAAACAAAAATCGATTCCTGCGCAAAAAGCGATTGTGAGAAAATAAAAACAAGAAAAAATAGAGATAATTTTTTCATTACAACCTCTTAATTAATTTGTCCAAATAATAATTTGTAATCCGTTAGCTTTCCTTTTTCGGCATATTTTTCGGGAATTATTTTCCAATTGCCGAAAAACGGCGGAGTAACTTTTCCGGTTTTCTCAATCCATTTCATCATTAAAAATCGTAAATCCCTGTCGGTTGATTTAACAATCCGGCTTGATAAACTGTCGTGAGGAATTCCGGCTCCGCGCACGAGATGTCCGCCGCCGCCGTTACCCCGATAAGAATTTATCGCAACCGTATAAAATTTATTCATATCAAACGGTTTGCCGTCCGCAAGTGAAATAATATTGATTCGATGGTTTTCAGGCTTCGTAACGTCAACACTATATTTAATGCCTGCGGCAGAAGCAAAATTGTAAAACGGCGCGTAAAGTCTCGGGCGGTTATTTCTTTCGGAGATTTCCATTTTACCGGAGTCGTCATATTTAAATCTCAGAAGATGATCTTCCGGCGATTTCATTTTATTAAACCAAATAGAAGCGCTGTATTCCAAAAAACCCTTAATCTCGCTTCCCCTTAATTTCATTGTGTATAAAAAATTCTCGTAATGATAAAGCTTAAACATATCGCGAACATAAATTTTGCCTTTTTTGATTTTCGCGCGCATCGAAAGAGGAGAAGCAAAAGAGAGCTGCGCCCCGCTAATTTTCAGCTGAAGTCGCTGTACCAAATCAACAAATTTTGATTCGCCGAACAATGCATCCTCGCTTGATATAGTTTCGGTAAATTCTCCGATTGGTTTATTTACCCAAGTTTTAATTTTATTAAACTGTTCGGAAAAGCGTTTCATAAATCCCGCGTCAGGCTTGTAGTTTTTAGATTCAACCAATTTTGATTTTATCTCTTTCTTCCAACCCGATTCCGTTTTGGTCAGATAAACATCCGCAACGCCGAAAACCAACGCCGCATGCGTTCCGCCGATTATCTTTACGCTGTCGCCCGCGCTGTTTTTAACTGAAAAATTCCAGCCGTGATGATCGTGCCCAACAAAGACTATATCAAAACCGGGAACTTGTTCGGCTACAAGTCGGCTGGCGTTTTCATTAAGATAAAGTTTTTTTGCTCCGTTGTAGTAAGGGTCAACGCCCGAATGGAAAAGTCCGATAAGCAAATCGGGATGCTCTTTTTTTTGAATAATCGGGACCCACTTTTTTGCGGTTTCAACCATATCGGCAAAATAAATATTTGTCCATAAAATTTTAGGCAACCAATTCGGAATACCCGGAGTTGTCATCCCGAGAACCGCTATTTTAACGCCGTTTTTTTTCGTTACCCAATAAGGCTGAAAATATGGTTTTCCGTTATCTTCGCGAATTGCGTTTGCGGCAAGCCATGGAAAGTTTAACTCTTTGGCAAACTTATCATAAACTTTGTGTCCGGTCTCAATATCGTGATTCCCGACCGTTCCCACATCGTATTTCATGTAGTTCATTACTTCGGCGTAAAGATGTTTTCCGGTTGTATCGATGTAATTGTAGTAATAAACATCGGGCGTCCCTTGAAGCAAGTCGCCATCGCTGAAAAGCAATACGCTCTGTGATTTATCCACGCGCTGCTCTTTAACGTAAGTTAAAATTTGCGCCAGGGAATGATTATCAGGCGCGTTTTCCATAAAATCGTACGGAAAAATCGACCCGTGAGTATCGGTGGTTTCGATAATTTTAAGATGTACTTTTTGGGCAAATACCGCCGATGAAACTATCAGCAGCAAAACGATTAATTTTTTCATTTTATATAATTCCTAAAAATGTTTTTAGAGATATTTGCATAACCTAAATTTGTCATATTGAGTTCGCCAAGTTTACCGCGACCGCTTTTCGTTTGGGGCGATGGTATAAACCATCCGAATTATCTCTAAATTCGGTATAATTACCGGTTATGAGATTCTTCATTACGCTTCGCTTCATTCAGAATGACAAATAGATTGGGTTATGCAAACCATTTTATTAAATTTTAACATAACGGCTGTGAAGCAAACTTAACTGACGTTTACCGCCGCCGAAACTATTTATCCTCTTTCTTCAAAAATAAAATCAAAAGGGAAATTTTTTAACATTCAACATTTTCAAAGTTAAATTCCATAACTCTTCCTGCAGTTCTTTATCATAAGAGATTTTGGAAGAAGCCGCCGGTTTTTTATCCACAAAATATTTTCCCGTAATATTTTCAACTTCTTCAGACGCGGCAAGATAGACGGATGTTTCGCTGCCGGCGGAAACCGGAGCGCCGCCGATTCCCCAGCCTTTGCGCAAAAGCTTTGTGTTTATCACTCCCGGATGAAGCGCGTTTACGGTTATTCCGCTTCCGGCGATTACACGCGATAACTTGTAAGTAAACATAATATTGCAAAGTTTGGAAACCGCATAAGCTTCTTCTCCGCTGTAATGTTTTTCTCCGTTCAGATTTTCAAAATCCAATTTTGCCCAAGCGTGAGCCATGGAACTTACATTTATTATTCTTCCTCTTCCTTGCTTTATTAACGCATTTGTGAGATTAAGCGTAAGCAGAACATGACTCAGATAATTTATTTGAAATGTCGATTCGAATCCGTCTTCGGTAATTTCTCTATCGGAGAAAAAAACTCCCGCGTTATTAATTAAGATATTTAAGTCGGGGTGTTTCTTTAAGATTATTTCCGAAGCGGCTTCCACTTTTTTTAATTCGGATAAATCGGCGGCAATAAAGTCCAAAATAGCGCCGGGATTTTTCGATTTGATTTTCTCCGCGGCTTCATCGCAGCGCTTTTCGTTTCTTCCGTGAAGCAAAACAAAATAGCCCTTTGCCGCAAGCTTTTCCGCCGTTGCAAATCCAATTCCGTCAGTCGAGCCGGTAACTAACGCTTTCATTTAAAATCTCCTAACTGAAAAACAAATTTATGAAAATTCGGAATTACAAAGTATTATCAAGAAAGAATATTTTTTCTTATTGACCGATTGCCGAAGAAATCTCAGGCGGAGTGAATAGTAAACTGTCTTGAAATTATTTGCGTATTCGTGGCTTATAAATAGGACGCTGATTACGCAGATATTATTATGATTTTTGATGATTTAATTATTTTCCTAAAACAAAAAACACAGTTTGCTACAATAAACTATCAGTTATCTGAAATTTGCAATTAAAAATTTCTTTATGACAATTTTGAGTTAAATAAAAAATACGCTCCCCGCACTTTTTTCGAAAAGAATTAAAACTGTAATAGTTTGCCAAAGCGCACAAATTATTATTCGTTTTAAAAATCCTATTGAATTATCGCAATACAATTCTTACTTTATTCTTCATTTTATTTACAATATTAACAAAGGTCATCTATGAAAAAACTATTATTGATGCTGCTTTTTGCAGGCGCAACTCTTTTTGCTCAGGAAACAAAGGTTACGGAAGCTCTCCAAACAAAACTTCTGTCCGTTAATGAAAAACAAACCGTAAAAGTTTGGATTTACTTTACCGATAAAGGCGACAATACCGCTTACTATTTTTCTCATCCGGAAAAAGTAGTTTCAAAAAAATCTTTGGCGCGCAGAGCTATGCGAATGAAATCAAAGTCCTTAATTGATTTCCGTGATATTCCCGTTTATAATCAATATGTTCGCGATTTAACCGAACTCGGAATTAAAATTCACCAACGCTCGCGATGGTTTAACTCCGTAAGCGCCTACGCCGATTATGATGAAATTCTCGCCGCGGAAAAACTTCCTTTTGTAAAAAAAATAGATTTGGTACGTTCATTTAAGACAGACGATAAAGTTAGAAAAAGCAATTCGTTGAAACGCTACAAGACCTCTCCCAAATCAACAACAGATTTTGATTACGGAGCATCCTATACGCAGGTTGAGCAGCTTAATGTTCCCGCCGTTCACAATATGGGAATTCACGGAGAGGGAATTACAATTTGTTCAATGGACGCCGGATTTAATAATCTTGCGCATGAAGCGTTTGCAAATATGAATATTATTGCAATGTGGGATTTCGTAAACAACGACGGCAATGTAGGCGACGAAGGTGATATGGGAGAAGGTTCGCACGGAACGGAAACTTTATCCACTATCGGCGGATTTAAAGAAGGTTCGTTAATCGGTCCGGCGTTCGGAGCTTCCTTTCTCCTTGCCAAAACCGAAAATACCGATTCAGAAACTCCCGCCGAGGAAGATAATTGGATTGCCGCAGCCGAGTGGGCTGATTCAATCGGCGTTGACGTTACAACCACTTCGCTCGGTTACATAGGAATGGACCCCGGTTATCCGGGATATACTTGGCAGGATATGGACGGCAATACGGCAACAATTACCATCGGAGCCGACTTAGCCGTAAAACGCGGTATAGTTGTCGTTAACTCCGCCGGCAACGAAGGAGATAACGATTCCCATAATACGCTCGGCGCTCCCGCAGACGGCGACAGCGTTATTGCAGTCGGAGCAGTTGACGCTTCCGGTTACAGAGTTTCATTCAGCAGTGTTGGTCCAACTGTTGACGGAAGAATTAAACCCGATATTATGGCAATGGGAAGCGGCGTTGCGGTTGCTTCGCCTTCGAGCGCGACAGGTTACACTTCTTCAAGCGGAACATCATTCAGCTGTCCGCTGGCTGCAGGCGTTGCAGCTCTTGTTCTTTCGGCTAATCCGACTTTGACGCCAATGCAGGTTCGGGACGCGTTGCGGGAAACCGCTTCGCGGCATAATAATCCCGATAATAAATACGGCTGGGGAATTGTTGACGCGCTTGCCGCGGTTAATTATTTCCGGGTGCAAATCGAACACACTCCTCTTACCGACACCGAAGATGAAAACCGCGAGAACATCATTACGGCAACTTTAACTTCCAATATGGCTATTGACGAATCTTCAATTTATGTTCTTTTTTCAACGGATAATTTTCATAGCGCCGATTCTCTCCTTTTAACGCCAACCGGAAATGAAAATGAATATTCGGCGACTCTTCCGAGTATGAGTAATGTAACCGTCGATTACTACATCAAAGCTGCAAATGCTTCCGGAGTAACTTCTTATCTTCCCTTAAACGCACCGGCGGAATTTTTCAGTTTTGTAATCGGACCCGATACTATTCCGCCTACGGTAAATTTTCATCCGATTACCGCGGTTTCAATTGCAGATTTTCCAGTTAAAATTTCTCTTGAAGCCAGCGATAACCAAGGGATTGGAAATGTAATTGTTTCTTATAACTTAAACGGCGGCGAAGATAATTCTTTTAATTTAACCGATATGAATGACGGAACATTTGCTGGATTTTTCCCAATTGATTCAAGCGCAGTTGTAATTGGCGATATTATCAATTACAAGATTTCCGTTTCCGATATTGCAGCCACGCCCAATACAACTCTACTTCCCTCGGACGGAACTTATTATCAATGTGAAGTCTCGGCTTATCAGGCTATTGCAAATAATTTTGACGACAACGACGGAAACTTCGGTTCAACAAACGATTGGCAGGTCGGCGTTCCGGCAAATCCTCCCGGCGCGCATTCGGATCCTAACGTTTGGGGAACGGTGTTAAACGGAGAATATAC
>Ga0256831_1001303_pt1 | contig 13186 bp, 16 predicted proteins | sample 132544metaG_FD_189087 | JGI IMG/M metagenome (GOLD analysis project Ga0256831, IMG submission 189087) | Hydrothermal vent microbial communities from Lau Basin, Pacific Ocean - 132-544 | ecosystem: Environmental > Aquatic > Marine > Hydrothermal vents | place: Pacific Ocean: Lau Basin | collected... | reverse complement strand
TGAAAATAGTCCATGCTGAAATTGACAATCTTTTGCTGGTGGATTGAATGAAGCCATTTGAAGAACTCCGAGAAGAATGTTTTGTTTATTTTAGTGGGGGCGTTGTCGATGATACAGTTACCAGGGAAGAGGTTGTGGACGCAATAAACACGGCTATAGTAGAGTTCGGCATCAGGACAAAGCAACCTGCAACGCGTATCTATTTAGGCCGGAAACAATACGAAGCATTAGGCGATTGTAGTTTTTGCAAAGAGCCGAAAATCTATGAGGTAAAAGAAGAAGACCATCTTGAGGTAGCATGAAGAGACCACCAACCAAGCAGGAGAGTAATGTAATTGACAAACTCGTCGAGCATGGTTGCGTGATCTGTGGGAACCCTGCACAGTTCCACCACCTGCCGGAAGCCAGACCTAACGCCTTGGCCATGGGTTTTCCTCTTTGCCTTGAACACCACACGGGGCAGGAGTACCCCGGCCAGAGCATACATTCAAACCGGCTCTTGTTCTGCCAGAAGTACGGGACGGAACTTGAGCTATTTCAAAAAGCATTGTTTAAGATTATCTAGGAGGTAGATAATGAATGATCAGGAAGAAACCGCTTATAAGGAATTGCAAGCAATCCAGTCGAAACTGAACGCCCCGAAAGACCTTTACAACAAGTTCGGGAAGTATAGTTACCGGAGTTGTGAGAGTATTCTTTCTGCGGTAAAACCACTTTTAAAGGAAGAAGGGGCAACCATCACGCTCAATGACGAAGTGGTGATGTTAGGTGACAGATTCTATGTCAAGGCCACAGCAAAGCTAACTTACCGTGGAGCGTCTGTTTCCTGTTCGGCTTTTGCCCGTGAAGCTCAGGCAAAAAAGGGGATGGATGAAGCACAGATAACAGGTTCAGCTTCGAGCTATGCTCGTAAATACGCACTTAACGGCCTGCTTGCTATTGACGACACCAAAGACCCTGACGAAACAAACAAGCACGGCAAGGGAGCAAAGCAAAAGACAGCGGCGGATTTCAGCGAATTAATAGACAAAGCCGACTCCGTGGAAGCTCTTGAGAAAATCTGGAAGGACAACAAACATGAAATTGAGAGAATGACCAAGCAGGAGCAAGACAACTTGGCCCTGTACTGCAAGCAGATTAAAGAAATCTTTACAAAATCTCAAGAAAAGTGAACTGCGGGTACTGCTCCACGAAGAGTTGCCGTTTAAGCCTGTATAACGGCTCCATCATGGTGCCTTTGGATTTTACGTCCTCTACTATTGATTCACCTGACTTGTCGATGTAGGCGAAGTCTGCACGGTACTTACGGGGCGGCATCTTCCTTCCTGTTCTTGGATCAAGAGATCCGCCCTTTGATATTTTAAATTCTGGCTGGCATTTCAGGTTAAATATCTCCCCGGCCTTGACAAGTAGTTGCAACTCTATGTATCGATTTTTCTCCTTGAGAGAGTCAAACTTACGTCCGTCGTGTGTAACCTTCTTGTTCTTGTATTTACTACGCCACATAGAACCGATGATCCCCCACTTGCTCAAGGAACTCCATCCTCTTTGACCATGACGGGGCAGGTATAGACGCTGCATAGTAGTGGTTGGCACCGCTGTACTTGTTACCTACAATCCATTGCAAGTAAGCCTTGGTAGCTGATTCAGCACACTTCAGCAGGGCATGGTAGTTCTTTATCGGCCAGAGCTTTTTATCAAGCGTCCAGCTAAACTGATATGGCTGGTAGATAACGCCCTTAACTGTATCCGGCCAGCGCTTGTCTGCCACCCTGTTGAGTACGACCTTGCAAACACGGATCTGGCCCTGTTCAGGCTCTCCACGGGCTTCGTGGTAGCAGTTGATTGTCAGCCAGAATATCTTTTCTGTAAGTGATTCTTTCATAATCTCAGCGCATCGTGGGGGCAGCAAGTCAAGAGGCTTGTCAACTTATTAACCCCTTGCTTAACCACCCAGCCGCTCACCTTAATAGATGAGGGCATTTTCTTGTCAATTTTGGTACAAACTCCGCATGATTTTTTACCGCTGCACTTGCTCCAATCAACGGTAAGCCTCAAACCATCAATACCTTTTAATGTCAAAAGGGACGCTCCTTTATTTGTTTTAAGAGTAGGGCCGCCTGTTCCCTGACCTTTTCGTTCCAGCTTCGCCAATTGCGGAGGTGGCCAAGGGTAAGGTGACACCAGGCACAGAGGGCGATCAAATTATTTTGGTCAAGCTCCTTACCAGGCCAGAGGTGAAACGGCAGGATATGGTGGATAAAGATAATCCATTTCTTTCTGCCGCACGCCTCACAGATCAGCGCACCGTGCTTCCTGATAACGGCACGCTTATAAATCCTCTTGGCCCACGGCCAGCGGGGTGACCGCTTTGGTGCTTTGACTATATGGTCTCTAATTACCTGCAGCATTACGGTATTTTTTCCATTGAATCCAGCCACCAGCCGCCAGCCCGGACCATCCGAGCCAACGCCAGGCAAAACCAAGGCTCATTTTATTATTATGGCCAGCCCCGGCAATAATGCGCCAGAGCTTGTTGCTCTCAGAATATCCAAGCTGGCGACCATTTTTGCCAAGCCGTGCATATCGGTAGAAATAATCATGGCAGACCCCAGCAACTATCATCCGTGACCAGCGTGGACGGGGCAGGAATGAGGGCCATGAAGTATAATCCGTGTCGAAATCAGCTGGGATTATACAGGTCTCGCCATTCACTGACAGCACCAGATCACGCATGATCTTCATGCAACCTGCCCGTGGTCCGTCAACTATCTCCTCTGTCAGCAATGGTTCACTGATTAAAAATACTTCTGCCATCAGTCAAGTACCTGGGATGCAGCATCGATGTTCGGTGCTGTTGTTTTGTACGGAGTAGCTGCAACCTCAAGTTTTTTCATGGCCACAGCCTTTTGAGCGTCGATGTGCTTTGATTTAAGTTTATGCCGTGATGCAAGGTAAATTCCATAAATAGCAGTTGCATAAGGGAAAATTGCCTTGCTCCACAAAGCCGCCTGTGCCATCAAGTTCTTGAGATAAGTCGACAAATCCTCTGGGGTAAATGGTATTTTCCCCAGACTGGCAGCAATGGCAAGCAGCAACCCCGCAACCATCATTTTGTTGGCAAGTTTTAACTCTGAGCTTTCCTTCCCCGGTTTCAACACTGGTAATTCCATAATCTTCTCCATTATTTTTTTTAAACGTCGCAATGTCCGGCCTGAAAACTCCCACAACTACACAAAGGAGTCACCCATGGCTCCCCGTCCGGCCCGATATGATCAACTGGCACTGTGCCCCTTGGCCCTGTGCACATCTGCTCTTCCGGCTCAACGCACTGGTGTTCTTCGTTGCATATTGATCCGTTTTCATCCCCTGCGCAATCAGCGTTTGTTTTGCACTCAAATTCTTTAAACTCCCCTTCGTCGTCACCGCAGTCACCAGTGGGGCACCCTAGTGCCTGCTGGCTATTGTTTGTGGTGGCTGGGGAGTTATCGCCAATGGTATTGTTATGGGTTTGGGTGCTTACCTTGGTATCTTTGTTGGTAACGGAACTGTTGTTGTTGTCGCCGGAAATGCTGGAAACAATACTCGTACCTGCTTTATCAGCAACAATAGCAATCGTCTCCTTGGCATACTTGGCCTGCGAAATGCCTACAGCGGCCCCGACTCCAAACTTTAAAATTTCAACTCCGCCCTCAATGATACCCATAGGACGCTTGCCAAGAGCTGCCAGAGGTGCTGCATAGTTGGGCCTGAGCTGGGCGATGGAAAACATGCCGATTGCCTTGTACAATCCCGCCGCCTCGCTGCTCTCTGCTTTCTTGGCGCTGTCATTGGCCATGGACGCAATAGAGCTGGCCTGTGCCGCCGTTGCTGTGCCGACTGCATCCACAACGCCCTTAACGGCCTTGTAATGCTCGGCCACGTCAGATAGGCTCACGTCCTCCACAACCTGCCTGTTCACCTTCCCATCTTCCCCCACGTAGGAGGTTGTCTTTGATCCAGTGCTTGTGTTCAGCCCGGAGATGCACCCGGACAACATCAAGCCAACAACCAGCACCACAAATTTACTTTTCATTTCTCATTAACCCCTTACAAATCGCCTCAGGGGCATCGCTGCAAACCATCCTTTGCAGTAAATGCACCCTGGCATTAAGATTCTTAACCTGCTCCTTTAACGCGGAATATCCTATCCCAGATGCTACCAAGCTCCCTAAAACCAATATGACAAGATGCCTTATTACCTTGTCTACTTTCCTGCGACTAAACCTCTGAACTTTTTCCATAACTCCACCGCTTTCTTTGGGTGTTCGGCCAGATCTCTGCCATGCTCTAAAAACTCCCTTGCGTAAAAACCTGCCATGAGCATAATGGATGAGGAGTAAACGCCTGTGATATGGTGGTGCGCCAACACTCCACTAAGGACAGCGACCACAACAAATGACACAAAGAATTGCTTGGCCAGATTACCGAAGAATATGCCAAGACCGAGATTACACATACGGTCATCAAGCGCCATTCGGGCGAGAGCGGCTGTAAGCCCAAGCCCCACGTGCTGCCAGTTGTCAGGACAACAGGAGTATATCGCCCGTATTTGCTCAAGCCACTCCACATTATTTTTTATTGGTTAATGTTGATAAAATGCCCACCACCGGAGATGAAGCCCCCGGTGCCTGACAATATTGTGTTAATCACGCCTCCGCCACTGGCCACGGACCAGCTTATGATTAAATCAGTGTCGTTTGCTGCTGAACCATCAGTGCAGCGCACAGCTCGGCTGTACGAGCTACCATTTACTAGCCCGGTAATAGTCGCTGTATGGCTGGTTCCAGTGCCGCTCATCGTGTTGGCCATGGTTGCGTAATCAACACCCGTGGCACCATCTGTCCCATATTTGCAGGCTGCGGCTACATCGGTTGTAATCTCCATCTGCACAGATGTCGTCCCGGAAGGCTGTACGCCAGTTGGTAAAGGATTTGAACGTACTGGGCCTACCGAGTTGCAAATATCAGCAGGACAGGTCGCCCCGTTGGCCTCCCAGATATATTGTGTTAAAGTCTTCCCGGACGTACACAGTCCAGGAACTCCCACGAATAAAGAATCGTTTGGGTCAGACCTATGCACTATCGCCAAATCTGCAGGATCGCACATATGCTGTTTGACAATGTCTTCATCAGGCCAAGGCCAAAGTGGTGTATTTGTTTGTACACCGTCAACATAACGATTAAGGATAGTCGCCCCTCTTTCATGCCCAGCTACCTTTACTGGGTCAAGGAAACGCTGCGAAATATCCGGCGCATATTGGGGATCAAATTCTGGATTATCGTCATTGTCGCTTAGATTGGTAGAGGTGTTGTTAATAAATACAGGGACCTGTGAGCTGGTATACAAATAGGCATTTATCCCGTGGCCTGTTGAAAATACATTTTGAACATTTTGATTTGTTATAGGAGCGTGTGGGTTTGGGTCAAAGCGCAATCCAGAACCAGAACTATTGCCGAGAGTCAAAAAAGAATAATGAGACCCGTCGTCATTACCCTGCACATTAAAAGCGTCACCACCTTCCGAACAATTCCATGACAGAATATCCTTAAAGACAAGCCCGGTGTTAGGATCTCCTGACCCTCCATCCGTGTCTACACCGTTCCCATGGTTATTGATGACAATCAGCCCAAGGTAACTATTATTACTCGACCCAGACACCCCCGCCGGAGTCTCGTTACCACTTGCCGCAAACGAAGCTAATTCCCCTGCATATCCTGGCGGATTAGTTGCGTGATCAATTGCGATTATGTTTTCAAAGATGCTGTCTTGCGTATTATACCCGGAAAATGTTGTTCTTGGGTCATTTGGCTTGTAATCGTCACCCTCCCAATAGTCATAACGAAAAACTGCCCTTCTAATAGTAACCCTTAAACAGCCAAAAGCTTCTGCAGCTTTCCGCCCTTTTCCGTAAGAAAAAACGTCCTCAATTAAACTGTCTTTTAGGCCATTGCCTAATGCCATTATTGACCCGTTGTCCTCCTGTGAGCTACCAAAAAATCCGCAATGCCTGACTATAATATGGTGCGTCATTTCTGCTTCTGTGGCATCATCAACTGAATTTATATTTATAGCGTTGTTTGCTCCAACCGCCCTTATCATAAGCCCCTCAAGCTTTATATACTTTTGGAGTGGTGCCGCATACCCACCGCCACAACCAGGGCAGGACATAATCTCCACTGTAGAATGTCCGTTATTTACTGTTGGGGCAATTACCGCCTGATAATTATTTACTGCTTTGTAAGTGATGTACCCACCAGCCTCAGTACCGACATGTGTAGTTTTTATATGCTGATCATACGTACCATCCTCAATCAAGAGGGTGTCACCTGGGGACAACTGCAAATCTGCATGGGCGAAGGTCGCCCATGCATTGGCAACGCTCAAACCGTTATTGGCATCATTACCTGTCGTGCTGATATGATACGTTGCCGCCCCCGCAGTAGAGGCGACAAACAGAATTAAACCTGTTAAGAGACTTTTGATCACGGTAGAACCTCCGTGTCGGACTGATACAGCTTAACATCATCAATGTACGCGTCCCAGGAGGAATGATACCCATCAGACCCTATGGCCAAACGTGTAGGGGCTGATGCAAATGTTTCACTGGTTATAGTCGTGGTACTGCTGGTGCCGTCAACATCTATGGTCACATATCCAGCCGGATCGTTCATCAACCAACGGACAGTAACCTCCATCCATGTACCTACGACACCGGCTGTCACATAGGCAGTTCTGTCTCCGGCATTAGACGATACAGTAGCCGTAACATCACCGCCCTCCATGTCCAGCGTCAATACAGCATAACCGCCACTACCCCGGCCCAAAATAACGATATACTTATATGCCGTTGTCACATCATTAGGGTTAATCCATCCGTGCCATGTCCCGCGATTATAGTCATACCCGCCAGGCAAAGGGAAACTCAATCCGTTTGCGGCTGTGCTATTAACCGTATCGCCGCCATTGGCCCCGGTATGCGCTGCCGCAGCCGTCCTGGTAAAAGCACCAACCACCGTTGCCGTACTTCCTGCCGGGGTGTCTGCGTCGTTTGAGGTGTCACCTGTCCAGGCAAAAACCTCATTGCCGCCACTGTCTGCTGCAAACGTAGCCGAACCGGACTTGTTGGCATCCATGGTCACAGTGCCGTTATTGGTGGCGTTGCCGGTAATGTCACCAGTCCATGCTACCCAGTGTCTTGATGCTGCCGCCGTGCCGGTTATGCCGGAAATAACAGCGTTATTACTTGCAGTAGCAGAACATTTTGCATTACCATTCCCGCAGTTTATGGCGGCTGAAAGATCGGCATCGTTACAGGTAATAACATCCCCGTTGCCTGGATCGGTGATTGATAAGGTTCTGGTGACTGCAGCGTTGGCCGTCCACGTCCAAGCAGCAGAATGTAACAAGCCTGTAGCGGTCTGCAGGTATAAAGTATGATCTGTGGTGTAATGGTACAGGCTACCTTCAGGCAGGCTCCCAGCAGTCGGGGCTGTTGCGCCCTCTGACAGATTAACGTTGCCGCTACCTCCTCCTGCAATAACGTGGAAACCAACTGTACCGCTGGCATCTTTGCCAAAATATGAGTTATTACCAGCAGCATCAGCGCTTGCCGCCGCTGTAAGATCGGGGTCAGCCACCTGCCTGCCGTTAACTGCGGCTGTAATCTTTGATGCAGACCAAAGATGATGGTTATCACCTGATGTGTCATTTATCAGGTTGTCGCTGGTGTTCCATAACAAGTTTCCATAATCACCATTCAGGCTAAATGCCTTATTCTCAAAGGCATGAGTTAAGCCAGCCGGTGATACAATCCTTGTATTGTCTGAGCCTGTATCAATCTCTGCATTGGTGGCAATCTCCGCTATACCTGCAACCGTTTCACTGGCGGGTGAGCCGCTTCCGGCCTCGTCCCGTACCTCTTGGATTGCCGCCTGTACGTCGGTGCTTGAAATTGACCCGTTAGGCGTAAATGGCACCTCTGAGGCCACCTGATCATCAGTGCCGCTACCAGACGGTAAAGCAAAAAAACCGACAACACCGCTTGCGTTTTTCCCAAAATAGGTAGAATTTCCAGCAGTATCAGCACCGGAAGCCGTTGTTAAATCAGCGTCCGCATCCTGCTTGGTTGTCAGGTCAGGGATACCTAAAACATCAGTGTATGGTATTCTTGCCCATGCCCCGCCATGGCTGGAGTAATAATGCGTATCTGAGGGTGCATGCGCTATGCCACCAGCCCCAACCAGGCTGTGGATTTTCTGAGCAGTCAATAAATGTGCTGCGTCTGTCGCATTATCATCAACCAGCGATGTGTGTCCAACCTGGTATGATTCAATTGAGGGGACAGAGATACTTGACAAGCCATCTATAGTTGACGTGGCCGCCCATTCCGTTCCGTTGTGCTGTAGCAATTGGTTCAACGCCCCTGTTGGCAGGGAGCTACCACCAGTTCCCTGCTGCCACCAAACAGCGTCAGTGACGGCGTGCCCCGTGTTATTATCCTGGAGTGAGATATAAACATTGTGGTCGCTTGTTGCTATATCTCCGTCGCTATACTCCTGCAGGGCGGAATATGAATCATGCCCCATCGTGTACAATTCTGTAAAATTTGCGTTGTATTTAGTAGCCCTTGATCTCACCTTATAATCAGGCGGAAAAGATACAATTTGCTGTGCAGCAAGCAGAGGAGAGGCCGCAAAAAACAGCATGAACATTAATGTTAAAAACTTCTTCATTTTTTAATCTCCTGAATTGTCAACCAATAGGTACCTGTGCCCCTGGTCCAGCTGCTAGATGCAACCTGATTAACGCACATCAAATATATATCAACACTCGCAGCGTCCTCTGAGGCAACAAATTCAATGCTGTCTGTAAGCCTTTCCGTCATCCACGGATTAGCAGTTGGCGGCATATACGTTGCACTTGCCGAACCATATCCAGATAACGTAAATGTTCTTCCAGTCTCGCTTGATGCAATGATCGGAATAGAAGCAGTTGCAATGTATCTGTGCCCCTTCTTCACGGGGATTCCGCTATCAAAGGTGTATACTCTTTGCGGCCATGTTCCACCCAAGTCACCACCACCGGTCTCTTCTGACGTGTAGTACAACGGGGCTTTCTTTATATCGGCAAGATTAGCCTTTTTTTTGAGTGCGTCCTTGTTGGCGGCAACATCTTTCTTGTTGGCACTTGCAGCCAACTTGTTTGCCAGTATAAGCTCACGCAGAGCTGCAAGGGTATTGTTGTTCATATAAGCAATAGACTGCTTAATTGAGGTTATCTCGTCTGAGTTGTCTTTTATCCTTCCTGCCTTTTCGCTATCTATTTTTAAATCACCATTGCCACCATCAACAACGGCACCGCAAAGAGCGGTAGCAGGTATAATAATAAGCAGTAGTAACAAAAAGTATTTATTCACTATGCACACCATGCGTTTGCGTCCACCAGCTCTTGGCCGGTAAGGACTTCGTTATAATGTCTCAATTCATATTTCCCCTTGCGCCGGCAAAAGAAAAATATATCACTCGTGTTTGCGTGATTGATCATTTCCGCCATTGTACGAGGCACAGGGTTGCCAGAAGCGTCAAAGAAAAAAGGTCCGGTCCCCAAGGCATCAGCTGCTATTAACGGTGCTGGATCAATCAAAAGTATATCGTGCCACGCAAGATAAGTGGCGTTTGCTGTATCCCATTGATTCGTGATAGCATCACCGTGCGGATCAACATATAGATGATACCCAGTCATTATGTCTCTCCTGTAGTATTCGTAAGAGACATCAGGGTCTTGATCTGTGTCGGGGTTCTGGTCTACATCAACCCCCGATACAATATCACCCTTTGCGTAAACAATTAATTTCTCTTTTACTGGGGGGAATGATGAATTTCCGCCACCGCCTGTTACCGCCGATGTGGGCCAAACTGCTCCGTCTGTTGGCCTTGACGTAAAGAAAAACATTATTCAGAAATGTCAATCCCGACAGCGTCGTCGGTTTGTGACTTTATGACCTTATAGTCTCCTGGGGCGGTAACATGGATACTCAACCGCTTCCCTGACAATATAGCCGCCACGGGGCCAGTTCCAGACTCAAACTGTGTCATAAGTGGGCTTAAAGAGGCATCAGAGTTTACAGAGTAAATCTGTGCTACGTTTGAGGCTTTGCTAGTTCCGAACACCTTAATGTGTGCGCTGGTTCCGGCTGTGACTGTAAAAACGCCCTCACCACCAGCCGCCCCTTTTGGAATCAAGTTTGTTACTGCCATCTGCTTTCCTCAGTTTTTTTTAATCTTACAATTTTGTAACATTTTACGCTACATTAAAAATATGAATCTGATTTCTCAACCAAGCCCTTAGCAACTAAATCCATTCGCCTGCGAACAGCCTTAATCTGTGTTCTCTTCTGTACGCTTGTAAGGTGCCTTGAAGAATAAATTCTCTCAATTTTCTTTCTATACTTGCTTAGTTTTCTGGTCGTCCGGTTGTACTCTTTTCTGTACTTGAGCTGCGGGGCATATTTAAGCAGCATCTTTTGGCCCTTCGCCGTGCCTTTATACTTTCTAATATCACCCCACATCTTACTTAATTCAGCAAGATTGTCGTAAAACTTTCCAATGTATTTTGAATACTTATCTTTATCTCGAACAATAGAGTTAAGAGGCTGGTACTCATACCATTTCTTTTGCGGTGTTACTTTGCCCTCTGCGGTTCTTATAACGCCGTCTATACCAGCAAGAACAGTCGCACCCATCCAGCCAGTATATGCCCTAACAAGATGTTGAAGTTGCACAGGGGAAAGCACCGCACCATCTGGCAAGCCTTTATCCATTGCTTTACTAACCCCCTTGGCAAGCTCACTTGTCCATGGTTTGTATCTCTCCGTCTTGCTCAGATACTTCATACCCATGCTTTCAATGCTTCGGCCCGTGAACATACTTTTGTTTGCGTATATCTCAACCATTGGCTTGACAGCCTGCGGAATAGGATTAAATGAAAAGGTGCTTGTCATCGTGTAAAGAAGCTCATCACCTAAATCTTCTATTTTTGCGTTGTTATCAACAAACTGTCTAGTCATTGACTCAGCAAGGTAGGCCAAAGCTCCAACTTCAAAAGGACGCGGAAGGCGGCACATCTTGTCAACGCCTGGAAGTTTAAAAAGATGGTATGTCCTTTTTTCCCAGTCTTCCGCTGCTTTATAATCATCATCATCTTTCATGTGCAGGTACAAAAGAACCGAGGCCATGGCGTAGGAACCGGCCACAAGGGCGAACTGTTTCTGTTGCTTTTTGTCACGCCACTCTTTGGTAATACCCATTGATCGGTAAATTTTATCCAAGCCCTGAAGTCTGGCGTTAAGGAATGGGACAACTTGCGAGATAAACCTTATTGAAGTTGCGGTTCCGGTTCGTGAAAAGTCAAGCTGATCTCTTGCGTTAAAGTTTGCTTCAAGCAGAGTTTTGCCAGCTTTTAAGTCTTCTTGGAAGCCCGCAGCCCTGTTCACATTCTCAAGTTTTGCGCCCCACGCTTCATACTTAGTCCATATCTTCTTGAACTTGGAAACAGTATCAATAATTCCTGGGTCTTTTACCCCCTGTTCAACAAGCCTTTTCTTCGCCTCATTATCAGAGCCGTGGATGTATCCTGATTCAGAGAAAGCACCGCCCCCAGCCTCCATCCCCTTAGTGTCGTATTTGTAACCAGTTAAAACATTTTTCCACATTTTAGGGCTTACCGTGGTTACAGCCGCCGCATGAATTGTATCTCGAATGAGGTTTCTTACTTTAAATCCAGGTGAGGCTGTAACCCCAGTGGTAAGGTAACGCTTAAAGGTTCGCATAACCTTCATGCCCCTGGTGTTCAGACCCTCATAATTCAACGACAGCAAAGACTCTAAGACAAGTTGGCCCTCTGGTGATTCGTCTATATCAAACCACTTCTCTTGCCCGTTTTCACGCACATAAACCGAGTTCTTTCCTTTTATGGCCTTTGGTATCTCCGTGGCCCTCCCCATCTTCACAGCGCTTTGCAGCGCCTTTGTAGCGGCTTGATTCCGGAGTGAAGCAGAAATAATATGATTCCAATTCAACAGCGTGTTGCTTAGAATGTCGTCGAGCTGAGACTTCCCGCCCTTTAGCTCTTTGTATGCTTTTTGATTCACAAGAGATTGTATGTTGCTCGGCCCCTGTGTGCCTGTCTCTTCAAGCATCCTGTAAAAAGGAACATACCAGCCCTCATCTGCCCACTTTTTTGCTTCCTTACGACTGATAAGGCCAGTTTCAACTCCAATCTTGTTTATTGCTGCGCCAAGTTCTTCAAACTCTTTTCTTACATTATTGTAAACTTCTGACCTGTCTCTCCCGTCGGGCATCTTGCCTTGGTCAAGCTGCTTGCCACCTTCAATTTCTTCTTTTGTGAAAAGGTTTTCCCTGCCCTCTGCCATTAACTTTTCAGAACGATGTGCCGCTATCCACGCAAGGAAATCTGTTGATTCAGTTCCTAGTGGCTTGAATATTTCACGGAGAGATTTAGAGTCCTTTTTGATTGCAATAGCACCAGACTTTTCAAGATAAGGCGTGCCAACACGAATTGCTGTGATCAACGCTCCTGTATCTGATTTAGTCAGGTGCGCCATCATCCACGCTGTCTTGTCGTTTAGTATCCTGTGGAAAGAATCGAACTGGTCAACTAAGCCCTGTCGAAATTTTGCGCCTGCCAAGTATTTTGCTTCTTTAACTTTTTCCTTTAGTGGTTTTTTCTCACGCTTGCCGAAGCCGCCTTTTTCCATGAATTTGCGCCCGGCCTCGGAGATGTCTTCACGGGCTACGGAGTAACGTATATCTTGGTTTTTATCTTCGCCATTCACCGCTTCAATTTTGGCACTCTTCTTCAGATGCCCCTCAACCATTGCAACAATGTCATCAGGGTTGAGTATCGAGGCATCAAAGCCCATGTTGACCAGCGCTTTCTTGAAGTAAGTCAGTACCCGTCTGTGGGAAGGTGTACCCTGTGCCGCCTTGCTGGTGACGTAGTACGCCATTGCTTCCTCATCAATATTGGAATCAGGGGTACTTTCCGGCACTCTGGCGTAAGCCTCTGCAACGGCCTTGCCTGTCTTGGTGTTGCGGTTCTTGTGCTTCTTGAAAGAATCAACGAG
>Ga0256831_1001302_pt1 | contig 13197 bp, 20 predicted proteins | sample 132544metaG_FD_189087 | JGI IMG/M metagenome (GOLD analysis project Ga0256831, IMG submission 189087) | Hydrothermal vent microbial communities from Lau Basin, Pacific Ocean - 132-544 | ecosystem: Environmental > Aquatic > Marine > Hydrothermal vents | place: Pacific Ocean: Lau Basin | collected... | reverse complement strand
TCATCAAGTACGCCGTGATAGTGGAATGTTTGATGTTTCGCACATGACAGTTCTTGACTTATCAGGGCAACAGGTGCGAGAATTTTTGCGCTATTTATTGGCTAATGATGTCGCTCGTTTGAAAAATGTCGGCAAAGCCCTTTATAGTTGTATGCTCAATGAGCATGGCGGTGTTATTGATGATTTAATTGTTTATTTTCAATCAGATACGTTATTTCGTTTAATTGTTAATGCTGCAACGCGAGATAAAGATATAGCTTGGATTACACAACAAGCTCAAGCCTTTGATGTCCAAGTTCGAGAGCGTGAAGAACTGGCAATGCTTGCCGTACAAGGGCCATTAGCTAGGGAAAAAGTTAAGCCATTGTTACCAAAAGATTTACAAAAATCTGCAATGGAATTAGCAGCCTTTAACGCGGTTTGGGATGAAAACGATTATTTTGTTGCGCGAACAGGTTATACAGGTGAAGATGGATTTGAAATCATTTTACCTGCTGAGCAAGTAGGCGAATTATGGGATGGGCTACTTCAGGCTGGGATTGCACCAATTGGACTTGGAGCGCGTGACACTTTACGCCTAGAAGCAGGTATGAGTTTATATGGTACAGATATGGACGAAAATACTTCGCCTTTAGAATCGGCTTTATCTTGGACTGTGGCTTTTAAACCCGAAAATCGAAATTTTATTGGACGTACAGCTTTGGAAGCACAAAGCGAGAAGGGTAATCATCAAGTTCTGCGAGGACTGATTTTACGCGAAAAAGCTGTTTTGCGTGGACATCAAGTTGTAACAGTCAAAAATGGCGAAGTTGGAGAAATTACTAGCGGTACATTTTCACCAACGCTTGGATTTTCAATTGCCTTTGCACGTTTACCAGCAGGCGAATATGAAGAAGTCAGCGTCACAATACGCAATAAACAATTAACTGCACAAATTGTAAAACCACCATTTGTGCGACACGGCAAAGCTTGTATAGATTTATAACTAACAATAGAGGAAAAATTAATAATGAGTAACATACCCGAAGACTTAAAATATAGTAAATCTCATGAATGGGTACGCCTAGAAGCAGATGGCACAGCCACTGTTGGTATTACCGATCACGCCCAACAGGCATTAGGCGATTTAGTTTTTGTTGAACTGGCAGAAATTGGTCAAATAGTGGCTGTAGACGACCAATGTGGAGTAATAGAATCAGTCAAAGCAGCTTCAGATATTTATAGCCCAATCGCAGGAGAAGTGATTGAGGTTAATGAAATTTTAAGCGAACAACCTGAACTGGTTAATACTGATCCTTACCAAGCTGGTTGGTTATTCAAAATGAATCCTGCTGAAGATAGTGGCATGGATGATTTATTAACAGCAGCGGAATATGATGAATTTTTAGTGGCGGAAGAGGAATAAGTATAGCTTAATCATAGATTCAATTTTGTTTATTAGACGTAGAGACAAGGCAAGTCTTGTCTCTACTACTAGAAATTGTTTGCTAAACAACGTAGAGACAAGGCATGCCTTGTCTCTACTACGAAAAATTGATTTGTTTTTATATACATTGTATTTGCGCGAGAAAAATCGCTCCTCCACTAGTGAAACACTGTATGTCTTACGCCTCTATAATCAGAGACTTATATAACCAATAAAAAAATAATATTAGAATTATATTTTTAATGCTATGCTATTTGAAAAAATTAATGCTCAATAATCCTTCCACTGTCTTGTACTTCTCGTAACACAGGTGCTGAACTTTTCTCTGCTGCCATTTTTATGAGTGTTTCAATACATGATAACTTATTTGCATTCTTTTCAATATCACGCGCATTTTTTTCAAGAGTGTTAAGAACACCATCAGCATTACTGGCATTACTGGCATTACTGGCATTACTGGCATTACTGGCATTACTGACTGGATTTGTGCCAAAAAGCTCAAATATCTCCAGAGCCACGCGCAATCGAATATCAATAGGGGTTTCTGTATCCATCAAAAGAGATTTTAAAACTTCTAAAGCTATACTAACAATCTCTGCTATTTGCTCTTGAGCAATATGTCCACTTTCCAAAATTGATTCTGAGTTGTACATTTGGGAATTTCCTTGTTGAATATTAAAATTATTTATAAAATGAAATGAAATGGAGGAAGTAAGAATTGTGTAAAAACACTTTGAATTAATAAAAAAGGGCAACCACTAGGGTGTTGCCCTTTATTAGCACTTAACTAATAACTTCATTGTTTGACTTAAAGTAACGCACCTTGGTGCCATCTTCAAGAAACTTAAATCCGACTTTATCAGCTTTATTTGTAGTTGGATTAACAAGTGCAATATTGGAAATCTGAATAGGCATTTCTTTATCAACAATACCCCCTTGGGTATTTTGCATAGGATTACCTTTCGTATGACGTTTAGCTAAATTAATATTTTCTACAATCACACGATCTGGTCCGCGAAAACGAACCACTTTTCCGTATTTACCTTTATCTTTTCCTGTGATGACGATTACATCATCACCTGCTTTTAGTTTACGCATAAATAAAATAAGACCATTTTTGTTTTAAAGGACTTCTGGTGCTAAAGAAACAATTTTCATAAAACTCTCATTTCTTAATTCACGAGTTACGGGTCCAAAAATACGTGTACCTACGGGTTGCTTTTGGTTATTTAGCAAAACCGCTGCATTGCCATCAAAACGAATAATGGAACCATCAGGACGTCTAACACCTTTACGAGTTCTCACAACTACGGCTTGATAAACTTCCCCTTTTTTGATTTTACTACGAGGAATAGCTTCTTTTATACTGACTTTAATAATATCACCAATGCCAGCATAGCGGCGATGTGATCCGCCTAAAACCTTGATACATTGTACCCGACGCGCTCCACTATTATCAGCAGCATCAAGCATAGATTGCATTTGTATCACTTTGTAAACTCCTTATTCCCTCCCAAAAAAGGGAGGTAACGATTATTCAGTTCAATTATGCAACAACAGCCCGTGTCACAATATTATGTAAACGCCAAGATTTTGTCTTAGACAATGGACGGCATGGTGAAATTTCTACCAAATCCCCATGCAGGCAAGTATTTTCTTCATCATGCGCGTGCAACTTGGTTGAACGCTTGATATATTTGCCATATTTAGGATGTTTAATTTTTCGTTCCACTAAAACAGTTACTGTTTTATCCATTTTATTACTGACAACACGCCCAGTTAAAGTACGTATTACCTTTGTTTCTTCAATCGCCTGCTCAGCCATGCAATGTCACCCTTCTTTTTTCAGTAAGTATCGTTTTTACCCTTGCAATATCACGTCGGACACTTTTTAGTTGAGTATGTCTGTTTAATTCATCGTTAGCTTTTTGTAAACGCAAATTAAAATGTTCGCGTAACAATTCAAGCAAATCAGAATTTAGCTGTTCTGGCGTTTTTTCTCTTAATTCTTTTGCTTTCATTACATCAGTGTCCTACTTACAAAAGTGGTTGATACCGACAATTTTGCCGATGCTAAACGAAAGGCTTCACGCGCTATTTCTTCTGAAACCCCTTCAATTTCATACAGCATTGTACCTGGTTGAACTAAGGCTACCCAGTATTCAACATTACCTTTACCTTTACCCATACGAACTTCTAAAGGTTTTTTAGAAATTGGTTTATCTGGAAAAATCCTAATCCATAATTTACCACCGCGTTTAACATAACGGGTAATGGTACGTCGTGCTGCTTCAATTTGACGTGAAGTAATACGTCCACGTCCTGTAGCTTTCAGACCAAATTCGCCAAAACTGACTTTGTTGCCACGTTGAGCTAGACCTCTATTTCGGCCCTTTTGTTGCTTTCTAAATCGGGTACGTTTGGGTTGTAACATATATATATATTCCTAACAAAAACAAAGGGCAACCCCCATTCATCTGATTGCCCTTTCGGTTCTTATTCTGGTTTTCCGAGAATTTCACCTTTAAAAACCCATACTTTGACACCTATGATTCCATAAGTAGTATTGGCTTCGGCAAAACCATAGTCAATATCAGCGCGGAGCGTATGTAAAGGTACTCGTCCTTCTAAATACCATTCTGAACGTGCGATGTCGGCACCATTTAGACGACCACCAACGTTGATACGAATACCTTGTGCGCCCATACGCATGGCATTACCAACCGCTCGTTTCATTGCTCGTCTGAACATGATACGGCGTTCAATTTGCTGAGCGACATTAGTAGCGACTAAATAAGCTTCGGTTTCAGGCTTGCGAATTTCTTCTACACTAATATGTACAGGAATTCCCATCATTTTGGAAGCTTCGGCTCGTAATTTATCAATTTCTTCGCCTTTTTTCCCAATTACGATGCCAGGGCGAGCAGTGTGAATAATGATTCGTGCGTTACGCGCAGGTCTTTCGATACGAATTTCACTAACAGAAGCAGGCTTCAGTTTATTTTTGATATATTCCCGCACTTTTAAATCAGTGTTCAGAAAGTTAGCATAATCTTTATTGCCAGCATACCATTTAGATGACCAATCTTTAATAATACCTAAGCGGAGTCCGATAGGATTTACTTTTTGACCCATAATAATCCTCTTAAGCGTCAGAAACTGTTATAGTGATATGACTGGTGCGTTTTAATATTCTGCTTCCCCGTCCTTTAGCACGAGCGCGCATACGTTTAAGGGTTGGCCCTTCATTAACGTATGTTTCCGATACTCGCAATTCGTCAACATCTGCACCTTCATTATTTTCAGCATTCGCGATGGCAGATTCTAAAGTTTTTTTAAAGGGCAGAGCTGCACCCTGTTTGCTAAACTTTAGTAAAATAAGTGCTTTTTCAACAGGTAGCCCACGAATTTGATCGGCAACCAATCGGCACTTTTGCGGAGAAATGCCCGCATATTTATAGAGGCTGGATGTTTCCATTATTAATTTTCAGTTTATCTCTTTGATTTCGATTTCTTATCACCAGCGATATGACCTTTAAAGGTTCGCGTGACAGCAAATTCACCTAGTTTATGTCCGATCATATTTTCCGTAACAAATACGGGTACATGTTGACGGCCATTGTGAACTGCTATAGTTAATCCTAGCATATCAGGAATAACCATTGAGCGGCGTGACCATGTTTTAATTGGCCGTTTACTTTTTGTTGCAATGGCTTCATCAATTTTCTTCAAAAGATGAAGATCAATAAATGGTCCTTTTTTAATTGAACGTGGCATATTATTATTTATCCAAAGCTCTCTTATTGAGAGCAGTGAGGGTAAAATGAAAAGTGTTAAGTGTCAAGTGTTCAACGCGCTACTTGCGTCTTCGCACAATCATTTTATTAGTGCGCTTGTTATGACGAGTTTTAGCACCTTTTGTCGGAAAACCCCAAGGGGTTACAGGATGACGACCACCAGAAGTACGACCTTCACCACCACCATGTGGATGGTCAACTGGATTCATAACGACACCACGAACTGTGGGACGTATGCCACGCCATCTTGTTGCACCAGCTTTACCCAAAGATTTAAGGTTATGCTGTGAATGACTAACTTCACCAATGGTAGCTCGACAGTTTACGAGTATTTTTCTGGTTTCACCAGAGCGTAGTCGTAAAGTAGCATATTCGCCTTCACGCGCGATAAGTTGTGCGCTTGTGCCAGCACTTCTAGCGATTTGTGCGCCTTTTCTAGGTTTTAATTCTATACAATGTACTTGGCTACCCATTGGGATATGACGCAATGGCATACAATTACCTGCTTTAATAGGTACATGTGTACCTGAGATAACAGTATCTCCTGCGTTTAAACCTTTTGGTCTGATAATATAGCGACGTTCTCCATCAGCATATAAAATAAGAGCTAAATGGGCACTGCGGTTAGGATCATATTCTACACGCTCGACTTTGCCTTCTATTCCGTCTTTTTGACGTTTAAAGTCAATAATTCGATAATGTTGCTTATGTCCACCACCATGATGGCGTACCGTTATTCTACCATTATTATTGCGGCCACCTGTTTTTGATTTTTTATCTAACAGGGCTTTACAAGGCTTACCTTTATGTAATTCTGGGGTAGTTACTTTAACAACAAAACGTCGTCCTGCTGATGTGGGCTTAGTTTTAACCAACGCCATGATTTTTTTACTCTCCTACTCTGTAGTTGATATCATAACCTTCTTTTAGGCCCACATAAGCTTTTTTCCAATCTTTGCGTCTGCCTTGAAGTTTACCGAAAGTTTTCTGTTTGCCTTTTACGCGAAGCATTTGTACATTCTTCACTTTAACTTTGAATAAAAGTTCAACGGCTTCTTTTACTTCAGGTTTTGTGGCATCAGGTAAGACTTTAAAAACAAATTGTCTGTTAGTGTCGGCCAATCTGAGTGCTTTTTCTGATATTTGTGGTGTAATTAGTACCTGCATTAAACGATTTTTGTTCATGCCATTAACCTCTCTTCTATTTTCTTGAGTGCAGGCAATGTCATAAGTACTTTTTCAAACTGTATCAGACTAACAGGATCGACAGTTAGGGCATCACTAATCCCCACCCTATGCAAATTACGCGCTGCTAAGTTGAGATTGTCTTCTGAATTTTCAGTTATAATCAATACTTTGCTTAAATCAAGTGCTTTGAGTTGCTCTACAAGATTTTTAGTTTTTGGCTGCTCACAAGTGAATTGTTCTACAACTACCAGGCGTGATTGTCTAACCAGTTCTGATAGGATGGAGCGCAATGCGCCTTGATACATTTTTTTGTTGAGCTTTTGTGTGTAATCTTGGGGTTTTGCTGCAAAGGTAATACCTCCGCTGCGCCAAATAGGGCTTTTGACTGTACCTGCTCTAGCACGTCCAGTACCTTTTTGCCGCCAAGGTTTGCTACCTGTGCCTGTTACTTCTGCACGGGTTTTTTGTGCGCGTGTACCAGCGCGAGCCCCAGCCAAGTATGCAGTAACAGTTTGATGAATCAAAGATTCATTAAATTTTATAGCAAATATGGTGTCAGAGACCTTAATCATATCTGCCGTATTTGTACTTCCTGGCAGGCTTTGTAGCTGAAGTTCCATGATATGTCTTGTCTTTAAGAAGTTTTAGTGCGTGCTTTCACGGCAGGACGTACAATAATATTGCTGCCTGGTGCGCCTGGAATTCCACCCTTTATTAAGAGTAGGTTTCTGTCTAAATCAATGCGTACAATTTCAAGGTTTTGTACGGTTCTACGCACATTACCAAGGTGTCCAGCCATTTTTTTGCCTTTGAAAACTCGTCCAGGAGTTTGATTTTGGCCGATTGATCCAGGTGCTCTGTGAGAGAGGGAGTTGCCATGTGTGGCATCTTGCATTTGAAAGTTGTGCCGTTTGACTACGCCAGCAAAACCTTTACCTTTAGTAGTGCCTGTGACATCAACTATTTGTCCTTCCTCAAAAATGTCCACTTTGATTTCTTGACCGAGTTCAAAGTTTTGTTCACCATCAGTGAGGCGGAATTCCCAAAAACCATGCCCAGTTTTGACCTTGGCTTTGGTTAGCTGTCCACGGGTAGGTTTATTGATCCTATTGGTCTTACGCTCACCACAGGTAATTTGTATGGCTTGATAGCCATCTGTTTGTAGATTTTTAATCTGAGTAATCAGATTTGGAGTGGCTTCAATGACACTGACAGGTATAGATGTGCCATCTTCTTTGAAAATTCTGGTCATCCCAGCTTTTCGTCCAATAATTCCAATTGGCATTTTTTTTCCTAGTCCTTTTTTTTCTGACTTTAAATAAAAGAGCGTTAATTGTTGTAATTCCTGTGATAGGCTACAACAATAATGGGTAAAACGTCAACTTAAACTTAGTTAAGTTTTATTTGTACATCAACGCCAGCAGCGAGATCAAGTTTCATTAATGAATCAACAGTTTTGTCGGTTGGATCTACGATGTCCAGCAAACGTTTGTGAGTACGAATTTCATATTGATCTCGTGCGTCTTTGTTGACGTGGGGTGAGATAAGTATAGTAAATTTTTCTTTTTTTGTAGGTAAAGGTATTGGGCCTCGTAGCTGTGCGCCAGTTCGTTTAGCGGTTTCTACTATTTCGCGGGCAGACTGATCTAGGAGACGATGATCAAATGATTTAAGACGGATGCGTATTCTTTGATTAGACATGATTTTTTTGATTTATGATTGATTTGTTCCCCCCAACTTGGGGGGACTTTAGCTGATTATTTTTTCTTTAGGATTGCATCAACGATACTATTTGGAGCTTCGTTGTACTTGGTAAATTGCATAGTGTAGCTGGCTCTCCCTTGTGTTTGGGAACGTAAATCTGTAGCATAACCAAACATTTCACCTAGTGGAACTTCGGCACGAATAACTTTACCTGTGGGTATGTCTTCCATGCCTTGAAGGATGCCTCGCCGACGATTGAGATCACCCATAACATCGCCCATATAATCTTCTGGGGTGACGACTTCAACAGCCATAATAGGTTCAAGCACAACTGGTTTAGCTTTTTTACTGCCTTCTTTAAAGGCCATTGAACCCGCTACTTTGAAGGCCATTTCATTAGAATCTACATCATGAAAAGAGCCATCATATAATGTTGCTTTGATGTCAACAACTGGATAACCAGCTATAACACCATTTTGCATTTGTTCTTGTATGCCTTTGTCAACAGCAGGTATGTATTCTTTAGGAATGACACCGCCTACAATTTCATTGACGAATTCATAACCTGTACCAGCTTCTTTTGGTTCAAGTTTCAGCCAAACATGTCCATATTGTCCGCGTCCGCCAGATTGTCGAACAAATTTACCTTCTTGTTCTATAACTGTTCTAATCGTTTCACGGTAAGCAACTTGTGGTGCGCCAACATTGGCCTCAACTTTAAATTCTCGTTTCAGTCGGTCTACGAGAATTTCAAGATGGAGTTCTCCCATACCCGAGATAATGGTTTGTCCGCTTTCTTCGTCAGTACGTACTCTGAAGGATGGATCTTCAGCTGCTAGTTTTGACAGCGAAATTCCCATTTTTTCTTGGTCTGGTTTAGTTTTTGGTTCAACAGCGACAGAAATCACTGGTTCTGGAAATTCCATTTTGTCCAGCGTGATAATATTGTCTTTATCACAAAGAGTTTCACCTGTCGTTACATCTTTTAAACCGACAGCAGCTGCAATATCTCCAGCTCTCACCTCTTTTATTTCTTCACGACTATTGGAGTGCATTTGAAGTATGCGCCCAATACGTTCTTTTTTGTGTTTCAGTGGGTTATAAACAGTATCTCCAGATTGTAATACACCCGAATAGACACGGAAAAAGGTCAAATTACCCACAAAAGGATCAGTGGCAATTTTGAATGCTAAAGCCGCAAAAGGTTCGTCATCACTAGATATACGGTTAGCTTCAGTTTCATCTTTGTCATCAAGTACACCGCGAATCGCTTCTACATCTGTAGGTGCTGGCATATACTCAATTATCGCATCTAACATTGCCTGTACGCCTTTATTTTTAAAGGCAGAACCACATATTGTTGGAATAATTTCATTAGCGATGGTGCGGGTTCGTATAGCTTGACGAATTTCGCTTTCAGTTAAATCGCCTTCCTCAAGATATTTTTCCATGAGGCTGTCGTTAGCTTCTGCGGCTACTTCTAGTAACTTTTCTCGCCATTCTTCGCACTCTTCTTGCATTTCGCTAGGGATGTCACGCTCTTCAAATTTGACTCCCATGCCCTCATCATCCCAGTAAATCGCTTTCATTTTGATGAGATCAACAATCCCTTCAAAATTTTCTTCAGCACCAATGGGTAATTGTAAAACGGCAGTGGTTGCAGCTAAACGTGTTTTAATTTGCTCAACAACACGAAGAAAGTTTGCACCAGCTCTGTCCATTTTATTAATAAAGGCCATTCTAGGTACTTTGTATTTATCAGCTTGCCGCCAAACAGTTTCAGATTGTGGTTCTACACCGCCAACTGCACAAAAAACCGTACAAGCACCATCAAGCACGCGCAATGAGCGTTCTACTTCAATAGTGAAATCAACGTGTCCAGGCGTGTCGATGATGTTAATGCGGTGTTCAGGAAATTGTTTAGCCATGCCTTTCCAAAAACAGGTGGTGGCGGCTGAAGTAATAGTGATACCGCGCTCTTGTTCTTGTTCCATCCAGTCCATGGTGGCTGCGCCATCATGTACTTCACCTATTTTATGGGAAATACCTGTGTAAAACAAAATACGTTCAGTGGTTGTTGTTTTACCAGCATCAATGTGTGCCATAATACCGACATTGCGGTATCTTTTTATGGGGGTTTTACGTGCCATTTCAGTTATCAGTTATCAAAGGTTGTTCAGTGTTAAGTTGTCAGTGATCATTGATCACTGTTTACTGATCGTTGATCACTGATAACTGGGTTTCACCAGCGGAAATGTGAAAAAGCTTTGTTGGCTTCTGCCATGCGATGTACATCTTCGCGTTTTTTCATAGCATTACCTTTTTTCTCGTTAGCATCCAAAATTTCTCCAGCCAACCTAAGCCCCATGGTTTTTTCTCCACGTTTTCGTGCGGACTCTACTAGCCAACGCATGGCGAGTGTAGTACGACGATTTGTGCGAACTTCCATAGGTACTTGATAGGTTGAGCCACCAACTCTACGAGATTTGACTTCTACAACAGGGCGTATATTGTCTAACGCTTTGTTGAAAATATCTAGTGCTTCTTCTCCCTGCTTTTTTTCTGCTACTCGGTCTAGCGCACCATAAACAATACGTTCCGCAACGGATTTTTTGCCACTTTTCATCATAATATTGATAAATTTAGCAAGGGTTTCATTTCCGTATTTAGGATCAGGTAAAATAGTCCGTTTGCCGATAAATCTTTTTCTTGGCATTTTAATTATCCAGTTTTTTGGTTAGGATTTTGGTTTTTTAGCACCGTATTTAGATCTGCCCTGTCGTCTATCACTAACCCCAGTAGTATCCAAAGAGCCGCGTATAGTATGATAGCGAACACCTGGTAAATCTTTTACACGTCCACCTCGTATTAATACAACGGAGTGTTCTTGTAGATTATGTCCTTCTCCACCAATATAACTTGTGACTTCCATACCATTGGTTAGGCGTACACGAGCTACTTTTCTCATTGCTGAATTTGGTTTTTTAGGTGTTGTTGTGTAAACGCGGGTACACACACCTCGTCGTTGTGGACAGCTTTCTAATGCTGGCGTTGTACTTTTGGTTTTTTGCCGTTTACGTGCTTTTCTTACAAGCTGATTGGTTGTTGCCATAATCGTTTTTTTTAAGTTAAGAATACATGATGATATATTACATAAGGAGAAAACCAGCAATAGGAGCTAGTTTCAGCTTTTTAGGTGGGAAATTCTAGTGGTAGTTTTTTCTGGTGTCAAGTCTTGGGAATTGGCGCGCCCGGAGAGATTCGAACTCCCGACCGCCTGGTTCGTAGCCAGGTACTCTAATCCAACTGAGCTACGGGCGCGTAGTTTTGATGTGGCGGAGAAAGAGGGATTCGAACCCTCGATAGGGTTTAAGCCTATACTCCCTTAGCAGGGGAGCGCCTTCAGCCACTCGGCCATTTCTCCGCAATTATTTGGAGGGAAATCCAAAAAATTATTTAATGCAGCGCATTATACAGGCTTTTCAAAAAAAAACAAATTTTTTTTTTATTTATTGTTAATTATTTATGATTTTGTTGTTGATAATGGCAGCATCGGTGGTAATTTTTTAGCCAATGCCATTTTCTCTGTGATTTTTGTCCCTGTTAAAATAAATCCGCTTAATTCTCCTTTAGATGAGTACAATAAAGCTCGAAGATTTTGCCCTTCGCCTTCAATTTCCCATTCTCCGTCATTTATATTTGTAGATAAACAGATAACTGTAGGGCAAGCAGGTGTTTTGACTGCTACTGGCATTGCTGGATAATTCACTGCTGTCAGTTCTCCAGCTAAGCTTTTTGCAATAGCACGCGCTGAGTTCATCAGTGGCATGACAAACGGTAATACTAAACCTTCAACCTCAGCACAATCACCAAGTGCGTAAATATCCTCATTAGTGGTTTTCAAATAACGATTAACTACAATTCCCTTATTAATAGACAAACCAGCAGATTTTGCCATTGTTATGCGTGGACGTAAGCCAACTGCTGAAAGCACTATATCAGTTTCTAATAAGCTGCCATCGCTTAGGCTTAATTGATAAGCTTTATTGTCAGCAGTATTATCAACACGATTAACGGCTTTTTCAAAATCTAAATTGACACCCAAAGTTTGTAGTGCGTTTTGCAAAACCATAGCGACTTTTTTTGGCACTAATCGTCCTAAAGCATATTGAAGGGGATCAATTAGTGTCACTTCAAAACCAGCTACTTGTAAATCGTTAGCAAATTCGCAACCAATAAACCCTGCTCCCATAATAGCTACTCGTTTGGCATTTTTTAGAGCAGCGCGAAATTGGGTATAGTCATTTAAATCATTTATGGAAAAAATTTTATCAACTGCATTGCCCGCTAAGGGTAAACGTATTTGCTCTGCGCCTAATGCTAATACTAATTGACTATATTCCAAAGACTTATCTCCACAAGCAATGCTATGTGCTTGTGGCTTGATTTCAGTCACTTCAGTATGAGTAAGTATTTCAGCATTGAGTTGTGTTGCCATCTTATTGGCAGCTGTGATGACTAAGCTTTCTGGCGTTTTATTTTCCTTAAAAGCATTAGATAACATGGGTTTTGAATAAAAACAGCCATCATCATTGGTGATTATTCGCAAAGGAGATTCTTTATTAAGCTTGCGAAATTCTCGTGCTACTGTATAGGCGGCTAAGCCGCTACCTATGATTGTAATCGGAGACATATTGTTAAATTATCCTGATTTGTTATAGATTTAAGCAGCTTTATCTCCCAACACAAAAGATTCAGCAATCATCATACTTTCAACACTCAAATGATAATCAAGTTCAGGCCATTCAATCCCAGTTCCATGACAAATTAATTGATAATTGGATAACTGATTGAAAGATGCTTGCCGTAATTCTTTATACCATGTCATTGGCGTTGAAATAATTCTGCCGTCTTCAAGTTCAACATGAAGATACCGATCATCAAAATGAATGGTTTTACCCTTTAAAGTATTCATCCCATTTCCTCTCAAATTCGTTTTGATGATTTTCCGCAATTTCAAGTGCCTTGCTGCCCTCTTTTCCCCCACTCAGAAATAATCAATACCAATGCAATCCCTAATAA
>Ga0256831_1001301_pt1 | contig 13198 bp, 14 predicted proteins | sample 132544metaG_FD_189087 | JGI IMG/M metagenome (GOLD analysis project Ga0256831, IMG submission 189087) | Hydrothermal vent microbial communities from Lau Basin, Pacific Ocean - 132-544 | ecosystem: Environmental > Aquatic > Marine > Hydrothermal vents | place: Pacific Ocean: Lau Basin | collected... | reverse complement strand
GCGCCTGCACTTCGCTAATATCCCAATCATGTCGTAATTCATCTGTGCTCATAGTATTCCTCAACAAAGCATTTTATTTGGTTAATTTGCAGCGCAATATAACATATTTGATGGATCAGAGCGATGTACTTGCTTAGCGAATTAATGAATGAATATAGCGCCGTCCTTTATGCCCACTGGCATCATCAGCAACTCGCTCACCATTTTTATCAAAGACTATGGAATACGGCACGCCTCTCATACTTAGATGATATTTTTCCCGTGCTAAAAGAAAATCTTGTTTCTCTGTAACATCCAGTTTGCGAACCACCACATCATCTCGCTTATCCACCAGTTTATTTTCAAAAGCATCCAGTTTTTTGCACACGGGACACCAATCAGCAGAAAAATCAATAATGGTAATATAGTCAGGAACAATTAACTCTTCATAATGTTCTGTCGCGCTAATAGTATGTGTCTCAATGGCATACAAATCTTGTCCATTATTACTATTGAGTGAAATAGGATGCGTATTTTTTTTACCTGTTTTAAACAAAATAGAGCCAGCAAACACCATAGAAAGCACAATAATAAAGCCCGCAAACAAATTTCGTGTTGTATTGGATTGTTGCTTATTCGTTACTCTATGGACAGTTTCTCTTTCTGTAACGGCTTTTTTTACCGCACTTTTTACCGCAGTAGGGCGTACGCCATGCGAGCCTATCGTTTGCTTAATAGAGGTATTATCAAGCGCCGAAAATTTATTAAATGCAATGCCGCAAAAATCACAGATATTGCTGACATTTTGCTGTTCACCACATTTTGCACAAATAATCACCGTGCCTCTGGCCAATGTCATAATATCAATTTCATCTGTGCAATAAATTTTCTTTACCTGACAGCCCACACCCGCTTTGATTACTTGTGTCTGAATCGCTTTGGCCTGTGCTTGAGTCACACCAGAGTCAACAATAAATGATGCCTGACTCAATATTTTTTTAATTGCTTCTGGGCTTTGCTTGAGCAATACGGATAGGTTATTAATGACTTCATTGAGTGTTTTACCCTTGGCCAGTTGATTATTTAAAATCACCAGATAAACATCTGTTTTAGGCGCTATCATTTAGGTGCGCCAGTCAATTGCTTGCTCAGAGTGTTGCTCTAAAAATTGATTAATTTTAGAAAAGGGCTTACTACCAAAAAAACCACGATAAGCCGATAAGGGGGAAGGATGAGGAGAGCGTATGACAAAATGACGTTCAGTATCAATAATAGCCCCTTTTTTTTGGGCGTATGCACCCCACAAAACAAAGGCTATTGGACGTGTTTGCTGATTTAAGTTGTGAACAATTGCATCGGTAAATTGTTCCCAGCCTTTTCCCTGATGAGAGTTAGCCTGACCACTTTGCACCGTTAATACACTATTGAGCAATAGAACACCCTGATCGGCCCAAGACTGCAAATGACCATTTTGATTGGCTATACCCAAATCGTCCTGTAGTTCTTTAAAAATATTAATCAGGGACTTTGGGATTGGTTTAACATCTGGCAAAACAGAAAAACATAGGCCATGTGCATGCCCCGGTGTCGGATAAGGATCTTGCCCTAAGATAACGACCTTTACTTGCTCGGGCAAGGTGCTATTAAGCGCATTAAACCACAAACTAGAATGAGGTAGAATCACTTTTCCCGCATCTTTTTCCGTACGCAGAAAATGCTTCAAGGTCTGCATAGAATCACTGGCAAAAACATCTTTAAGCTGGTTTTTCCATGTATCATTAAGCTCAATAGCGCTCATAATAACTCCTTAACATGCTCTTGAATAATAAAAACTTAACTTAATGAGAGAGCAAACGAATATAACTCACCAGCGCTTCCGCATCATTTTGACTTAAGATACCTCGCCAAGCGGGCATAAAACGACCTTTCCCATCCAGAATACTCTTGGTAATTTCAACATTACTCAAGGGGTTGGTTTCATTAGGATTGGTATGATCCATCGGTGTAATACCCATAAGATTGGTCATAATGCCTTCCCCATCCCCTTCTTCACCATGACAAACCTGACAGTATTTTTGATATAACTGCATACCAACAATAGGGTCACCCATAAGCTCATGCTTCGTGGTACTCATAAAACGTAGATAGGCAATCAAAGAGTTTAGCTGAGATTGATTAAACACATCTTGCCACTCAGGCATTGCTTCGCTAAGTAAATTATGACGATCGCGCCCAGTAATCGTTTGTTTACCTTTACCCGTAATAATTTTAGTCAATATAGTATCACTTCGGGAGCGCACTGTGGTTGTTAAATCTGCGGGTTTGATACCCATTGCCTTGGCCAAAGGGCCATCTCCTTGTCCTCGTGTACCATGACAAAGCTGGCAATAAGAAACATACAAACGCCTACCTTCATATGCAGGTGGTGGGCTGGCAAAAAGTTTGGGCGTTATTAGTGTGAGCAAGACCATGATTATGTTTAAATGAATAATTTTTTTCATCATATTTTCTAACCCTAAGAGAATATTAATAAGGATGATACGTTACGTGAACAGTTATCGTGACAGGTTAACTGATAAACGATAAAAACCCAACTTAAATAATCCAGTTTAAGTTTTGTTCAATTCTTTGATGTGTTTCTTCAATAGCGCGACTAGAGTGATCAGCGATAATAGCAATACTTCCTTTTTGAGAGGGGTACACTACACCATTAAATTGATTATCAACCAAAGGTGATGCTTGGCTAATACTCTGTGTAGGAAGAATAATAACCGTTACCAAGCCTTGCTCAGTATCCAGAACCATATGAATGCCCGTATGTTCTCCAACAATGCAGCGACCTAGAAAAGACACATGACCAATCGGCCCATTTAAGCGTCCCCCATAAGATGCCAGCATCGTGTCAATATTGCTTTTAGGAACATTCATATTTACATCCAAGGCATGAGTATCTTCATGAATATGGGTGGCAACTTGTTGGGCTAATTCTTTAGCACTCATGGTGTCAGGTAATAATAGGCTAATGCTCAGAGCAATAAAAAGACTTGCCGCAAGCCCAGCAGATAGCCACCAATAGGTATTTTTATGCATTTTTCTATTATGATGTTTATGCTCTGACAATTGCTGAGAAAGGATAATTCTATCATGTAGATTTTCTGGAACATCAATGTCTAAAGTCGTGGATAGCAGGCGTTCGAATGTGAGTCGTTGCTCGACAAAACGTTGGTTATACTTACTTTGTTGTGTTTTTTCTATAAATTCAGCACTTTGATCATTGGGATCAATACTTGCCCTTTTTCGAAACTCAAGATCATCCACGGTGGAGCTCCCCTAAACTCTGCATTAAATAAGTCACCTTATAATTTCAGCAAGTTTGGTGTTAGAAACCCTTGGTTAGGATACTTGCTAAATAGTTATCTCATTGCCCGACTCACTGGAAGCGCTTGTTTTTCTAATTTACACTTTAATTGATCTCTTGCCCTAAATAACCGGGTATTAACGGTGTTTAAATTTAGACCCAATAGCGTTGCAATCTCACTGGTTTTAAAACCACCAATAGTCTGCATAATCAAAGGCTCTCGATAGTCTATCTCAAGGCTAAGCATTGCATGATGTAACTGTTGGTTTTCCAGCGATTGTTCTGGTGTAAGGTTCCATTGATCTTCAATAAGATGATCATCAATATCCACTAAATCAAAGCGCTTACGCTCAAAACGGCGGGCATTTTCTCGTCGTAAAATAGTAATTAACCAGCTCTTTGCTTTCTTTTCTTCTTCAAGTTTATCCAGCGCCTTCCAAGCCCTTAGGAAGGTTTCTTGCACCAAATCATCCGCAATCGAGTGGTCACCGCATAACCAATAAGCAAAACGGTATAAATCAGAAGAATAAGCCTTGACCAATGTTTCAAAGCGATTTTTCCTGCTTACCCCTTCATAGACCGGAGTATCAGCAGTTTTCTTTCTATGGGATAATTTTTTTATGCTAAACATAATAGGATTCACTGGGTTATTGGCAATAAGACTAAACTAAAACACTCATTGCACATGATAGGAAATAGTCTAAAACATCAGTAGCTTAATTCCTATTTCGGAAAGTACTTACTATTGCCAATAGTATGACCTAAGCTTAATGAACCTTTTATTAATAAGCATGTCTTTTAAAAATCTAAATTAATCCATAAAATTTGAAACTTTTTCTATTTTTCTCAGGTCTACTAAAACAAGCCAGTCACTGGTAAATTTTATTTTGGGTTCTCTTAGCCTAAACTACTATTCTCTTTATTTGGAGCAATATTCTTTAATTAGAAGCATTCTTTAAATAGTAAGTTAACAAAAACAAAAGGAAATATACAAATGGGAAATTCTAAAAAAACAGCACTTATCGGTTTATTTGCCCTAGCATTTGCTACTTTAGGTGCAACGGCTCATGCTGGCAAGCCTGGTTTTGAAAAATGCCAAGGTATTGCTAAAGCAGGTATGAATGACTGTGGTACAAGCAAGCACGCGTGTGCAGGTATGGCAAAAACAGATGCTGCTGCTGATGAGTGGGTTTATGTGCCAGAAGGTACTTGTGCCAAAATTGCTGGTAACAAAGGTAAAAAATAAGATCAGGCATTGCGCCTTATCTTGATAAAATGTATCAGAGAAATTCTGATACATTTTAGAAAAAATAATAATAAATACCGTTCCTCATACTTAAGCAATATCTCATCAACCCCTTTTATTTAAAAGACCTAACACAATGATCAAAAAACTTCTTTTTTCACGTAATGACCTGATGATCCATGGATTTGATCTAATGGTTCGACTCTATTTATTAAAAGTCTTTTTTCAATCGGGTATGACTAAAATTCAGTCATGGCAATCGACATTAGATTTATTTGCCTATGAGTATTCTGTCCCTTTCTTAGCACCTGAAATAGCCGCCATAATGGGCACAGGCGGTGAATTATTGTTCCCCATTTTATTATTGTTAGGCTTTATGACACGTCCTGCAGCCATTGGCTTATTTGTACTTAATGCCGTTGCTGCCTATGCTTACGCTCTGACTGACTTTTACAATATTGTCGGTATGATGGATCATATTCTTTGGGGAGCAATGATTTTAGTTTACATTCTCTATGGCCCAAGCCCATACTCTATTGATAATTTAATCGCTAAAAAAGTAAATTCTTCAGAATAAAGACTCCCCTGCTTAAATCTCCCCTCTTAAAAAGGTAGTGAAGGAGGGGGGTAGGCTAAAATCATTTGTGCCAATTTTTTTGGCTGTGGGCACTTCTAATGTGATCCAGACGGATTTCAATTTTTATATTGCTATCTTCTACCTGAGATGCTAATAAAAACTCACCCGCTAATTCTTCTGAGGTAACATTTTTTTGCATACGAGTCACAATATTATAAGGTTTTAAATACTGTTTTTTTTCTTTTTTATTTAGATTGTCAAAATAGCAAACCCACATCTTCTGCCCATGCATAATCGCTAACTCCAATTCACTATGAAGCTGGCACTCAATAGGTTGATACTTTTGACTCAGGCAAACATCAAGGTTTTGATAATTAATTTGCTCAAATCTTGGGGTACAAATACATAAAAAAATAAGCTCACCTTCACCAATATTTCTAATTCTTTGAGCAACACCTTCAGGAATGGTGATACTGTCTAAATAAGAAACCTTTACAGGCTTAGTATAATTAATTTCAACTTCAGCCTCACCTTCAAGGATAATATAACGCTCCGTTGTATTTTTTAGTGCATGTAATTGTGTGCAAATACCCGGGGCAACAGAAGCTCGTGCAACGGAGCAACTTTTATCACTAGCATCATTTAATAATTCATTAATGCTACATTGTTCCTGAGTTAAGAACTGTGCCTCTTCTATATAAGGCTTAATATAAGGCATGGATGTTGTCATATAATTACTCTCTATGATAATGTTTTTTTGAAAAATTTCGCTCTTAAATAACTATAAAATTGATGTGTAATCAAACCTATCATAACAAGAGCTGTCCCTATTAATATGGAATTGGTTATTGTTTCATGGTTGAACCATTTGCCCAACAATAGTGCTGAAATAGGGGTTACTAAGGTTGCTAGAGCAACTGTTGATGCTGGCAGTTTTGCCAAAACAAAGTAATAGCTTACAAAACCAACAACCGACCCCATAACACCAAGATAGATGATAGACCAGATGGTTTTTTCCGGTATTATTAAGGGCAAAGGATCGGCAAATAAAATAATACTCATAATAAATAAAGGCATGGAGTAAAGAAGCCCTCCTGTAGTCACAATCAAGGCAGGTAATGGTTCATTAAGATGCTTGATCCATACCGCACTAAAGGAATGTAATAACACCGAAAATAATACCGCAATAATTCCATACAGCGCTTGATCACCTAATTTCATTTGATCAGAAAAAATAACGACTAAGCCACTAATACCCAACAAAGCACCAATTATTTTATTGTAGCTTAAGGTTTCACTATTAAGTAAATAAACGGCAAATCCTGTTGTCATAATAGGTGTTAAACCAAATAAAACTGAGATTAATCCTGATGGAATAAATTGTGCTCCCCAATACACCATCATCATAGCACCATAAATTGCTGCTGCAGATGCCAGATAAACCTGACGTGCTTTTTTATGCATAGGAATTGAACGATACCAAAGCAAGCTTAATAGTAACGCTAAAATAGCACCAATCATCATACGAACAGCAACCCCAGTAATAAAATGAAGCCCCTGTGAACTCCATTTAATCGCTAATGGTGTCGTTGACCAAATAATGATCATAAGCGAATAGGCAATAATAGTAAGCAATGTATTTTTAGTTTTCATAACAGTCACAAGGGTATCATAGTAATTAGCAGGCAAAAAAAAACCACAGATTGTAGTCTGTGGTTTTTTTAATAAGGGAGTTTATATAATTTTAAGTCATTTTATATCTCTTAAAAACACACAGATAGGCAACGTCATACCAGCGCATGCGCACTGATAAATGTGCGATGGCTACCACGCTCATGACTGCCAAAGGCAGAAAAATAGCTGCAGAAAAAAAAGTGTGTAATGTGTTCATGCTGAGTAGGTTGCGATAAAAATGAGTTGATGTCAAGAGATATCTAGTAACAAGTGTATTTTATTTATCTCAATTTAAAAATATTATTTAGGTTTTTCAATGTCAGTTCATCAAATTCAGGGGTGGAAAGGATAATCGCTTTAAGAGAATCATTCGCAAAAAATGTGTCATTGTTAATATCAGCATCTAACCATTGAAATGCTTTGTTATCAAAATTTGATACTCTTTCTAAGCTTAGATCAGGGATATGAGATTTACTTGCCTCACGTTTTTTACGATCATCAGAACATTTTAAAGCACACATATTGATTTGTCCTTTTCTTGGAGCGACTCCCGTACCCATGTTGCGTCCCTTTTTAATCTGTTATTTTATAGTTCAACAGATATTTAAGAATCGTTCTATATTCAACACCGCCACAGGCATGGTTATTTCCTTTTAGGTGCCAATTCATCCATCTATATCCTTATAGCTAAAATCCTTATAAATAAAGAACGATTCTTAAATACCCGCACATAAAGTAAAAGCATTTTTCATGCCATAAGTTGAGAATAAATCAAGTAACAACCATGCTCATTCTACTGGAAGATGTAGCAATTTCTTACGTTACTATCTGGTCGAATGTATCCATAGCTATGGATTTTATTGGCCGAAACGCTCCACTTATTATAAATTACCAGAAAATAGTTTGACTCCTAAATAGTGAAAAAGCCCTCTATCACATCTAGACTTAAAAAATACCCTTTAAATTTTTTACCATAGACTCATCAAATTCTGGAATAGCAAGTTTCATTGCTTTAATGGGATCATGAGCAAATAAAATGGTATTATTAGCATCTGCTTCTAACCAACGAAAAAAGACATCTTCAAAACCTGAAAGTTGTTCTAAAACTGGATTTAATCTATTGGCTGCTTGCTTATCTATTATTCCATAGTCTTGGGCACTTGGGGCTTGTGCTGGATTCATTGATGTGAATGTTACGTTAATTTGATGAGGATCAGAAATATCTACACCCTGTTCATCTTTCATTTGTATGGATGATTTTAATGTTACATGTCGTAATTGATTGTCTAGCATAATATTCTTCTCTAAATAGTTATAGGCCTATAAATCTATGAGTTAGTGACTGCTGTTTAACTTAAACAAAAAGAGGATCACCACCTAATTGCATAGAGACATTCAGAGCAGCAAAATTAAGTTTGAAATCTGCACTGTCTGTCCATTTTATTGGCTTAATAGCATTAATTAATAGTAAATCAATAGCAGGTGAATCATCTGTATTAACAGCTTTAATAACCTCAGGAACAATCATATCAGCACCTAAGATCAGGCCAATAATTAACCCTCCTGCAACCAGAGCAGCACCATCCGTAACAACCGTTAAGATCACTAAAGCAACAGCAGCCACAATTGCAATAATAATTTGTGTGATAATCGAACCTTCTGATTGATGAATGGTATGCTGAATATCTGCTGCCTGTGACTCAAAAAATTTTAACGTCTGCCCTTTTTTTGAGTTTGACAATTCAATACGATACCAGTTTGTTGCACTGCATTGTGCGGTGATACCGGGGACAATTTCAGTTTCAGTATAACTTTGTAACGTCAGTGTCTGACCATCTGATTCCACACTAAGTTGCTTCAGTATGGGCTGATAAGTACTACCATCATGTTCTACGGGTTTAATTTTAACCGCTGTATCCTTAGTTAAATATAAGGTAGTGCCTGCTTCATTTAATAAAAAATTAGTTGAATCCAAACCTGGGTAAGCTTGCTCAATAGCAGGTCTGACCAAATCAGCCAGCATCCTTTCTTGTGAGATTAAAAAGCCAGCTTTACTTATTGCAGGAATAATATTATTTGATAATTGGTTAGCCAAGTCATCTCCTGTACGATCACCCGTCATGGTAAGCACCCCTAAGACACTACTTTTTAAATCAACACCACCAAGAAAAGCATAACTGGTATAATTAGGTGTCACAAAACCCCACTGTCCTTGGTTAACCATACGATTAAGATCTACAACACCAAAAATATGGTTAAATTCTGCCAAGTGGTCATTGAGCCAGTTTTTTAAACCTTCCTCAACGATTGCATTTGAAACCGTACCAATATCATCACTTAATTGCAGTGATACAAGCACTGCAGCAGGTTGTATAGAAGACAAGGCACTATCTTTTACAACCAAAGCATGGGGATTACTTTTTACATCATCAGTTGTCGCCTCATTATGAGGCACATAATGCATATTCACCTCCATAATTGCCATACCTGAGTGACAGAGCACTTTTTTTCCTGTACGGCAATACGTTAATTGTATCTCTGAGAGTGGAATACTAAAACGTATATTTTTCCCTGAACCACCATTGCAAATTTGCCAATGACCAAACTGGCTGGATAAAGAAAAGTTTTCCTCTGAATAAGTAAAATTTAAAGGAGATGATTTTTTATCAATAATGGCCTGATTGGCATCAATAACGGGTATACCAAACGAAGTATCCCAGCCATAAGTATAAGCTGTACTATTATCACTACAGTTCATAGATCTAACTCCTGAGTAGTTACTTTTTAGTTTGTGTTTCTAAACCAATTTGTAATGATGCTGCTAATTGGGTACTTTTAAGCTCATAACCTGAGACACCCGGCCAGCTATAAGGCACAATAATATCGTTAGCAAACTCATCAAAGGCTGGTACTTTTTCCCAATCCCCTTTTGCCATTGCTTCCATAATCTCTTCAATAGCAGCTTGACTTGCCACACCTGCCGTTATGACTCCCGCAATACCCGCTAGTACTTTCCAGCGTGTTGCCGTGAAAGAATTTTTAAACCCCGTCCAACCACCACGAACTTGTTCAGCCCCGTTGGCAACACCATCAAGTTCATTTGCTTCTTGTTCCAGTAGGGGAACTTCCTCTGTTGCTTCGGCAAAACCATCAATACTAACAGCAGCACTACCAATATCCTCTGTAATTTCACCAATTGCCACTGCCCCACGAATGCCATCAATTAATGGCGCCACAAACGCAACTAAACCGATCGCTGCCATAATAGAATCTTCCACAATAGCAACGGTAACAGCCTCTTTTGTTTTTGTTACATTAACCGTCATATCTTTAGTAACTTGGTCAAACCAAAATAGCTGCTTATTGGCTATTGTCGTTAAGCCTAGAGATACTTGCTCGGTATAATTAATATGTACATCATATGCCCAACTTTCAGGATACATTAAGTCAATAAACTGAATTTCAAGGTAACTATTATCCAGACTCATTTTAAATTGTTGTTTTTTTATGGTAAAAACAATGGCATTAAAGGCATCTATTTTATCCCCATTTAAAGCCAGCAGATAATCTGTTTTATTATCAGGGCTTGATAAATACCAGCTTAGGCCTGATTCCGTTACATGTACTTTAAAGCCCTTAATATCAATACCTGGTTGGTAATATCCTCCTCCTTGTGTCGGATAGTAAGCCCCCATAAAATCACTGACCATTTTCTCAGGTAATATTTCTTTATTTAATTGTCCAATATAAGATGAAGAAACAGAAAGAATAGCATTATCTTCTTTCTTAAAACGCCCCCAAACCATGTCTGCATTATTAGTAACAGTCAAACCATCATTGGAAATATTAAATGATGAAATGGGTGCATTATTAAAGATAGTCTGAGCACCTGTAAGCATCATATTTTTCATAAACGACTGCCCACTGATAAGAAAACCAGCATTGACATTTTTATTATCAGGTATGGCATTAGGAGATATTTCATGGCTACTAGGAGCAGAATGGTTTTGAGTCATAGTCAAAACACCAAAGACACTATTCTCTAATGTACCATTGTCCGTCACTGCATAGCTGGTACCTGTTGGTTTTATCCAATGATATTTATCTTTATTGGATAAAAATGGGCTAATATCTAATGAGCTAAAGACATAATTAAAATCACCAATATTCGAATTAAACCATTCACTTAATAATTGAGGTAAAACGGCAGCAGCAATGCCTTCTGTTTTATTATTTTCAATCGTAATAATAATAACGGCAGGTTCTTCTTCACTGACTTCATTTTCAAGAACTTTTAGATTATTTTTCCATGCATCTTGGAACTCATAAATTTGCAAAAATTCATCTTTATATTTATCCATATTATAAAAAATATAATAATTATCTTTGCCATCAGAAATCATCCAGTCTTTACTAGGCGTAATAACGGTTATTGCACTACTTTTTGATAACTCTTTCCCCTCATTCTTAAAGGCTTCTTTAAGCTCAGCATCAAGTTTGCTCTTATCTAAGTCTGTTTTTATTGTATTGACTTCAGTATTCCCACTAATGGTAAACGCAAACTGATCAGGGTTAGGAACCCATTCCATAGCAACTTCAATCACCACGCAGTAATCTTTTATATCATAAGATGCGCTACCCGCATTATAAGTGCCACTTACAAACGGGCAACCCATATGTATGTTCTTACCATCACCACCGATAGTAAGTTGCCATGGCCCTAACTTACCATTAATATTATAATCTGGACTATCACTGGCCTTTTGTGAGACATTTTTTGCTTTATCATTAACAGCATCCCAACCATTAATAATAGCAGTATTAGCATCATTAAAACGAATAGCGAAAACTGTATCCCAGTTATTGGTATCTGCATTTTTATTCACTGCCAATTCCTTAACAACTTTAGGTACAGGCATTGTTTCCTTATTTGTCGCAACTTTCATTATACTTTCCTTATTTTATTAATTATTGCAAATTGCCATGAACAGATAGCGCACCATCTAAGCCTGCATTAACGGGATCAAACTTTTTACTCTGTTCATCCCAGTCAATTAAATTGGCTAAATTCATCATCGATCCTGTGACAGATGCTTCTATACCACCATTAATAGTATCAATACCAATATCATTAACTTGATTAGAAAAACCATTAATACTATCAACAATAAAAGCAATCAGTCCCGGCAAAGAAGTAATACCAACAGCCACCAAAAGCACCCAATCATACCAATGAATCGTCTGATCATGATGAGTAATAGGATGAGGGTCTGATAAAAAAGAAATCATTTCATTGCTATACTTTAATTGATTTGTAATTTCACAACGCCATGAATAACTTGCTCCTGGAAGTTTTGCTAAACCAAAGAGAAATTTTAGAGAACCACCACCTGAGGTTATTGATGTTAAACCATTACCTGAATGACTCGTTGTTAGTTTAAATGAATTGGCAGTGATCTTACCCTTGCTAGTTGTAACAACAAAATCACCTTGATTTTTTATCGTACACAGTTCTTCTGTATTGACATTTAATGAGAATTTTCCAGAAGAAAATGTACTGCGAATGGCAGGCATAACAACATGTTTGAAAAAAGACTCTTGTGATACAAGAATACTGACATTATTCTTTTCTTGTAATATTGTTGAATCAAATACAGGAGTAGCAGGCCATGATTTTTTACTGAGCAAGCAAAGAAAACATAAGGCATCATAATGCTTACCTGTGCTATAGTAATAAATCCACTCATAGGGGGTTAACCATGAGGCAACATTTTTAGGCTGTGGAACCACATTAGCAAAAATATAGTTTATTTTTTTTCTATTTTCAAAAAGAATATCAATCATATAATTTCTTAATAAGCCCATTCCAATAGTATCCAAATGTTTATTTGGATCCAATATATTAACAACGGACACATAGCCTGGATTATTAGGATCGGTTGTTTTTGTAGGTGAGAAAATTAATTGCGTAATATGACCACTACCTTTTGTCTCCTGAGTATTATTTGAACCAAGCCAACCCAATGAGACTTCTATTAATACAGTCACATTACTTAAGTCATAATTATTTGATATGGGTCCTTTAATAGATAAGTGACCCTCTGAGAAGGGCATAGAAAACCGAAGTAATGAATTTTGGCCACCCTTGATAATCTGCCATGGTAATACCTTAGCATTCAGAGTTATTGTTGAACCCGATTGTTTATCATGCCCTGAATACTTAAATTCCATATTCAGATTAGAAAGATTGTTAATTAAAATTTTATTTATTTCTTCAGTAGAAATTGCAAAACAATAGTCATAGCCATAGGTTTTCATAGTAAACATTCTCTTTTATATAGTAACTTTATCTTAGTATTATTAC
>Ga0256831_1001300_pt1 | contig 13216 bp, 12 predicted proteins | sample 132544metaG_FD_189087 | JGI IMG/M metagenome (GOLD analysis project Ga0256831, IMG submission 189087) | Hydrothermal vent microbial communities from Lau Basin, Pacific Ocean - 132-544 | ecosystem: Environmental > Aquatic > Marine > Hydrothermal vents | place: Pacific Ocean: Lau Basin | collected... | reverse complement strand
CATTGGGAAGTTGGATTCTCCAAAAAAGCCTTTCCCATGAGGATTCTACCATAACCGCGCTCCTTCGGAGCGCTAAAAAAGCCGAACCCACTCAAAAAATACTCTTCAAAACGAATCCACTCCTAAATATTACTTTAAAGAGAAATCCAACCAGAATTGCGGTTTAAAACAAGAATCACGGACCTTGATCAAACTCAATGGGACTGTCGTCCCGTGCGTTGAAGCTTCGCTTCAACGTCGCACAGGCGAGCAAGCTTTGGGAAAGCTTGACCAAAATGGCCCTTGCCACTCAAAAAGGGGCACAGATTAGCCGTGCACTACTCAAAGAGCAATTCAGGTCAGAGTTTAATACTAAATAACACCATCCAAGCAGTTTCACTTTTGTTTTTGGCGTCCTAAGGACGCCGTTTTAGAGTGAATCACTCTGCAAGGAGCAAGTGAATGAGAAACCCACTCAGAAAGACGGTGAATTTCAAAAAAGCACTTACTTTTCCGCCAGCGCTTGCGAAGCAAGGGCTGTGATGGTGGGCCCGGGGGGCTTTGAACCCCCGACCACGCGGTTATGAGCCGCGCGCTCTGACCAGGCTGAGCTACGGGCCCACGGCTGGCGCCGCCGCCCGGACTCGAACCGGGGACCGCCGGATTAACAGTCCGGCGCTCTACCAACTAAGCTACGGCGGCACGACCCAATGTAGGGAATACTGGGTGCATTTATAAATCTTACGGTGGGCGGCCCAGAAAAGGCCCCCTCGACACGGTTGCGTTTTATCCCAGCCCCCAGAGAGCGGCTTCTCAATGGAAAGCACTCACCAGATGGCAAGCGAGTAAAAACCCTTTCAGAATTCGAACCTTACAGAAAAGCACTTCATTTTCCGCCATCCGTAGGACGCTTGAACGATAGTGAAAGCGGCGCTGAAGCTTTTGAGAAAAGCTTCACTAAAAGTTCGTAGCTCCTCTTTAAAAAAGACCAATACAAGGAATTTCACGTGCAACCACTCATTTTCAAGAGAGAACGCTCTAAGTAAGCCCAAAACTGAGGTTCACTTCCCCCGACGCCCGTAGGGCGTCGATTTTAGAGTTAACCCCCTCTACGAGGATTTTTGAGGAGGTTCTCACCCAAAATACCTGATTTCAAATGGAAAACTCTCGTGAACGACACTTTGAGAAGGAGCTACAAACTTTGATCAAACTTTTGCCAAGCAAAAGTTTGTTGCAATGGTGCGGGGGAGGGGATTTGAACCCCTGAACCCCTGCGGGAGTGGATCTTGAGTCCACCGCCTTTGACCAGGCTCGGCAACCCCCGCTCGGGAGGTTCAAAAGCTCTAACACACGGGAGATTTATAAACTTAACCCAGCCAGCCGAGAAGAATATAATCAAAGGCTCAGCGCTCGAGCCTCTTGACGCCTTCCCTCGTGCCGACGAGGACGATATCCGCTATATCCGCGAAGATTCCGTTCTCAACGACGCCCGGGATGTTGTTCAGCTCTATCTCGAGGTCGAGCGGGTCTTCAATGTGGTGGAACCTCGCGTCGAGTATGAAGTTCCCGTTGTCCGTCACGACCGGCCCGTCCTTCTTAACCGCCATCCTGAGTTCGGCGGTAGCGTTGAAGACCTCTATCTCCTCCGCGATGGCCCTCCAAGCTGCCGGGATGACCTCTATCGGCACCGGCATCCTCTGGCCGAGCCTTTCGACGAGCTTGCTTTCATCAACGAGAACGAGGAACGTCCCCGCGCGGTACTCGATTATCTTCTCCATCGTCAGAGCGGCACCGCGGCCCTTTATGAGGTTGAGGCTAGGATCCACTTCATCAGCACCGTCAACGGCTATGTCTATCGCATCGACCTCGTCAAGGGAAACCACGGGGATGCCGTTCTCTATGGCCAAGAGCCTCGACTGGTGGGAGGTCGGAACGCCGTAGACGTCCTCAAGCTCACCCTCCATTATGAGCTTACCAAGGTACTCTATGAAGTAAGCGGTGGTTGAGCCGGTGCCGAGACCGACCACCATGTCGTCCTCGATGAATTTCAGGGCCTCCTTCGCGACGGCTCTCTTGAGTTCCTCCATACCATCACCCCACGGGAGTCACGTTGCAGGGAACGGTCGCGTTCCCGCTGGAAACCATCTGGTAGAGCAGGCTCTGGTTTGAGTAGCAGTGGGGTGTGAAGCCTATCATCAGCGAGTAGGTCAGCATGACGAAGTAGAGCCAGAACAGGCTCCATCCCCAGAAGGCCTTTTTGAGTATCGCCCTCTCGTCCGGAACATCGGGCGGAAGCTCCTTTATGACCGCCATGACGAACTTGTCCGTTATGATGTAGAGGGCCAGACCGAGGAGCCAGCCGTACTCGACCTTCGCCGCGGCCAGACCGCTGATTATGCCGGTTATCGTACCCCAGAGGTAAACCGTGAGGGAGAACTTGTGCTCGATGGCCAGCTTCACCTTCTTCACCTACGTTAGCTTTTAAACGGGGCTTTAAAACCTTTCTACCCCATTGTCTCCAGGAACTTCCTTCCCCTGACGGTCAGCCTGTAGTAAACGCGGCGTCCTTTCCTCCTGCTCTCCTCGATGAGACCCATGCTCTCAAGCTCCCGGAGGTGCTGGTAGACCGCCTGGTACTTGAGCGGCTTTCCGAGGGCCTCCCATATCTCGTAGCCGTACATATCCCCGTCCCCGATCAGGCGGAGTATCTCAAGCTTGGTTCCGCCGAGAGAGAACCTCTCCCTGTTTTCTGAGTACTGCCCCTTGAGGCCCGAACTCGTTACAACGAGCGCAACCCTGTCGTCCTTCTCAAAGTAGCCTTCATCCGCGAGCTTCAGGAGCGCAGGGACGATGACGGAGGAGGCGTACTCGGCGAATATCCCCTCCCTCGCCAGGAGCCTCTGACCGAGGTCAAGCTCATCCTCACCGACGAGAACGGCAGTTCCGCCGCTTTCTGATATGGCCTCCACGGCAAGCTCCTTCATGGCTGGGTTCTTGACATAAAGGGCGAGTGCCTTCGTAGGCTCCGCCCGAGGCTCGATGCCGAGGACTTCACTCGCTATAGGCGAACACTTCTCTGCCTGCACCGCTATTAGCTCCGGGACCTCCTCAATTGCCCCGATGCGCAGAAGCTCGACGAAGCCCTTGTAGATGCTATACAGATTGCTGCCGCTCCCCGTCGGGACGATGACGTGAGTCGGACTAAGCTCCTCCCAGAGTTCGAAGGCTATCGTCTTCTGCCCCTCCAGCCCAACGAGGTTGCTCTCGGGCGTTATGTTGTAAAGGCCCTTTCCGTCGGCCAGCCCCTCGGCATAGCTTATTCCCTCGTCGACGCTCTCGCCGTAGCGTATCAGCCTCGCACCGAAGGCGGTTATCTGGTTGAGCTTTCCCTGCTCAATGAGCTTTGGCACGACGGTGTAGGCCGGCCTTCCTGTTCTGGCGGAGTATGCCGCAAGGGAAGCAGCCGCGTTCCCGTTGCTCGCAACAACAAAGCCGTTTTCTGCATGGGGGAGACCGTAGGAAACGGCAACCGTAACGAGCCTGTCGCGGAAGGAGCCGGTGGGATTCCTCGTCTCGTCCTTAATGAAAACCCCAAAGCCCAGCTCTTCAGATAGTTTAGCCCTTATGAGCGGAGTGCCTCCCTCGTGAAGACTGACAACCTCTTTAACGTTAGGGAGAAGCTCTCCGTACCTCCAGACCCCCTTTCCGCGGGATTTCCAGCGGGAAGGATCAACCTCCCCGTAGTCGTACTCAATAGAAACCCTCTGGTTGCAGCAGAAGGGGGAGATAACGGGAGAAGGGAGGGGTTCACAGCAGTTTGGAGTTACCCTCATCCCCATCCCTTCGTTCAGCGGAGCCTTATTGCGTCGAGGTTGTTGGGGGCGCGGGTTCTTATGTTGAACTTCTTGTGTATGCTGCTCGACAGGTCAAGGCACTTGTGGGCCTCACCATGGACGGTTATTACGTTCTCGGGCCTCGGCCTGAGCCTCGCCACGTAGTTCATAAGCTCCCTCCTGTCCGCGTGGCCGGAGAAGCCGTCGATGGTGTGAACCTCCATGTTGACGTTCACCACTTCCGTCCTGCCGTCCTCGCCGACGAGCGGTATCTCCCTCAGTCCCCTCTGCACCTGCCTTCCGAGGGTCCCCTCAGCCTGGTAGCTGACGAAGACTATACTGTTCTTTGGATCCGAGGCGAGCTGCTTGAAGTACTCCACGCTCGGCCCCCCGACGAGCATGCCGGAGGTGGCTATGATTATCGCCGGTTCGCCGCTGTCTATGATGTCCTGCCTCTCCCTGCTGTTGGCGACGGGCTTGAATATCGGGTTCAGGAAGGGGTTGTAGCCCTCGTGGAATATCTGCTCGCGGAGGTGCCTGCTGAGGTACTCCGGGTAGGCCGTGTGTATCGCGGTTGCCTCCCATATCATTCCGTCGAGGTAAATCGGCACCTCGAGGCCGCCTATCCTCGCGTACTCCTCGAGGACCATCATTATCTCCTGCGCCCTTCCGACTGCCATAGCCGGGATGAGCACCTTCCCGCCGCGCCTTATGGTCCCGTGGATGACCTCTATCAGGCGCTTCTCGGCCTCCTCACGCGGCATCTGATAGTCGTTGCTTCCTCCGTAGGTGGATTCCATGACCAGCGTTTCAACGCGCGGGAACCTGCTGACCGCTGGCTCGAAGAGCCTCGTCGGGATGAACTTGAAGTCGCCGGTGATGGCTATGTTGTGCAGCCCGTTGCCTATGTGGAGGTGGACTATCGAGGAGCCGAGTATGTGGCCCGCGTTGTGGAGTGTAAGGCGCATGTCCGGGGCTATGTCCCTCACCTCGCCGTAGTCCAGCGTGATGGTGTGCTTGATGACCTCCTTTATGTCCCTCGGCCTGTAGAGCGGCTCGACGCCGTTCATCTTCTGGATCTCGATGAAGTCCTGCTGGAGGAGAACCATCAAATCCCTCGTGGGCGGAGTGGCGTAGATGGGGCCGTCGAAGAGCTTGTAGCGGAAGAGATACGGCAGCATTCCGCTGTGGTCGAGGTGGGCGTGGGTGATTATTATCGCGTCCAGAATGCCCGCATCGAGGACGTAGCGGAACTCTGGGGCATCAAAGTGCGGGAAGGCCTTCTTTGGGTCGCGCAGAGCGGCGATGTTGACCCCAAAGTCGACAAGAACGTAGCTCTCGTTGGTCTGAACGAGGAGGGAACTCCTTCCTACCTCTTTGAAGCCGCCGAGGCCGGTTATCCTTATCCACTCGCTCTTGGTCTCTGGCTTGCGGTAAATGTTCCTCCCGGCCTGGCGGAGGAACTTCCTCCTGTCCTTGGCTTCAGCCTGGAGTATCTGCCTTATCGAGTAAATCGTCTGGCTCTGGAGTGGGGGAGTGCGTATCACCTTCGGCGCCCAGCGGACCTTCTGGGTTATAAGCCTGAGGCCCTCTCCGTTCTTCCCTATGACCTTCCCGGGCTTCTTGGCCTCGATTATGACCTGGCCGATGGAGGGGTCAAAGTTGATGCTGGTTATCTCAGCATCTTTGGGAACGAGTTCCTTTATCATCTCCTCCGCCTGCTCGGGCGGTATGAGAACGTCTGGGTCGGGCCTGATGCTTATCCTCTTCTTGAGGACCTTGGCGAGGTTTTTGATGAGTTCTCCGTCGCGCATTATGGCCTCGGGGTTCCTGACGTAGATGACAAGCTCCGGACCCTCGAACTCGACGTCGGTTATCCTCGCCTCCGGCGGAACCATCTGGCTTATGACTTCCTTGATGTCGCGGAGAATATCGTCGACAAAAGTTTCCCTTCTTATCACTGGCACCACCTCACTCGGATAAGGCCTTAATCTCCTCCTCGCTCCACTCATGATGGCCGTCTTTGGTAATGGTAATCAGCGTCACACCTCCACCCGTGAAGACGTCTCTCCTGGTGGCGGCCCCTATGGCCCTGAGGGCGAGCTTAACCCCCTCCTCGAGGGACATGTCCTCTTTAAAGCCAGATTCGAGTATCGAGAAGGCGAACTCCATTCCGGAACCGGCGGCGGTGAACCTGTCCTCCGTGAGACCGCCGGCGGCGTCTATTGAGTAGAGCCTCGGGGCAGAGTCGTGGCCGCCTATAAGGAACCAGGCAAAGTAGGCGTAACCCCTGCCCCCGTGAAGGATGTTAGAAGTCAGCGTCGCGAGTGCCTTAACGCTCATCTCCCTTCCGACCCTGGCCCTGTAGAGTTTTGCCTCAGAACGAAGGAGCCGGACGAAGCTCAGAATGTCCCCAACGCTCCCGGCCCCGGCCAGGGCGAGGTGGTCATCAATCCAGAAGACCTTGGTAACGTTATCCGAGAGCACCATGTTGCCGAGGGATGCCCTTCTGTCCGCTGCGAGGACCACACCGTCCTTACACACAATGCCGACCGTAGTCGTTCCCTTTAGCTTCTCAGCCAATTACAACACCCCTGCTGGTATCTTTTTAGAATAGAAGAACCTCTACACCCGCACTTTGGGGGAATAGTATTTAAAGGTTTCGTCCGAAAGGATGCTTTAGATGCTCGGGGGTGGTGGAATGAAGGAGATAGTCCTGCTCACCGGCCCGCCGCTCAACGGCAGGGACGAGTATATAGTTGAGGCGCTCAAGCTCGCCGGCGGCGAGAGCTACGCCTACTACCACGTTTTTGACTACATCAAGGAAGTGGGCAAGGAGAGGGGCGTTAAAATAACCCGGAAGAACGTCCTCGACTTCGCCATAAGCCATCAGGATCTGATGAACGAGATACGGGATGAGGCCTTCGAGAGGATAAGGGAGGAGATAGACGGGAGCGACGCTGAACATCAGCTCGTATCAACACCGAGCCTCTTCCGCTGGGGGAGCGGAAGCGTCATAGGCTTCACCCTAAGCAACATCAAGCTCCTAAAGCCCGACAGGGTGATAATAATCCTCGACGACGTCCTCTCCGTCAGGAGAAGGATAATCAACGACCCCGAGTGGTTTGAGCGCTTCGGTGAAAACCCGGACAACATAAAGCTCTCCACCCTGGTCATGTGGCGCGAAGATGCCATAAACCACGTCAAAACGCTCGTCCACGAGCTTAAAAAGGAAGGGATAGAGGTTCGCTACATTCTTCAGTTTGGAATAAGGCACCCGTACGGGGTCTTCCTCGACCTGCTCTTCCACGAGGAGGAGAAGCCGATAGTCTACCTCAGCTACCCGATGACCGGCCACGAAGAGGAGTACTACCACCGCGTTAGGGACTTCTACGACAGGCTGAGCGAGCACTTCACGGTCCTTGATCCCGGTGCTTTGGACGACTGGTGGGTGGTCGCTGAATACGACAATCAGGTTGCAAAGAACCCGGGCATAGAGCGGATAAGGATAAAGCACCTCCTCGATGGGGACGAGATAGACGAGCTTGACAGGGCCGACATAGAGCAGGCGACCGATATACTGAGGAGGCAGCTCGTCGAGCGCGATTTCAACCTCGTCGATGTGAGCAAGGCAATAGCGGTCTACCACTACGCGGAAGGCGTCTCGGCCGGTGTCATCAGCGAGATGGCCGAAGCGTACAGAACGCTGGCGGCGATATACCTCTACTACCCGTTCAAGAGGCGGCCGAGTCCATTCATGGAGTTCTACGGCATGCAGAACCCGTCGAGGAGAACGATGTTCAAGGACGAGGACGAGATGGTAAGGGCAATGGTCGAGGAGAAAGAGTACTGGGCAAAGGTGTGAGCTTTCTCTGGTTTTCCTCCCTGCCAACTTTTAAAAACCCCCCGCCGAATAAGAAGGGGTGCTTACATGGGGGCCGAGGGCGAGATTCAGCTCGAGCTTGTGGACTTCCGAACCTTTTTCCACGAGTTCCTCAGGGTTCTCTACTACGTCAAAAGCATACTCTTAGGTCTGTTCATCACCATATGCCTCTTTGGAGTCGTCCTCTCGTTGGAGGAAGGGATAAACCTCTGGGACGGGATGTACTTCGCGTTCATAACGGCCTTCACCGTCGGCTACGGCGACTTCACCCCGACTACTGCCGCCTCAAAGGTTCTCTGCGCACTCATCCTTCCGGTTCTGGGGATGATTCTGACGGGCATAATGGTCGCGGCCGCGATGCAGGCCATATCACGCCTCTACAGATCACAGCTCGAGAACAAGATCCAGTGAAGGACCAGAACAGGGAAGAAACAGAAGAAAGGGAGAAGCTCAGTGCTTCACCCATCCGCGGTCCTTCATGGCCTGGTAGACCTTGCTCACAGCGACGACGTAGGCAGCGTCGCGCATGTGGATGTTCTTCTCCTTGTGGGTGTTGTAGACGTCCCAGAAGGCCTTGGTCATCTTCTTGTCGAGCTTCTCGCGGACCTCCTCCTCGGTCCAGTAGTAGCCGTTTATGTTCTGGACCCACTCGAAGTAGCTGACGGTGACACCACCGGCGTTGCACAGGAAGTCCGGGATCTGGAGGATGCCCTTCTCGCGGAGTATCTCGTCGGCCTCCGGGGTAACCGGACCGTTCGCAACTTCTGCGACGATCTTGGCCTTGATCTTGTCGGCGTTCTTCTCGGTGATGACCTCCTCGATGGCAGCGGGAGCGAGGACGTCAACCTCAAGCTCGAGAAGCTCCTCGTTGGTGATGTTCTGAGCACCTGGGAAGTCCTTAACGCTGCCGTGCTCCCTCTTCCACTTGAGAACCTCGTCCGGGTCAAGACCGTCCGGGTTGTAGATGGCGCCGTGGCTGTCGCTGACGGCGACGACCTTCATGCCGAGCTGCTCCCTGGTGAGCTTGGCCATATAGAAGCCGGCGTTACCAAAGCCCTGGACGGCGATGGTCTTGCCCTTGAGATCCATGCCGAGGGCCTTGGCGGCCTCGCGGACGGTGAAGAGGGCACCCTGAGCGGTAGCGGTTCCCCTGCCGAGTGAACCGCCGATGCTGAGCGGCTTTCCGGTGATGACGCCGAAGGCCGGACCCTTCCTCCTCATGATGGTCTCGTACTCGTCCATCATCCAGCCCATGATCTTCGGGTTGGTGTAAACGTCCGGGGCCGGGATGTCGGTCCACGGGCCGATGACGTCGTAGATGGCCCTTATGTAGGCGCGGGCGAGCCTCTCCTGCTCCCTCTCGCTAAGCTCCTTCGGGTTGACGATGATGCCACCCTTACCTCCACCGTAGGGGAGGTCGACGACGGCAACCTTCCAGGTCATCCAGGTTGCCAAAGCCTTAACGGTGCTGAGGGTCTCAGCCGGGTGCCAGCGAATGCCACCCTTAGTGGGACCGCGTGCCCAGTTATGCTGAACGCGGAAACCGGTGAAAACCTTAACAGAACCGTCGTCCATCTCTATCGGGACGCTAACCTCAACGATCCTCATGGGCCTCTTGAGCCACTCGAGGGCCTCTTCGCTTATGTCCATATGCTGGGCAGCCCTCTCGAGCTGCTGAACAGCCATCTCAAAGGGGTCAATCTCGACCATTTTTCCCACCTCGGGTTTCGGTAATCTGCGATATGGGGTTAGGCATTTACTTATATAAACCTTTCGCTAAAGGAGGCAGGAGAACGGTTGATTTCAAACAAAGAGTTATGTACGGAAATTTTCGGCGAAAAGAAAAACACTCCCGAAATCTTAGGGCAAAAAGAGCGATGTGCATCCAAGATTTTCTATACATTGAGGAACACAAACCTTCATCAGTGGAGATTAGTGGCGGTGCCCTCAGCGAGAAGTCGGTCATCACCCCTCAGCTCACTCTTGTTCCTATCATCGGGCACCGGAAGTCCTTCGAGGGGTTCATTAATTAAACTTTCGAGCCTCCCATCCGGGAACAAATCTCCGTCACATTCCCAAACGTTATGCCCCAAACTTGCCATAACGTCGCCCTTCGCGTTACGTCGCGGTTTAGTACTGAAAAAATGACGAAAAACCAGCACCTTTAGTTTTGCGCCTTAGTAAATCGGCTTTCGTCGAAAAAAGCCGTGGAAAAGCTTTTTATAGAATGGCATGTCTTATACATAATGCCCCAGCTCAATTCATGGGGTCCCATATCCTTACAGGGGGTGAAGGGTTTGGAACAAGAGAGGGATCAATGGGCAAGTAAAATTGGTTTGATTTTGGCAATGGCCGGAAATGCGGTCGGACTTGGCAACTTCGTCAGGTTCCCGACGCAGGTGGCCCAGAACGGTGGCGGAGCCTTCATGGTGCCGTACTTCATAGCGCTGTTCTTCCTCGGTATTCCAGTGATGTGGATTGAGTGGGTAGCGGGTCGCTACGGTGGCAAGTATGGCCACGGTACCCTCGGTCCCACGTACTACCTCATGGCCAGGGAGAGCGTCAAGCCGAGGAGTGCGCTATGGTGGGGAGTAATCAGCGGTATGCTCGCATTCAGCCTGACGGTGCTGCTCAACAGCTACTACCTGCACCTGATCGGCTGGTCAGCGGCCTACTCCTGGTTCAGCCTGACGGGAGCCTACTTCGGAACGAACACCGGAGACTTCTTCAGCAACTACCTCAGCAACTACGGCGAGATTTTCCTGTTCTGGGGAATCACAGTTATACTGCTCGCCATAGCGGTCGGCCAGGGCGTCAGCAAGGGAATAGAGAGATGGGTCAAGGTAATGATGCCGTTGCTCTACATATTCGCCATTCTCATGGTCGGCTACATCTTCGTCCTCGGCTCGCCAATCGACCCGAACTGGAGCACCATAGACGGCTTCCGCTTCGTCTGGAGTCCCAACTGGAGCTACCTGAGCGACCACCTTTGGGGCGTCATGCTCGCAGCAACAGGACAGATATTCTTCACGCTGTCCCTCGGTATGGGCATCATCCAGAACTACGCCAGCTACCTCGGACCCAACGATGACGTTGCCCTCTCGGGCATAGCTACAGTTTCACTCAACGAGTTCGCGGAGGTCGTCCTCGGTGGCTCAATAGCCATACCGCTCGCTACCGCCTACGCTCCCAAGATAGTCCCGCCGGACGTCCTCGCGAAGGGCAAGAGCGAGGCGCTCGCATGGATTGGCCACAAGTTCGGTCTCGGCTTCTCATACACCAGCCTGCCGAACGCATTCGTCAGCATGGGCGACGCAGGAAGGATCTTTGGATTCCTGTGGTTCCTCCTGCTCTGGTTCGCGGGATTCACCTCGGCAATAGCAATGTACAACTACCTCGTGGCCCTCCTTGAGGAGGATCTCAACATCAAGAGGAAGGTCGGAACATGGGTGGTCTTCGTCATCTACCTCATAATGGGACTGCCGGTCATCTACATCAGCGGCTACATGGACCAGCTTGACGCCTGGGTAAGCTTCCAGCTGACGCTGCTGGCGCTCTTCGACATCCTGGTGGCAGTGTACCTCTTCAAGCCGGACAACTTCTGGAGGGAACTCCACGAGGGAGCCTGGATGACAGTGCCCGGCTGGTACAAGCCGATAATCCTCTACATAGCGCCGATACTCCTTGCACTGCCGCTCATCGGAACCTTCAAGAGCTTCGTCAGCGGAAGAATAGGCATCGCACCGTGGACGGCAATAATCGTCATGTTCATCATCGGAGCAATAGAGAGCTACTACGCCATCAAGAGGAAGTACGGCGAGGAGCTTGAGAAGAACGAGGTCATAGTGAAGGTCTGAGGTGGTGACGATGGGGAGCTGGATAATCTACATGCTAACGGCGTGGTTTGCAATCTTCGCCCTTATGGGCTGGAGCATCGGCAGGCTCTTGTCCGCCGAGAAGGCACAAGGGTCTTAAACCCCCTTTTCTTTTCATTTACGGAGGGATAACCGTGAAAAGTCCCGCGATTCTTGAGGACACTGCGGAGGTTCTTGAGACAACCATCCCCCGTGTCCAGAGGCTTAAATCGCTCAGCGATAAGGAGAAGGAGTGGGTAATCAGACGGATAAAAGAGGCCGCAGAGAACTTTAAAGAGCTGGCCAGGGACGTGAAGAACGACAACGAGGAGCTTGCGGAGTTCTTCTTCAAAAAGGCGAAGGAACTCAAGAACATGAGCGTGGACAAGGAGATAGAGCGCGAGGGCAAGAAGAAGTACCTAAAGCTCGCGGACAAGATGCTGCTCTACTCTCGCTCCGCCAAGTACGACTTCCAGCCGGACAACATGAAGGAACTCAAGAAGGTCTACCGGAAGTACCTCTTCGGCATGACGCTGTTCTTCGTCCTGACGGGAATGTATCTGAACCAGTTCTTAGCGATGACGGCTTTAATCCTCGCGATACCGATAATCCTATCAATGCTCTCCCTCCAGAAGAGGGGCCACCTCGGTCTCCTTTTAGCATACTCGGCAATACCGATACCCTTCGTGACGGGAATAATGGTCATGGAGTACTCCATAAGGGCATTAAACGACCCGAGCATACTCGAGCAGATAGCACAGGCCCTCCACAAGAGCGTCTCCTTTGCCCAGGGCTACCTCGCAGTGCTGATGGTGCTCGCCGCCGTCGAGCTTTACCTCCTCACGGTCGCCAGCGTGGGGTTATACAAACACCGCCACGCGTTCCTCTGAAAAGTGAGGGGCCTAATACAAGGCCTCGTTTCCTCTTTCTCCCGTTCTTATCCGCACCGCGTCCTCGACTGGGATCACGAATATCTTCCCGTCGCCCGGAGTTCCGCTCCTCGCGTTCCTCACGATAGTGCCTATCACCTTCTCAAGGTCCTCGTCCTTCACAACCACCTCGAGCTTCATCTTCGGCAGCAGGTCGTAGGGAGGAACGCCGCCCTGGACTCCCCTCCCCTGGACGGGGTAAGCCGTCAGGGGCACGATGCCGATCTGCTTCAGGGCGCTCTTAACGCGGTCAAAGTCGTTTCCCCTAATAATCGCCTCAACCTTCTTCATGACCACCACGATATAAGTTTGGTCAAAGTTAAGAAAAGGGTTTCGAAAGTCAAGGTAACGCCGCAAAATCAAAGACATCACGAGACCTGCGCCACAAACTTCCTCAGCCTCTTTATGGAAATACGCGTTTTTCTCGCCAGCTCTTCAAGGTCCGCCCCCTTCAGGTCTTCGACGGTGTAAACGCCCGCCTTCCTGAGCTTCGCGAGGGTCTTCGGCCCGATACCCTTTATCGAGAGGAGGTCGCTCTCCGGTTTCTCACCCTTCCCCCTCCCAGCACTAACCCGTTTCCGCTCCCCTCTCCTCACCCATTTTGCACTCACTTTCCGGGGCCGCTCTACGGGTTCTTGAGGTCTCAGCGTCCCCTCCGCCATCTCCTTGACGACCTCCGTTGCGTAGGCCCGCTCCGGCATATCCACCCTGTGCTTCTCGCTCCCTTCACTATCGGAC
>Ga0256831_1001299_pt1 | contig 13216 bp, 14 predicted proteins | sample 132544metaG_FD_189087 | JGI IMG/M metagenome (GOLD analysis project Ga0256831, IMG submission 189087) | Hydrothermal vent microbial communities from Lau Basin, Pacific Ocean - 132-544 | ecosystem: Environmental > Aquatic > Marine > Hydrothermal vents | place: Pacific Ocean: Lau Basin | collected... | reverse complement strand
CCGCAGCCCAAGGAATACGCCCTGATCAGGCAGGCCAATGCAAACCTTGTCCAGTTTGACGCGGACAAACAGGAAGAGCTTGATCTTGGCAAGAATGAATGCGCGGCCACGGCCTATGCCGCCGCCCAGAAGGAGAAAGAGAAAAAAGAGAACGCCTGAACCAAAAATGCGCCAGATCCTCGAATTCTCAACGTCACGCCGGGAAATCCTGGTCGATATTACCGACCGGGTAGAAAAATTCGTCCGGAATTGCGGGATCGAAAACGGACTGGTTGCCCTCTATGCCCAGGGGGCGACCAGTGCAATTATGATCCAGGAAAATTGGGACGACTCTGTTCAAACCGATGTTATCAATCTGCTGGCCGGAATTATTCCTCGTGGTGTCTGGCTGCACGACCGACAGGATGGAAACGGGGATGCTCACCTGAAATCCGGTCTGATAGGGCCTTCGGAAACTATTCCACTCATAAACGGCAGGCTGGGCCTATCCACCTGGCAAAACATTTTTTTCTGTGAATTCGATGGCCCCCATAAAAAACGGTGTGTCGTGTGTACTATTCTCCCTGACCATCCTGCTCTCTGAACAGCAAACAGCCGTTCCGACCGGGTAAGGCCTGTAAAAAAAATCATTTAAAGACCTGAATTTTTTGCACTGGACAAGGCGAACACCACTCTATAGAATGTCAACATCCCTTACAGGTTATTTTTTATCTTTATCACCAGCAGATTTTATCGTCCCACTTTCGCTCGGCAACTAGATAAATCTGCAGCGGTAATCAATAAATTGTTCTTTGCTCTAATAAATATGAGATAAATGAAGACTCCAGCTTCCCATAAAAACCTGATGACGACTCCTGTTCCGGGCAAAAATAAATTCACGGGAAAAACTCTCTGCCTGCTTCTTCTACTCGGTCTTTTCCTGTTCATCCCCCCTGCTTTTGCCACCCCTTCTCTGACGCCAAGGACGGCAGGATTGTTGAAAAATGCCAAGACAAGGATTACAAGCGAACTTGCCGACAAGGGGTTTTCTCTGGGGCAGCCCGTTTTTATGCGCATTTTCAAGATACCCGGTGAACTGGAAGTCTGGCTTAAAAAGGATGACACCTTTCATCTTTTTAAAAAATATCCCATATGCTGCTACTCCGGATACCCCGGACCAAAGCTTATGGAGGGAGACTGGCAGAGTCCGGAAGGCTTTTATTTGGTTTCCGCCAGGCAGATGAATCCCAACTCAAGTTATCACCTCGCCTTTAACGTCGGCTACCCCAACACCTTTGACCGGGCCAGGAACCGTACCGGCAGCTCTATCATGGTGCATGGTGAGTGTTCTTCACGTGGTTGTTTTGCCATGGGGAATAGTCAGATGGAGGAAATTTATCTCCTGGCCCACTCTGCTTTAACCGCTGGTCAGCAGAATTTTGATCTCCACATTTTCCCTTTCCGGTTGACCGCGCGCAATCTGTTTAAATTCCGGAGTTCGCCATGGATCGGTTTCTGGAAAAAACTACGGCCCGGCTTTGATTACTTTGAACTCAATCATCGACCGCCGGCGGTGGCCGTCGTCGACGGCAACTACATCATTGGACCGGAATCATTTAACGTGGCAATGGCGTCCCCGCAGGCAAAAAAACGCTCTGGAGAAGAATGAACAGAGAACGACGGCAGGACAAGCGGATACGTTTTGAAAGCCGGGTATGCATTATGACCGACGACGGAATGGTCAGTGCCGAGGCCGATTCCCGGAACATCAGCCTTATGGGAATTTATCTTGTCCCGGAAAAAAAGCTGCCGCTGAAAACATTCTGCAGCCTGAAAATTTCCATTCAGGGAGCCTCTTCCTCCATGGATTTTACCGTGCGCGGCAAGGTCTGCCGTGTTGACGAACGTGGCATGGGAATTGCCTTTCTTGACATGAAAGAAGACGCCTTTATACATATCAAGAATCTTATCATGCTCCACACCGCCGACGGGGCCGCTAAAAAGCCTCCAACCTTTCCCTGTCAAGAAGACTGATCACCTTGCCGTGCAAGCGGATGATTCCTTCCTCGCTCATTTTCGTAAAGATACGGGAAAGGGTTTCCGGGCTGGTTCCCAGCAAACTGGCCAGCTGCCCCTTGGGTATGTCCAAGGTCACACGGTCTCTGTTCTGTTGTTCCCTGCTTAAATAGAGAAGATGGGAGGCCAGGCGTCCCGGCACTTCTTTCAGGGAGAGATGTTCTATCTGGGTGGCGAACCAGCGCAAACGCATGGAAAACATGGCCAGCATATTCAAGGCAATGGATGGATTGGCATTAACCAGGCGAATGAACTCCGGCCCCGGGAAAAACAATAATTTTCCCTTTCCCAAAACCGTTGCGTTGGCAGGAAAAGGGCGATCCTGAAAAACAGCCACCTCGCCGAACGGTTCTCCCTTGCCGAATATGTGGAGAATTTGTTCTCTTCCCTCCGTTGATAATTTAAATATCTTCACCTTTCCCTCAATAACCATATAAAAACCATCGGCAACATCACCTTCAAAGAAGATGGACTCTCCGCGACCATAGGTTTTTACATGAGAAATATCTGCAAGTTCGGTGAGTTGATCAGACGATATGCCGGCAAATAGAATACTGTTTGCTATGAGCTGTTTTTTATTTTCCATAAATTTTTCATAATTTTTTTTCATAAATTTTTTTCATAAAAAAACACAAAAAAAAGAAAACTTGATTCAGGTCAAGGAAGATTGACACAATGTGGGTATGATACTTATCGTTACAAATTGAGATAGTACCCAATAAACCGCCCTGCAGCAAGCAGAGGAGGTATCGAATGTGTTTTACGCCCCAAAGGAAGGGAAAATTAAACCAAAAATACAAAAAATCCTGTTGAATGCGACAGTATTTGGCATGACCGGTTCACATTTCAGACCAGGTCATATGCTGCCTTGAAAATCGTCCTGATCATTTTCGATTTCAGAATCGATTTTTTGAGAACACTTCCAAACTAAGGAGACAAACTATGTATTGCAACCAGTGCGAACAGACGGCAAAAGGTATTGCCTGCACAACCATCGGCGTTTGCGGCAAGAAAGAAGATGTTGCCGATATTGAAGACCTTCTCATTTATGCCCTTTGCGGCATGTCCCTGTTTGCCAACGAGGCCCGGCAAAAAGATATTGTGGATGAGGACATGGACCGCTTTGTCATGGAAGCCGTTTTTTCAACGCTGACCAATGTTGATTTTGATCCGGAACGGTTTGTTCCCATGATCAACAAGGCCGTCCAGCTACGTGACGATTTAAAAACAAAAGTTGCTGCAGCCGGAGGAAAAACAGATTTCGATCATCCGGCCGCTACCTTTACTCCCGCCTCCACCGTTGAGGAGCTGGCAAAACAGGGCGCCGAACTAAACTTTATTCAAGGTCTTGACAAAGACGAAAATGTTCGCTCCCTCAAACAGACCCTGCTCTACGGCTTAAAAGGCATTGCCGCCTATGGTGACCACGCTGCCATTCTCGGACAGAGCGATCCTGTTGTTGCCGGGTTCATATATGAGGCATTAGCCGCCCTGCTTGCTGAAGGATTGACTGTTGAAGACTGTATCCCTGTTGCCATGAAGGCCGGTGAAATTAACTTAAAAGCCATGGAACTGCTTGATACGGCAAATACCGGCACCTACGGGCATCCGGTTCCCACTTCGGTTCCCCTTGGTCATAGAAAAAATAAATGTATACTGATTACCGGCCATGATCTGCACGATCTTGAGCTGCTGCTCAAACAGACAGAAGGCAAAGGCATCGACATTTATACACACGGTGAGATGCTGCCCTGCCACGGTTATCCTGAGCTGAAAAAATATGACCACTTTTATGGCCATTACGGGACTGCCTGGCAGAACCAGCACAAGGAGTTTCCAAACTTTCCAGGACCGGTTTTGTTCACCACCAACTGTATCCAGAAACCACGCGAAGACTACAAGGACCGAATTTTCACCACCGGCCTGGTCGGCTGGCCGGGAGTTACTCATATTGCCGATAAAGATTTCAGCCCGGTTATTGATAAGGCTCTGGCCATGGACGGATGGCAGGACGATGCCGATAATGGCTCAGTCATGGTCGGTTTTGCCCACAATGCAGTGCTCGGCGTTGCCGACAAGGTCATTGAGGCCGTAAAAAATAAAGATATCCGACATTTCTTTCTGGTCGGCGGCTGTGACGGCGCCAAGCCCGGACGTGATTACTTTACCAAATTTGTTGAGCAGGTGCCGACGGACTGCATGGTTCTGACCCTTGCCTGCGGCAAATTCCGTTTTTTTGACAAGGACCTGGGAGATATCGGCGGCATTCCACGTCTTCTCGATGTGGGGCAGTGCAATGATGCCTATTCAGCTATCCAGATCGCCGTTGCCCTGGCCGGAGCTTTTGAATGTGATGTCAATGACCTGCCACTGTCCATGATAATTTCCTGGTATGAGCAGAAAGCGGTTGCAATTCTGTTGACCCTGCTGTATCTCGGAATAAAAGATATTCGCCTCGGACCCTCCCTGCCGGCATTTATCACCCCGGCTGTTCTGCAGTTCCTGGTTGATACTTTTGAAATCAAACCCGTTGACACCCCGGAAAATGATCTGAAGGCCATCCTGGGATAAACTAGACGACTCTTCTCATATATACCGGGTATTTTTTCATAAAGGGCCGAACCTAAGAGGTTCGGCCCTGTTGCCGGAGGATGACGAATGACGACCACAGAAAACCACAAAACCTTTTGCCCCATGCCTGGAATAAACGCCGGAATGCTCACCCTGGAGGATCTGGAACGTATTACCGAACTTGTCCGCAAGTATAATATTCCCATGGTCAAGGTGACCGGCGCCCAACGCTTTTTCTTTCATGGCCTGGCGCCGGAAAAGCATAAAGAACTTGTTCAGGAGCTCGGCCTGCCCCCCAAACCGCCCCATGCCAGGAATCGCGTTCATTATGTGCAGGCGTGCCCCGGCAAGAACTGGTGTAAATTCGGAATAAAATCAACCGAAGAGATGTCCAAAGCCATTGCCGACCTGGAACTGGCAGGCCCCTTGCCTTATAAGGTAAAGGTCGGCATCTCCGGCTGCCGTATATGCTGTTGCGAATCCTGGATGCGCGATATCGGTCTGGTTGCGGAAAAAAACGGTTGGCGACTCATTTTTGGCGGTAACGCGGCCGGTAAACCAAGGATTGGCGATCTGGTTGCCGAAGGACTCAGTGACGATGAAACCGTGGAAATGATTAAAAAAACCCTTAATTATTACCTGACTACGGCGAAATACAAGACAAGAAGCGCACGTTTTATGGAACGGGTGGGTATTGAAGAATTAAAAAAAAATGTATTGGAATAATCCCTGACGTATAAAGAGTCCTTGACTCGCAACGAGAACTGCCATGAAATGCCCCGGACAGGACAGCCGTTACTGGAGCGGAGAAGATGTTTTTGAGGCACAGTGCCCGAACTGCGGCCATAGCATTGAATTTTTCAAGGACGACAGCCAGCGGAAATGCCGAAAATGTGGCCATAGAATGCTTAATCCCAAAATGGATTTTGGCTGTGCGTCCTACTGCCCGCATGCTGAGCAGTGCCTTGGCACCATGCCGCCGGAGTTAATCGCCAAGCAAAGCGATCTGTTCAGGGATCGTATCGCCATTGCCATGCGGAAATACTTCGGTACCGACGCCAGAAGGATCCAGCATGCCCTTGACGTGGCCAACCATGCGGAAACAATCGGCAAGGCCCAGAAGGACGGCGACATGATGGTTATTATGGCCTGCGCATTCCTGCATGATATCGGCATTAAAAACGCCGAGTTGAAGTACAACTCATCCTCAGCCAAATATCAGCATATAGAAGGGCCGCCGGTGGCCCGCGAGATCCTGACCGAACTGAAAGCGCCGACCGAGTGGATAGATGAAGTCTGTGATATAATCGGCCATCACCATTCCCCGCGTGCTGAAGAGACCACCAATTTTAAGGTACTCTATGATGCTGACCTTATCGTCAATATGGCTGAACTGTATCAGGAAAAGCCGCACTCCATGGACCAGCTTAACAAAATTGTTGCCTCCTCATTTATGACCAAAGAAGGCGCCCTGGAGGCCAAAAGGACATTGAGCAGATTTGTTCAATGAAGAGAATGAGGTTTATAAATAGCCTTACGCCCCCCAAGGAGCCGGGTATTCAACCCGATCAAAAAAATTCTGCTTGCCACAAAAGTCAGGCTTGAGTGGACCCCGGAATAGTATCGCTGTTGTTGCTGATATTGATTGATTCTGAATCAGAAAAAAAATGACGGCATACGATCTGTAACAATGACCTGAGCGATGTTACCCCTTATTGCTGAGTAATGGTGATACTTGATAGCGTCGTAAAAACTCGATCTACTACGTCGTGAGTCCCTGGGCGATTCACAACATACTACCTGTAAAGTTGAGACCTGCCCCGGAACATTACTCCTCGGAGACTACACTTACCTGTATATTTAGGTTTTTACTTCGCCGTCTTTAAAAAATTTGACCTTTTTACAAGTCCATCATAATTAAAAAACAAGAAAATATAGGATAATCTATGAAAATAATGCGAAAAATCATTCAAATAGATGAGGAACTCTGTACCGGCTGCGGTGAATGCGTTCCCGATTGTGCTGAGGGCAGTTTACAAATCATTGACGGCAAGGCCAAGCTGGTCTCGGACAATCTCTGTGACGGTCTGGGCGCCTGTCTCGGATCATGCCCCACCGGTGCTCTGAAGGTCATCGAACGTGAAGCGGAAGAATTCGACGAAGCCGCAGTGGAAGAATTCCTTGCAGATAAGAAAAAACAGGAAACAACACAAACCGGCGGTGGCTGCCCATCGGCGCAGCTGAAAACCATGCAACCCATTACACCGTGTCAGGCGGCCAATGAACCGACGTCCCAACATGGATGCGCGCTTTCTCACTGGCCGGTACAGATCCGACTCATTCCACCTACGGCTCCCTTTCTGGAAAACTGTGACCTGCTGATTGCCGCCGACTGCGCCGCCGTTTCCTATGGTAGTCTGCAGCAGGACTTTATTGCCGGCCGGGTAGTGATGATGGGCTGTCCCAAATTTGATGATCAGCAGATGTATGTTGACCGGTTTACGGAACTGTTCAAAACCAGAAAGCTCAACTCCGTCACCATCCTCATCATGGAGGTTCCCTGCTGCTCCACTATGCTGCAGATCGTCAAAAAAGCCTATACCGAGGCCGGGGCCACTGTTGCTGTCCGACAAGTGGTTGTCTCGACGCAAGGGGCCATTCTTGACGATAAATGCTGGTAATCACCACAAGAAAACAAAAAAATCACCAACTATTTTATGCAAAAATCCCCGGCCGCAAGAACAATGGCCAGGGATTTTTTACTTTTCTTGTCGTCTTTTGCAGCATTTTCCATCGAATTTGTAGAACCAGCATCCCGAACAAAAAAACAGACCGCCGGCAAAGAGAATACAATAACGAACCTCCGTCCCATTAATACTGAACAGGCCCCAATAAATCAAAACAATTCCGGAAAGACAAAGAAATGCGTTGGCAATACCATTCAGGATGAAGGACACCCGTTCAAGGCGACGAACTATTTGCATCATCAGGTTTTCTCTACCTCATACATCGTACCGTTCCGATCCGTCTTTCTGGCGACAATCTTGCCGTCATTTATCACAATAACCCGGTCCATCCTTCCCGCGATTGCAGTATCAACCAGTAAGGAAAACCGCTGCCCGCGTGCCATCTTTTTCAGACGTAACCTTACGTCTTTATATCCTTTTCAGCAATCACCCCGAAAGTCGACAATCGATTCTTCTTTTTCCCTGTGCATTTTTGTCATATTTCGTGATAAGCTACTGAAAAGAAAACACACCGCCAAGGAGGATTCCCATGGGTACATCCAAGAAAAGCTGTGAAGTCTGTGGAAAAAAGGCCGAATCCCTCAAAGTATGCAAGAGTTGCGACCGACATTACTGCTCCAGGTGTCAGAGCCCATCCACTACGCAAAATTTCTGCAAAGAATGCGTGGCGATGGAAGGCGTTGTCAGTAAAGAAGAATCATAACCACTTCCCCGCATTCCCTCATTTATGATTGACGGTCGGGACCACAATACCTTTGTCCCCGATCCAGGGACGGATGACAATGGTGGAAATGGAATTTTTCGGCGAACCTTCCACAAGTTTATCGCTGTAGCTTAAGTAAACCAGGACATTTCGTTTTCGATCATAAAAACGCACAACCTGCAGTTTTTTAAACAGCAGGGAGGTCGATTTTTTGAAGACCCGGCGTCCATCTTCCCGTCCCTGAATTATCTTGTTGCTCAACCTGATCGGACCAGTCTGCCTACAGGCAAGCGAAGCATCCGATTTGTCCTCCGCCACGCCCAGAGCCCCTGAAATCCCTCCTGTCTTGGCCCTGCTTACATAACAGGTCGCTCCCGGTATGTCGGGATCATCAAAGGCCTCAATAACGATCTTGTCATTAGCGCCGATCATTTTAAACGTAGTGCTCACACGTCCGATCTCTTCAGCACCTGCTGGAGTAACCAGACAACAATACGTAAAAACAGCGACAAACGTCATATATATGAATTTATTTGTCATCATGATGCTCCCGGTAATAGAGACAATTACGATTGAGGGCGGAAAGCAGAGCCTTAATGGATGCAATGATGATATCCGTGTCCAAACCGGCACCCCACCAGCTCTCTCCCCGTTCATTGATAATTTCAATATAGGCCACGGCTTTGGATGAAGACCCCCTGGTCAGCGCATGTTCATGATAGGAATGGAGTGTAAAATCCAGGCCGGTGCCGTTTTTCAGGGAATCACAAAAGGCATCCAGCGGCCCATTTCCTGTCCCCTGCACTGAAACCTCATGACCGTCAATGGAGAGAACTGCTTCAACTTCAGCGGTGGAGATATCTTCCTGCTGGTCAACATGGCGTTTCAAAACATGAAATGATGCAAGTCGGTAACAGCCCTCATTGAGCAGGTATTCCTTTTCAAAGGTTTCTAAAACAACGTCCAGGGGGAGCTCGCTCCCAACCCGATCGGTCTCTTCCTGGATAACCCGGCCAAAACCCGGTTGCATGGCCCGAGGCAGTTTAAACCCGAATTCCCTGTCCATGACATAGGCGGCGCCACCCTTGCCGGACTGAGAATTAATTCGGATAATTGATTCATAAGTCCTGCCGACATCCCGGGGATCAATAGGCAGATAAGGCACTGCCCACAATTCACTTTCCTGTTCTTCAATAAAATTCATGCCCTTATTGATCGCGTCCTGATGTGAACCGGAAAATGCGGTATAAACCAGTTCTCCGGCATAGGGATGACGCGGGTGAACGTCCAGGCGCGTACAGCTTTCATAGACGCTGATCACCTGGTTAATATTGGAAAAATCAAGCCCCGGATCAATTCCCTGGCTGAACATATTCAGGGCAAGGGTCAGGATGTCCACATTACCGGTCCGTTCACCATTTCCAAACAAGGTGCCCTCAACTCTGTCGGCCCCGGCCATTAATGCAAGTTCCGTGGCCGCTACCGCCGTACCACGATCATTATGGGCATGCAGACTGATCAGGGCACAGTCACGATTCTTCATGTGGCGGATAAACCATTCAATCTGGTCGGCATAGATATTGGGTGTTGCCATCTCCACGGTCGCCGGCAGATTGATGATAACCGGTCGCTCCGGAGTCGGCTGCCAGACTTCCATCACCGCATCACAGATCTCCACGGCAAAATCCAGTTCCGTACCGGTGAAACTTTCCGGTGAATATTCATATCGGATACTGGTATCGGTTCGGCCGGATTCTTCGGCGATAAGCTCGGCCCCCTGCACGGCAAGCTCAACAATCTCACGGCGTCCCTTTTTAAAAACTACCTGACGCTGCAGGGTGGAGGTGGAGTTATACAGGTGCACCACCGCCTCTTTAGCGCCGGCAAAGGAGGCAAAGGTTTTTTTAATCAAATGGTCCCGAGATTGGGTGAGGGCCTGAATAACAACGCCATCAGGTATCAGATCTTGCTCAATAAGCAGTCGGGAAAAATCAAATTCCACTTTAGATGCCGATGGAAAACCGATCTCAATTTCCTTGAAACCGACATCAATCAGCAACTGAAACATCGCCAGTTTTTCCTCAATATTCATTGGCTGAATAAGCGCCTGATTGCCGTCACGCAAATCAACACTGCACCAGGCCGGGGCCGTGTCGATTGCCCTGTCCGGCCAGCTTCTATCCGGAAGGTTGATCTTGGGGTAGGGACGATATTTCCGTAACACTTCCTTATTCATGGTGGATCTCCCAAAAACGATAAAAAAAAAGCCACGGTTTTTTCAAACCGTGGCCAAGTGTACTCGTTTCTATTCCTGCTCACTCAGGATAAACGCTCCCCCTTTGCCACAGTTTTCCTGTGCAATCCTAGTAGAAGCAGGTTGAGAGCGAGAATATTTTTCATATTTTTCACATTGAATTAGAGAGTAAGTTGATTCCATAGTAAAACGCGATATCATTTTGTCAAGGTAGAAATGAAGATAGAAAAATTTAGGACTCACAAGACATTGCACCGAATGAATCGTGGTTGAAAAAATATTGACTTTCTCGGAGCTTGACTATAAGAAATAACTCTTCCGACAGGGTATGCCGATTTAAGACATCTCCCAGCGGCTAAAAATGCCTCTTGGCACCTCTCTCCTTTTTTCGTGGACAATAAATATGGCCCGTATCAACCTTCGCTCCATGCACATCAACCAGAGCGGTACAATTACCGCCGTCAAGGTGAGCGGTGAGCTTGGACGTCGCATCCGTGAAATGGGACTCGTTCCGGGGACGACAATTACCATCAAACAGCGGGCTCCCCTAAACGATCCTGTTGCCCTGCGGGTCATGGGAGGAACACTGACCCTGCGCAATAATGAAGCCGACCACATTGAAGTAGAAGTAGAATAATCTTTTTTCATTGTCCGGTTTTTCTCTACCTTTTCCCACACCTCTCTCTTTTCCCGTCCTGTTGGAGTCCAACTTTAATAAGTGTCTCCCGGCCCTCCAAACAGACCGATGGCCAATGGACCTCCTAGTTTCAAAATCATCCCATCGTGGCAGCACCCTCTCCCTGTCAGGACGCATATTCAGGTTTATTGATTTTTTTTTTCATCTGGTATATGAGTTATATAATAAATAATCTTCAATATATAAATCGTCCGAATGTATGGAGCCGCTGGGCATACCCTGCCCTTGCTCTCCAACCGAAATTTTCTATAAACCAGCATGGCTGGTCCAGGTAAGTGGAACGTAGTGAAAACTCCGGGTAAGCGGAACGTAGTGAAGACTCCGGATTAGCCAACCACAACGATAACACCGCTACGCTGTTATGAAAATCTCCGACTCCGGCATGGGCAGCCATGTCCTCTGTAGGCGATTTTCGAATAAAGAACCCTATTGCAAACACCGATACCCATAAAAGAATGCCCAGCGAGAAAAACATTCCTATAAAATATTTGGAAATCAAGGTGTTACAGTGTCAGGCATAACGGAAATTATAAATCAGCTTAACGATAATGCCATGGCAACGGTGGATATTCCTCTCAAAGAGGGAGAAGACCAACGCCTGAACTGTATCTTTAAAAAGGCCGATGCGTCTTCTTTTCTTCTTGTTTTTGCTCCGAACGCCCTGTCTTCAGTAAACATTGAACACGAGACAAATTGTCGTCTTATCGTTAAACATGGTGACAGCCAAATTAATCTCAATATCCGGATAGATGCGGTCAAAAACGAACGCACTATGGAGTGTACAGCTCTTGAATCCATCAGCCCCGAATCAATGCGTGAATATTTCCGGGTGATGATCAGCGCACCCATACGTGCCTGGTACCAACCGGGCCCCCGAGAGATAAAAAACAGGGCCTGGGAGATTTCCGGCAATACTATTGATCTCAGCGGTGGCGGAGTACTCGCCCTTTTTTCGGAGAAACCAGGCAATACAAATAAAATTCAGCTCGAGATAGACCTGCCCGATCAACAGACGCCTGTTGTCTGCACGGCCAAAGTTGTCCGCACCTACCGACTGCGCAAAAAACGTTTTCAAGTCGCCTTTAACATCACCGAGATAGAAGGAAAGGCCAGGGATATCATTATCTCCAGCTGCCTGCAGGAACAGAGACGCCAGCTGCGAAACAAAGTCCGCGTCGAATAACTACATTCTCCTGCCGGCTCATGGAACCCGTCCTCCCCCCGATTCCAACTCTCCGTGTTGACAGTGTCAAACTGTATCAGGGCAACAGGCAACAACAATCCCCGTTCAACAAGGGAAAGGTCTTCCAGGGTATCATCACAGGAAAAGACAATAATCAGTTCATCCTCGACGTTGACGGCCAACAATGGATTGCCGACTCAAAAGCGCCTCTACAGATTGGGCAACGCCTCAATCTGCAGGTGACCGGAACAAAACCCCAGGTCACCCTGCAAATCCTCACTGATCCACTGAACCAAAAAATCGGTAAATCACTCCATTTGCTCACCAATGAAGGGCGGCTGCTACCCGGAACATTAGCGCTTGCCGGGCGCCTGCCGGCAAAGAACCTTTCTTCACAGGCAAAGGATACCCTGAGTTTTTATTCTAGTACAGCCGCATCGTTAGCAAAGACATCACCTCAACCCGGAACAGCAGGAAGCCACCTGGCAGAGCTGCTCACCAGCTTTATTGTATCTTCGTCAGGAAATAGCGGGCAGGATAATACAACCGCTATCTCCTCCTTCCTGCAAAGCCTTTTACAGACGCTACCGGAACAGGATTTGGAACAATTCCATATCCAATCATCGCTGCGCCAGCTTCGGAGCTTAACTCAAGATGGTTCCGTCCGGGAGATGGTATTTGACTCTAAAAATCCGGCAGCAAACAAACAGTTCCAGTTGTTGCTGCAAACGATCGGTGAACAGCCGACCGGTGCAGGAAATACACTGGCTGAAACTCTTTCCGGCTTTTTTCCCGACAACAATACCACATCCCCTGCCCCTCTGTTGCTTAATCTTCTGTCCCTGACCGCGCACCTCCTTAAGACCGAGGTTCAGGCCAGACCAAAAATATCTGACGGCCCGGATCTCCAACAATTTATCGAACGTCTTGGCACCAACCTGGAACATCTTCTTGCCACCGGCCAAAAAGAAGAAGCCGCCAAAACCCTGAAAAGCACATTGCTCGA
>Ga0256831_1001298_pt1 | contig 13220 bp, 12 predicted proteins | sample 132544metaG_FD_189087 | JGI IMG/M metagenome (GOLD analysis project Ga0256831, IMG submission 189087) | Hydrothermal vent microbial communities from Lau Basin, Pacific Ocean - 132-544 | ecosystem: Environmental > Aquatic > Marine > Hydrothermal vents | place: Pacific Ocean: Lau Basin | collected... | reverse complement strand
TCCGATTAATAAAAATAAAAAATAAATCCTCAAAACTTACGGGAAACAGAAGATGTAAATAATACAAATTCAAGCTTTTAGTCCCGAAAGCATTTGTAATAATAAAGTGGCAGGTCTTCTGACTTACTCCAATCTTCGGTCGCCTTCCCTTCTGTGTTGTGGATTACAAAAAGTGACTATTGACAAAAGTGTGTAGAGCTTACAGCAGCGGGTACTGTTCAGGATTTTCACCTGATTCCCTCTTGGCCTGATTTCTCAGGAACCTCTTCTGAGGCAAAAGTATAACCTTTTTGCTTTATGTATATATTTTTTATTCTTTTTATTTTAAAATTATTGGTGAAAAAAATATTTTATCTCTTTCTTGCTAGGATTATTCAAAAAAAGTCCTCATTCACTTCAGTGAATGAGGACTTAAGAATATTGTTTTTAATAGTATTATTTGCTATATTAGTTTAGCAAATACCGCTTATTCAAGCTTTTATGTAATAAAATAAACTAAAGGTCAAATTTAATACCTTGGGCAAGTGGTAACTCTGTGCCAAAGTTAATGGTAGAAGTTTGGCGACGCATATATACTTTCCATGCATCACTTCCTGACTCACGTCCTCCTCCGGTATCTTTTTCACCACCAAAAGCACCACCTATCTCTGCTCCTGAAGTACCTACATTAACGTTGGCAATACCACAATCCGAACCTACTACTGAAGTAAAGAGTTCGGCTTCACGCACATTATCAGTGAATATGCAAGAAGAAAGTCCTTGAGGCACATCATTTTGAATTTCAATGGCATTCATCACATCTCCGCTGTATTTGATTAAATAAACAATGGGAGCGAAAGTCTCTTCTTGTACAATTTTAAAATCATTATTTGCCTCGGCGATACAAGGCATTACATAGTTTCCAGATTCAAAGCCTTTACCTTCCAGTACTTGGCCGCCGAAAAGAATTTTACCACCTTCTTTTTGCACCTGTTCTACAGCATTTTGGAATAGTTGTACTGCGAATTTGTCGATAAGTGGACCTACCAAGAAGTTTTCATCGAGTGCATTACCTACTTTATGCTCAATTTTTTTGTAAGCAGCAACCATTTTGTCGCGTACTTCATCGTAGATGTCTTCGTGGATAATAATCCTGCGAGTGGAAGTACAACGCTGGCCGGCAGTGCCAACAGTGCCAAATACGGTAGAAGTAATGGCCATTGGAATATTAGCATTAGGGGTCATAATAACAGCATTATTACCTCCTAATTCAAGAATAGTTTTTCCAAGGCGTTTGCCTACAATACCACCAACACGTTTACCTACTGCGGTAGATCCTGTTACTGACATTAGGTTTACTCTTTTGTCTGACAGGAAGTTGTCGCCCATTACAGAAGATTTAGCAATAATCAAATTGAATACACCTTCGGGAACATTATTTGCTTTAAGTACATCGGCAATAATTTTTTGAGTAGCAATAGCAGTAAGAGGAGTCTTTGAACTTGGTTTCCAAACTACCACATCACCGGCAGCAATTGCCAAAGCTGAATTCCATGCCCAAACGGCTACAGGGAAATTATAAGAAGTTACAATTCCTACAACTCCAAGAGGTTGATATTGTTCAGAAAGACGATGCTGAGGGCGTTCGCTTTGTAAGGAAACGCCATTCATCAGGCGAGCTTGGCCAACGGCAAAGTCACAGATGTCTATCATCTCTTGTACTTCTCCTAGTCCTTCTTGGTATATCTTACCCATTTCATAGGTTACTAATGCTCCTAACTCATTTTTGTATTTACGTAGTTCCAATCCTATTTGGCGAACTAATTCTCCACGGATAGGAGCAGGGACTAAGCGCCATTCTTTGAAGGCTTCTTGGGCTTTAGTAATAACCATTTCATAATCGTCGAGGGTACCGTTTTTAACTCGTCCTATTTCTTTTCCATCGATAGGTGAAACAGAAGAAGTAATTGCTCCTTGGGTTTCAAACCATTCTATTCCGGTAGAGACACCTGCGTTTAATTCTTTAACGCCAAGGGTTTCCATTGCTTTTTTAATATCCATCATAATAATTGTGTTATTGGGTAACAATTGTAAAGAGAGCCCTACCGCTGAGGCAATAAGGCTCTGTTATTTATCTATTTATTCTTTGTCTAAAAATGGGTAGCGATAATTAGTTGGTGCTACAAAAGTTTCTTTTATGGTACGAGGATTAGTCCAGCGAACCAAGTTTAAGTAACTTCCTGCTTTATCGTTGGTTCCGCTACCTCTGGCACCACCAAAAGGTTGTTGATCTACCACTGCGCCTGTAGGTTTATCATTGAGATAAAAATTACCGGCAGAATATCGTAAGGCATTAAATCCTTCTAATAATTTTACCCTGTCTTGAGCAAAAAGTGCTCCTGTTAAAGCATAGGGAGAAGTGGTGTTACAGAGCTCCAATGTTTCAGCATACTTATCGTCGTCATAAACGAAAATAGTAATTACAGGGCCGAAAATCTCTTCCTCTATGGTAACAAAATGAGGGTCGGTAACCTTTATTACTGTGGGCTCTACAAAATATCCTTTGGATTTGTCAACGCCACCGCCGATAACTATTTCAGCATCATTACTGTCTTTGGCCATTTGAATATAATTGGCAATGGAATCAAATGCGGCTTCGTCGATTACCGAGTTCATAAAATTACTGAAATCCATCACATCACCCATGGTGAAATCTTTTACATCAGCTTTTACACCGGCCAATACTTCAGGCCACAACGATTTTGGAATATAAGCTCTTGAGGCTGCTGAACATTTTTGACCTTGGTATTCAAAAGAACCTCTTGTAATAGCTGTTGATAGAATGGAGGCATCAGCTGAACTGTGAGCAAAAATAAAATCTTTGCCTCCTGTTTCGCCTACGATACGAGGATATGATTTGTATTTGGTAATATTTTTACCAATGATTTTCCAAAATTGTTGGAAAGTATTGGTAGATCCTGTAAAATGAATTCCTCCCAAATCAGGACTATTGAAAATAACATTTCCAATACTTGAACCTTTGCCCGGTACAAAGTTGATAACGCCATCGGGTAGTCCTGCTTCTTTAAATATTTTCATCAACCAATAGTTAGAGAAAATAGCTGTAGTAGCCGGTTTCCAAACGGTAACATTACCCATCAAAACAGGGGACATATTAAGATTGGAAGCTATAGAGGTAAAGTTAAATGGGCTTAATGCAAAAACAAATCCTTCGAGAGGACGATATTCCATTCTGTTGATAACGCCGGCAGAGCTGTTGGGCTGTTGGGCATATATCTGAGAAGCATAAGCAGCATTAAAACGGAAAAAGTCTATTGTTTCGCAAGCGGCATCAATTTCTGCCTGAAAGGGATTTTTCCCTTGACCTAGCATAGTAGCAGCATTGATGGTTGCTCTGTACTTGGTGGCGAGAAGCTCGGCTACTTTTAATGTTATTGAAGCTCGCTCTACCCAGGGCATTTCTTCCCATGTTTTTTTGGCTTTTAATGCAGCATCAATAGCCATTTGTACATGCTCAGGACCTGCTTTATGATAAGTTGCCAATACATGTCCATGGTCTGTGGGCATTACCACCTTACCGATGTCACCGGTGAAGATTTCCTTACCACCAATTATTAAAGGAATTTCAATCTCCTGAGATTTGAATTCTTCGAGTTTGGCCATTAGTTCAGCTCTCTCGGGGCTCCCTGGAGCATAGCTTTTTATGGGCTCATTCTGTGGATGAGGAAAGCTAAATATCGCATTATTCATAGTTGTAATTTTAAGGTTTACAATGTACTAATATATCTGGGGCTGCAAAGGTAATAAATCCCTTTTGGCTTTGTGCGTAGAATGTAAAAATATAGTTAATTTTTTATTGATTTTTCTCAACCATAAAATCGTTGACAATCAGTTGCAAAATAGCGCAGCGGCAATAGAGATTACTCTATTGCCGCTGCGCTATTTTATTGAGAATCTTGCTTTTTAGGGCATATATACATTGGGGAGCTTGTTAATTTTTTTAATAACGACATATTTTTCTGTATTCTTATATCGGTATTTTATTATTGCAAGCCCGTTATACTCCTTAGGAGCAGAAATGTTATTTTCTTTTTGTACTTTAAGATTTCCTTCCGGATCGGGGCGCTCATATTGGTAAGCATCGATAAAGATACTGTCGCCTCTTTGAAAATTAGTGCTTCTCTCTTTTTCTCTATTGATGGAATATACTTGAAATTTAACCATATCATTTCCTATCCAGATACCATCAATACTAAAATCAGTGGAAGCTACTCTTGCTTTGGTTTTGAATTGGTAATGAATAGTTTTGCCACTCATTGCTCTCCCTCCAAATAGGGTTTGCTGGCTTGTTTTGAAATTGGTAAACGGAGTACTTATAAACCAAGAAAAAAGAAAAAATAAAATTACTGCAATAGCTTTCATAATAGATAATTTTAATAAATTAAACAGAACGTATGGCTTCTACCGGACTTAATTTTGATGCCATATAAGCAGGTATTAATCCGGCAATTAGACCTATCAAAAGTGATACCATTATTCCCAATACGATATTTCCAAAAGTCATTACCAGCTCAAAATGGAAACCATATTGTGCTATCAAGACTGAAAAAAATACGACTAATAGGCCCAATATACCTCCAAACAGAGATAAAAATACTGATTCAAATAAAAATTGGAGAAGAATAAAAAAGTTTTTTGCGCCCAAGGCTTTTTGTATTCCTATTTGGCTTGTTCGTTCTCTTACACTTACAAACATAATATTGGCAATGCCAAAGCCGCCCACCAGCAAACTTAAGCCTCCAATAAACCATCCGGCAATGCCTATGGTTTTGAAAATTCCGTCGAAATTGCTGTTGAGTTTGGAAATTTCATTAATGGCAAAATCATCGTCAGCAGCAGGTTTTAGTCGATGATAAGCACGAAGTATAGACCTGATTTCATCACTGAGTTGTTCGTTGGCAACTCCTTTGTCTCCAATTACCATTATTGTGGGGTTGATACGACTTGATCGTAAATTAATGACGTTTCGGGCAAAATTAATGGGAATTAATATTCGTGAGTCATGCGATTGCCCAAACATATCTTCACCCTGTTTTTTAAACACACCTATTACTGTGAGCTTTCTGCCAAAAATTTTTATTTTTTTGCCAATGGGATTGAGGTGGTCAAACAAACTTTGAGCAATATCATTGCCGATGATGGCAACAGGTTTTCCTGATTTACTTTCAAGGGGCGAGAAGTATCTTCCTTTTTGAAAATCAAAATCGAAGATTTGTTGATATTCCAAAGAGGCGGCTACTATGGTTGCCGATTCAATTCTGTTGTCGTTGTATTGTACCGGTTTTCGAAGACTTACCATAAAGCCAACACTTTTGGCATCTTTTAATTTTGAGCGAAGTGCATTGGCTTCTTTGAGAGTAGGCTCGGGGCGCTGGTAATATTTCCACCAAGGGTAGTTTCCAAATATCCAAGGCCATTTTTGTACATACATTACATTATTACCAAGGCTGTTAATGGAATTTCGTATTTTAAATTCCAAGGAATCAATTAGAGTAAATACTGAAATAACAGAAAATATACCAATGGTAATCCCCAATAGGGATAAGGTAGTTTGTAGTTTATTGGAAAGTAAACTTTGCAAAGCAAACAAATAACTTTCTCTGATAAGACGTATAATAATCATTAATTGCTCGGTATTAATTGTATGCTGGCTCTAACAGGCTGATGGTCTGAATAATTGAAGCCATTGGATATATTTTTTATACTTAAAGCTTTCACATTTGGCGAAAGTAAAAAGAAATCTATTACCGTTGTTAAGCAAATGCCTTTTTTATAAGCAATTTTATTTCGTCGATTAGTGGGCTGCCTATTATCATAAAACCAGGTCCAATCACTCGGCATTAGGTTGTATGGGATATCAAGTTTACTGGTATAATCCATCTTGTCTTTGTCAAAATGTTCTTTAAATCCGGGGGCACATTGGTTCCAATCGCCGCCAACAACAACATAGTTTCCCCGTTTATACTCATTAACTACAAATTTACGTATTTGTTGCATTTGTGCTATTCTTAAACCGCCATCGTCGTAAGCGGAGTTATGGGTATTAATAAGTACTAATTCTTTACCATTATCAACAGAATATCTATTCACAAGGAAACATCTGTCGAGCATAAAAAGTGATTTTGGCCAAGCAAAATTACCGATGTATGAATGTCTTACGCTTTTGTTAGGAATATATTTGCTGATCGTTAAAATTCCACTATTAACTCTCCCCATGGGCTTATTTAAGGGAATCGGTACGTAAGAAACCTTATAATTTTGTCCAAAAGTGCAATTGTAGGTCTTAAAAAAGGCACATAATGTATCTACTTGATTTGTAAAATAAGAGCGTGTTGAAGCTCGATCTACTTCTTGAAAGAGCATAAAATCGGAGGTGGGAATTTTCTTTAATTCTGACTTTACTCCTCGAATATTATTGAGTACAACGTTGCGTTTTGGGTATACTTGTTTTCCTCCGCTATAGAAAAAATCCATTTCTTTATTTAAACCGCAATAGCCTAAGTTCCAAGATAATATACTGAAAGTACTACTGTCGCTTAGAAGCATTTTATGCTTTGTGTTATTTTCAAAAACCAGGCTTTCAGCTTTGGGTGAATAGTCTGTAAAATTTACATAAGCAATAAAGCCAATGAGTAATATTGCAGCCAACAAAACAGTGTAAAGTAAGAATTTTAATATCGCGCGCATAATAGTAGTTGTTAAATAAATAATGCTACAAAGTTATAAATCAATTTGCAGTTGTCGTTAAAATATTTAGTTTTGTATGATATTTATTTACAAAACTATATGTTATGAAGAAGAAATTACTTCCGTTTTTAATGTTTATTGCCATAAGCATTATTAGTAATACTGTTTCGGCCCAAGTGTTGGATACTGCTGTTACAACGAAGAAAGATGTGAAAACAGGTTTTAGCTTTGGTGCTATTCCTGCTTTAGCTTATGATACTGATTTAGGTTTTCTTTATGGAGCTATCGTTAATATTTACCATTATGGAGATGGTTCTAATTATCCAAATTATAATCATTCACTGTATTTAGAATGGTCGAGAACAACGAAAGGTAGTGGTAAAAATATTATTGAGTATGACAATAGAACTTTAATACCGGGAGGTAGAATGAAATTAGAAATGAGTTATCTGACGGAGCAAGCTCTTGATTTTTACGGTTTTAATGGCTACCAGACTAATTTTAATTCTAAATATGTTACTCCCGATAATCCGGATTATATTTCACGTTTATATTATCGCTATGAAAGGAAGTTACTTCGTTTAAAAGCTGATTTTCAGGGTAAATTGAAGGGAGAGCACATACGCTGGTTAGCAGGATTCTCTTTTTATAATACTAAAATTGGTTCAGTTGATATTTCCGCGCTTAATAAGGGAAAAAAAGGAAACGATTTATTACCTGATACAGCCTCCTTATACGACAAATATGTGGAGTGGGGAGTAATCCCTGCCGGACAAAAAAATGGAGGAAAAACCAGTTTGCTGAAAGCGGGTGTAGTTTTCGATACCAGAGATAATGAAGCTAGCCCACAAAAAGGAATTTGGTCTGAAGTATTATTAATATCAGCCCCGGGTTTTCTTGGTAATAAATATGCTTATACTAAAATATCGCTTACCCATCGTCAGTATATTTCCTTATATCCTAAAAAATTAGTCTTTGCCTATAGGCTTAATTATCAGGGAGTAATAGGAGGAGATATTCCTTTTTATATGATGCCTTTTTATTTTAGGTCCAAAGATGTTAAAGATGGTATTGGAGGCTCTAAAACCTTGCGAGGAATATTGAGAAATCGTCTTGTTGGAGATGGAGCAGTATTGGGTAATATGGAGTTGCGCTATCGATTTTTGAATACCAAAGTACTTAATCAGAACTTCTCCATTACTTTGAGTACTTTTATGGATGCTGCCCGCATTGTTCAATTTCATAAATTTGATACCACAGGAGTAACCGCTTCTTATGGTAAAACCAGAGAGCAGAATATTAAAGATATGACTTATCATGATGAAGGTTTTCATGTTAGCTATGGTGCCGGACTGCATTTTGCCGTTAACAATAATTTTATTATTGCTGTCGATTATGGTATGGCAGGAAACCCACAGGATGGAAATAAAGGCTTATATATTGGCTTAAATTATATATTCTAGAGTCTATATATTTACTTGTTTTAGAGAAGAAAATATAGGCTTTATATTAGGTCTATATTTTCTTTTTGTTGTAGCTTGATTAACATAAGAACGTTGAAAAGCTTGTAATATTTATTCAATAAAAGGAAGTGGATAAAACTATATTTGCCAAATGAATTTGTTGCGTCAGCTTGTACGGATAATAAATAATAAATATGTAATTGTAAGTTTGGCATTTATTATTTGGTTAAGTTTTTTTGATACGAATAGTTTGATTAATCAGCATCGGCTGAATAAGGCGCTTGAAAAAGTTGAGAAAGAAAGGGCTTTTTATATCTCCGAAATACAGAAGGATAAAGAAATAGCTAAAGATTTAATGTCAAATGAAGACGAGTTGGAACGATATGCCCGTGAGAAATTTCTGATGAAACGAGATAATGAGGATGTTTATATTATCATCGAAGAAAGTAAAAAAGAAAGAGAGTTTCGATTAAAAAATTAAGTTTTAAAGTGTTCTGTTTTTCTTTTCTTAGGAAAGCTTAATTCAACAATAAAACACTTTTCCGTAGAAAAAAAAGTTACATTTGCACTTCTATTTCAAATTTATTGTGATATGTCAACTATGAGTAAAGAAAACGAATCATTTAGTGCGATAAAATTAGTAATTTTTCTATGGAGTAAGAAGAAGATTTTGATAGGGGTAACTCTTGTTGCAGCCATTGCTGCAATTATATTTTCGGCTCCTTATTTTATTCCTCCAAAGTATAAATCTACGGTAATATTATTTCCTGCTTCTACCAACTCTATTTCGAAAGCTTTGTTGGGAGATAATCAAGGGTATAAGCAAGATTTGTTGCAATTTGGAGAGGAACAAGATGCTGAGCAATTGCTTCAGATATTGAATTCCAGCAAAATTCGTGATAGAATTATACAGAAGTATCATCTGATGCATCATTACGATATTAATCCCAAGGACAAATACAAACGTACATTGCTAAATAAAGAATATGCAAGTAATATTACGTATCGTAGAACGGAGAATATGGCAGTGGAGATAACAGTATTGGATATCAATCCGGATACAGCGGCTTTAATAGCCAATAATATCGCTGCATTACTAGACTCTACCAAAATACAGATGCAAAAAGATAGAGCATATCGTGGATATCAGATTGTGAAAAATGAATATGAGCACTTGCAAAGGGGAATTAGAGTAAAGGAAGATTCGATGACTAAATTACGTGAAATGGGTGTTCAGGATTATGAAACCCAATCGGAGATGATAAATCGTCAGTTGGCCATTGAAATAGCAAAAAATCCAAACAGCAATGCTGTAAAAGCATTGAATAAAAAGATGGGGGTACTAGCTAAGTATGGAGGACCTTATGTAAGTTTAAGAGATGGTTTGGAGCATGATAAAAAACTTGTTTCCGAGGTTAGAGAAAAATATGATAAAGCCAAAATTGATTATGAGGAAGAGCTTCCTCAGACTTTTATCGTTGACAGAGCCTATCCTGCTGAAAAAAAATCCTATCCGGTACGATGGGTAATTGTTTTGGTAGCCTCACTTTCGGCATTTCTATTTACTGTATTTGTATTAGTTATTCTCGAAGGCATTAAAAAAGAAAACCAAAACCAAATTTAATTTTTTTTGGATTCTAAAACCAAAATATTGTTTACAGCAGGCATTAGTTTGCTCTATATAGCTATTGATACATTATTTATAGCCAATGAGATGTACTGGTTTAGCTTACTGCCTATTGTTCTCCTTTTTGCTTTGGCATTTGTTTATGCTTTGGATAAAGTGTATATTTTTATTGCTTTTGTTACTCCCTTAAGTATCGATACTGTTAGTTTAGGTCTTAATGTTAGCATGGGAGTATCAGTGCCGGCAGAACCTATATTAGCCGCTTTACTTATTGTCTTTATCCTTAAACTTCTTAACGACGATTATTTCGATAGAAAGGTTTTTACTCATCCGGTAAGTATTGCCTTATATTTTTATTTCTTATGGATGTTGATAACTGTTTTTACCAGCGCTGATATTGTTGTTTCCATTAAATGGTTTATTGCCCGCCTTTGGTTGATTATACCTACTTATTTCTTTGGAGTAATGGTGTTTAAGGAAATAAAAAATATACCACGATTTGTCTGGGCTTATGTACTGGGTTTTATTCCTGTAATTGTTTATACCTTATCAGTTCATGCTGCTCATGGGTTTTCAGATCATGCTGCTCATTGGGCAATGTCTCCCTTTTACAATGATCATACTTCTTATGGTGCTATGTTAGCTATGATGATACCGGTATTAGTTGGCTTTGTTTTCTCGCGAGATTCGTATTCTCGTAATATTCGTATTTTTACATTCATCACTTTAGTTATACTACTTATTGCCATCTATTTTTCCATAAGTAGAGCGGCTTGGATAAGTTTACTCGTTGCATTGGGAGTTTATTTAATGCTTAAATTTAGAATTCGTCTATCTTGGGTGTTGGGTTCAGTATTTATTTTGGGAGTACTGTTTTTTAGTTTTCAGGATCGTATTTTAATGCAGTTAGAACGTAATAAGCAAGATTCAAGCAAGAACTTCGTTAAGCATATACAGAGTATGTCTAATATTACCACCGATGCATCTAATTTAGAAAGAATAAATCGTTGGCATTCAGCTATTAAAATGTTTGAAGCGCGTCCTATTTTTGGTTGGGGTCCGGGCTCCTATCAGTTTGTATATGCTCCTTTTCAAAGTGTCGAAGATAAAACCGTGATTAGTACTAATGTGGGAAATAAAGGAACAGCGCATAGCGAATATCTCTTGATATTATCGGAAGAAGGAATTTTGGGTCTAGTGAGTTTACTTACTATTTTTATATTAATATCCGTCACTGCTGTTAGGGTTTATCGTGAAGCGGAGGAGGCTTTTGTCAAAAAACTTGTTTTACTTATGTTTTTGGGATTAGTTACGTATTTTACCCATGCCTTTCTAAATAATTTCCTAGATACTGATAAGGCTGCGGTACCTTTTTGGGGTTTTGTTGCGGCAATAGTTTCATTGGATATTTATCATAAAGAAAATAAAATTAGCAATTAATATTAAGGAATAATGAATAGTAGAAGATTAATTGTAGTATTTGCTGTTCTGTTGGTTTTGAGTATTGCATTATCATCTTGTGCCAGCAGAAAGAAGCATCATAATTGTCATTGTCCATCTTTCAGTCAAGTAAATCAGTTGAATTATGAGCAAGGAAAGGTTTAGACTTCGGTTATCAATATTTGTTCCTCGTAGTTCAGTAGATATGCTTATGGATTGGGTTTCTCAGCGGACTTTAGAGCTTAGGATTTCTAAAAGTAGAAGGACTAAATTGGGCGATTTTAAAATTAATACTCAAGCTAATAGCATTCCTCAAATTTCGGTTAATGGAGATCTTAACAGCTATGAATTTCTATTTACACTACTGCATGAATTCGCCCATTTGGAGGTTTATGAGCAATATGGTTTTGCGGTAAAATCGCATGGTAAAGAATGGAAAACAGCCTATCAACATATCCTGCAACCCTATCTTGAGAAAGATATTTTTCCTGAACCCTTAAAATCCATTATCGTAAGGCACATGCAAAACCCTAAGGCTTCTTCTTACGCTGATTTAGCTTTACATAAAGCTTTTTTAAATTATAGTGGGGATATGGGAAAAGACCAGTTTTTTTTGGAAGAACTTGCAGAAGGAACTATTTTCGAAATTAATGGTAAATTGTTGGTTAAAGGCATTAAGAGAAGAACGCGATATTTATGTGCTGATAAAAGTGGACGTAGAAAATATACGGTTAGTGCTTTAGCGGTAGTACGTCCTTTCTCTTAATCTCAAAGGAAGCTTGAATGGCTTTTGATTTTTATTTAGATGGAGAGTTCTTTTTTTTAACGCTCTTTTTCTTTTGAACGGAAAATCCAAATTTGCCAATTTGATTTCCAAGCTGGTAGTAGTGGCCATGAGAATAGGCGATAAGGTCAGCTTTTTGCATATCAAAGGATGCGGTGGTTGGATTCAAATATTTCTCATCAGCATGCACGGCTACTACCTCGGCAATAAACATATCGTGGCTACCCAGCGGAATAATCTGTTTTACTTTACATTCAATATTAATGGGAGACTCTTCAATCATTGGACAGTTAACAATGCTTGCAGGAATAGGATGGAGTTTAGTTTCTTTAAATTTATCAAAATCGCGACCTGATTTCACCCCACACCAATCAGCGGCTTTTGCCATAGCTTTATTACTAAGGTTGAGGACAAATTCACCATTTTTTTTAATAATATTATAGGAATGTCTTTGTGGCCGTATGGATATGTATAACATGGGCGGATCAGTATTTACTGTGCCTGTCCACGAAATAGTGATAAGGTTATATTCTTTTTTAGTAGCTCCACAGCTAATGATTACTGCCGGCAAAGGATATACTAACGTGCCCGGTTTCCATTGTGCTTTTGCCATTTAACTTGCTTGAATTATAACATTGATAAGGTAGGCCAGATAACTGGCTAGAAATAGGCTTCCTACCACTTTGTTTACTCGCCAGCGGGTAATAAGAAAAATTAAGAACATACCAATTACCGAAGCAAATAATATTAAGATATGAGAGGTAATATTACTGCCAATAACACTTACACTACTACCTTTGCTCCAGATAAGAATAAGCCACGGTAGGCCTAAGCCAATGAGAATATCAAAAATATTGGACCCCAGCGCATTACTGATAGCCATACCACCTCTACCTTGTTTGGCAACGATAATAGAAGAAATCATATCGGGGACAGAGGTTCCAAAAGCTAGAACTGTAAGGGCGATGATGTATTTTGGAATCCCTATGGAATCGCTGATGACAACAGCACTTTCTACCAATACCCAACTTAAAAGCGCTATTAAAACAATACTAAAAATAAAGTTCCAGAGGTAGTGCTTTTGTGATAAAAATATTTTTTTTAAAATATAATCCAAAGGTTTTAAATATTTTTTCCAAGCAGGATCATCATCTTCATC
>Ga0256831_1001297_pt1 | contig 13221 bp, 13 predicted proteins | sample 132544metaG_FD_189087 | JGI IMG/M metagenome (GOLD analysis project Ga0256831, IMG submission 189087) | Hydrothermal vent microbial communities from Lau Basin, Pacific Ocean - 132-544 | ecosystem: Environmental > Aquatic > Marine > Hydrothermal vents | place: Pacific Ocean: Lau Basin | collected... | reverse complement strand
GTTCATACCTTCACTGTCATTTAAAACCGAATCTTTTTTCCAGCGATGATTTTCTTCCAGGGTATGCTGCATACTGATGGTTACAGCCTGATTAAGCAACTGGCCTAAAGGAGATTTTATCTGTTCTGGCTGTTCGCTCTGATCCGCTATAGCCTGTACAACCCTGCTGTTAATTTCCCAGCTTTGAGAGATTAATACTGAAAATCGCCGGGATATACTGAGTATTTGCTGCATAAAATGAATTGAGCAGGGTACCTGATTAAAATCTTTAATACTGTCCATTTTCTTTATCACAATCGTCATGCCAAGATTATGCAGTAAACCACCAAGATAGGCCTCAAAAGGATCCAGCTTTTGTTGTTGTGCCAGAAGCTGACACACTTCGGCTGTTTTTATAGAATGCACCCAGATTTTACTGCCCGAATGCTTTATAAAATGTCCGCCTGTAAATAGCATAATAGGTTTTAAAGCCGTTTTCATTATCACTTTACGAACTTCAAGCAAACCCAGCTGCATCAGTATGTGTTCCAGTTTGTCATCACTGGCCTGCAAATTAAAACGTGAGCTATTAGCCAGCTTAATAATTTCTACCAGTAAAACTGGATCCTGGGCAGTTAATTGAGCAACCTCTTTCCAGTTAAAATCATCCCCTCTTAGCAAATGTATCAGTTTTGGCGTAATAACCGGCAGGCGTGGAATTTGTTCCGCCAGGGATTGGTTATTTTCCTGCAGGCTATTACCCAGCAGCATTAGAACCTGCTGTTCAAACTCATTTAATTCCAGCTCCAGCAGCGAATTAACACCGATCAAATACTGATAATAGGTTTGTTCCAGTTCATGATAATATGCCTTTTCATGCCAGGAGATATCTGATTTATGTACAGATTGTTTTGAAGCAGGCTTAACGGCTCTGTTTAATTGAGAGTCAGAGGTTTTATTATTTTTGGAAAATAATGTTGTGATAAATGTAAACAGTGCCATAGATAATTATGTTAACCGTGCCATAGATAATTAAGGAAATTAAACACCGCCACTATGAACCACTTCATAATAGATTTTTTCCAGTTCATTTTTATGTTCAGTTTCTTCCTGGGCCAGAAAAGTAAAGGTGTCTTTTAAAGGCCCTTCAGGTGCATTTTCTGCTAAGGCATGATACTGATCCATAGCTGCCTGTTCACGCCCCAGAGCGTATTGCAAAATAGTTTGATCATCTGGATTATCACCCAGTTCGGGTAGCTGAATACAATCGGAAAAACGCTTGTTGCCTGGCGGCGTGCTTATTTCCTGTTTAATTTGCTGTTCTACGGCCGGATCATTGGCCAGCGTTTTAAACAGATCATAATGCGCCTGTTCTTCAATTACCAGCTCATCCACCAGAAAGCGAATTCGCTTACTGACTTTAGGTGCCAATGCAGCATAAAAATCCCTGGCTGTACGCTCAAATTCCGTAGCCACCTCAAGGATCTCCTGCAACGTACTGCAGGAGCTGAGTTTATCTTTGCCTGAAATTGAATCTGTCATATTTAAAACTCGGTTGTTAAATGAAATATCAGTGTTGAGCGTTCAGCTGAAAATCTTAAAAACTTCAGAACCCAGGTTAAGATAAATAAGCAATTATTTTACAGAAACTTAAGTGTACGTTCTTCTGCTCTGGCTCTTTCTGAACGCTCAGCGCTGAACGCTGAACGCTTTATTAATACTCTCTGCCACGCGGTGTCCATCTGCTACCGCATGAACCACATCCGGCCCGTTAACACAGTCCCCCGCAGACCATAACCAGTCTACAGAAGTAGCCCCATCTTCAGCAACTTTCAGACGTCCGCGCTGCCACTCCAGCTGTTCTGTTAATTGTTCACCCAGCAATTCCATTTCTGCCATCTGTCCAATGGCTTCAACAACCATTTCAACGTCATAAAGCTGTTCATCTGATTCATCATACTGAGGTGCAAAACGACCATCAGCATCAAAGACAGACTCTACTCGCCAGGTTTTTAAAGCTTTTATTTTACCATTTTCCAGCACCACTTCCTGTGGTCCCCGAGAGGGAATAATAGTAATACCCTCTTCCAGAGATTCTTTTATTTCCACATCATCCGCTGGAAAATTTTCCAGCGCATCAATTGCAGTAATGGTCATATTAACCTGATTATACTGCTGTTTCTGATAGCGGGCCAGGGAACGACCGATATCCATAGCCACATTTCCTCCACCAATAACCACAGCGGAATGAGGCACTTTAAAATCCAGATCTTCAGCGGTATTCATATCATCCCGTACACTGCCGATTCTTCTTAATAACTCAACGGCACTATGTACATCTTCATGCTCAGAGCCTGGGATACGGGTTGAACGACCAGATTGCAGGCCAATAGCCAGAATGACCGCATCATAATCCTTATGCAATTGTTCCATACTGATATCTTTACCAATACGGATATTGTACTGGATGCTGACTCCCATAGAGACGATTACATCCACATCTCTGTCCAGCATATCATCGGGCAGACGATAGTAAGGAATACCATAACGGGTCATACCGCCCGCTTTGGCCAGAGCTTCATAAACCTGAACTTCATGCCCCTGTTTAACCAGGTCAAATGCTGCCGTTAACCCCGCTGGCCCAGCACCGATAACAGCAATCTTCTGACCGGTTTTCTGATCTGTTTTTTTTCGCGCAGCTATTTCCTTAATGCGTTCATGTGGAACAGCATCCATGGCATATCGTTTAAGCCAGCGTATGGCAATAGGTTCACTACCCTGGGGTAAACCGGCCTGATTTAGAGAACAGGCCGATTCACAACGATGGGTACATACCCGTCCACAGACATGAGAGAAAGGATTGCTTTCATACATCCATTCAACTGCTTCTTCTACATTACCCTTCCAGATAGCCCGAATATATTCCGGCGCATGCATATGCGTTGGACAGGAATCATGACACATGCCGCATTGCACACAACGGGAAGCTTCCAGTATGGCCTGTTCAGGTGTAAAACCATTGACTATCTCGTCAAAATTATCCCCCCGCTCATCAGGCGTCATTTCTCCCATTGGCAGACGCTTTCGATCCAGCAGATCATTGGTTTCGGTTTTAGTCCAGCCTTTTTCTTCAAAGGTGCCATGCATGCCTTTTTCCTGTGGCAGAACAAAATAGCTGTCCACTTCATCACCATTACAGGTATGCACATATTCACGGGACAGTTCTATAGCACCCACCGGACAGATATCCACACATAAAGCACACCAGCAGCAGCGGCCATAATCGATAGCTGGACGTAAATTACGGATCCCGTTAACAGGATCTTCTTTTAAATGCGGGATTTTAACCATGGTAATGGCAGCATTATCACAAATTTTCTGACAGGTGCTGCAGCCAATACATTTTTCCATATCATTAAGATGGAAACCACGATAGATTTCTGCTGCAGGTCTGGGTCCAAGGGGTTCGGTAACTGGTTTGCGAGCAAAAAACTGCAGATTTTTAAGGGGGTTTAAAACACTGCCCAGATCGTCATATTTTATTTTTTTCATTAGCGATCCACCTCGGGAGGACAGGCATCCAGTGAAAACATAATTTGTGCCACATCTTCTATTCTCTGACCCACGGACATATTTTCCAGCACCTGAACTGCATGCATGGATGAAGCACCTCTAACATGAACCCGATAAGGTTTATCACCGCCATCTGAAACCGTGTAATAAGCCAGCTCACCCTTGGAAGATTCCACCCGGCAATAACTTTCACCTTTGGCCACATTCCACGCCAGTGGATTAGGGATGGGTGAACGAACAGGGCCTTTAACTGAAGGCAGGTGCTTAATGATCTGTCTGAGTATGCGTACACTCTGGAACAGTTCATCGCGACGCACCAGTATTCTGGACAGACAGTCACCGGCAGATTGTACTGGAATATCAAAGTCCAGTTGCTCATAAATTAAATAGGGATCATCACGACGCACATCAAACGCCAGACCCGTGGCTCTGAGGTTTGGGCCGGTTACTCCCCACTCCAGAGCCTGCTCCTGATTAAGGACACCAATATCTCTGGCACGTTTGACAAAGACCTGGTTGGTAAATAATAAATTATCATAGTCATTCTGACGGGTTTGCAGATAATCCAGATAGTCACTTAAACGATCCAGAAAACCATTGGGAATATCACGACGAACACCGCCGGGAATATTATAAATATGGTAAACCCGTCCGCCAGTAAGTTCTTCAAATAAATCCAGTGCCAGATCCCGATCAGCCACTCCCCAGTAACTGGGCGTGTACATTCCAGTTGTAGCCGCATGGCCGCCAAAGGTAAATAGATGCGAAGCAATTCGGGACAGCTCCAGCTGCATCACCCGGATCCACTGAGCCCGGAGCGGCACTTCGGTCTTTTCTATGTCTTCAACAGTCAGTGAATAAACCACTTCCATTGGCACAGGATCAGGAACACAGATCCGCGGCACAATAGCCAGATTCTGAATCCATAGACGACCTTCCATTAATTTTTCAAAACCACGATGCAAATAACCGGCATCGGCCTTGCCGGAAATAACCCGGTCACCATCCAGTTTTAATTTAAAGGCATAGTTCCCTTCAATACCCGGATGGTTAGGGCCGATAAACAGTTCGTATTCATCACTATTGGGAAGACTGACTACCTGATAGTTTTCCGGCCTCATAAACGAATATCCTCCGGCCTGATAGCAATACCACCGCCCTCTTCCTCTATATCCTGTAACCACTGAGGATGATAATCCGCCCAGTTAAAGGTATCATTAACATAGGCCTCAGCATCAAAATCCTTTCGCATTGGCGGCGGACCATTCCATTCGGTCAGAATAAATTTTTCCATATACGGACTGCTTTCAAAATAAACACCGAACATTTCATAGATATCACGTTCAAAAAAAGCAGCGGGTTTGTAAATATCATAAACGGATACATAATGAGCAAATTCTTCCGCGGAATTACGGGGAATTCGGGTATGCGCAGATAATAAGGATTTAGCTTCATAAGACCAGCAGTGATACACCAGTTCAAATTCCTCATCACCGGGCCAGTCCACACAGGAGATAGCGGACAGATGCACATAAGACGCCTTACCTTTAAGTAGTTCAAGTAACGCAGGCAGTGAACTGGCAGGCACATCCACCCGTACTCTTCGCTCACTTTTCCGAGTGACTTCTATTTCATTAATTTCTGAAAGTAAGGCATCCAGCCAGGCATTTATTTCATCACATTTCATACAGGTTTATCTCTGAGATCATAACTTAATCCGCATTTTGTAGGGCTCCAGAGGCTGCTGGTGCTGTTCCAGTATTCTGCTATGTTCACCACAAGTCTGTTCAGTTTCCAGCCCATAATGACGGGCTTCACCAATAATGTCGGTAGGTGTCTGCCAGTCGTTTCCAAATAAGTGCTGCTGATTCCCCAGATAGTGATCATAGCGTTGGAAATAGTCTTTCCAGGCAATACCTTTGCCGTTTTCAATATTTCCCATAAGACGCCGTAAACCTTCAATCACCGCCTCAGGACGCGGCATACAACCGGCAATATAAACATCTACCGGTAAATACTCATTAAGCACCTTTGCGGTTGCATAACTTTGCCAGTACATGCCGCCATTCACCGTACAGGAGCAGATACCTATCACATATTTAGGTGACTGCATCTGCTCATAGGTCAGAATAACTCTTTTTAAAGTTTTGACTGACACATAACCGGTAATCAATAAAATATCAGCCTGACGTGGTGTCACCATGGGCTGAATACCCAGGCGCTCCATATCAAAACGAGAGGTCATAGCCGGAGGCAGTTCAATGGCACCGCAACCGGTACAATAATGCAGCATAAACATGGAACGGGACTGGCAGAATTGTACCAGCTCATCAAACACCCCCGCTAAAGGATTGGTGCGTTTTTTTCCATTTTGTGCATTAACAGGAATATTTCCAATTTTGCTCATTTTGATACCAGATTTAGTTAACTACTTTACATTCTATTGAATCAGGTTATTACATATAAATATCACCCGTGCCTGAAGCAGGGATTTACTTTCAAAAGACGCCGTAAATACTTCCAAGTAGGCCTCGATGCGGCATCCACTTTTAAAACCAGTACCTCACTCCAGCTACTCGGAATCAATTTCAAATTTCACTCACATATTTTATTTACAATACAAACGCGATTCCGATTAACGCCACCATCACCGGCCACTTCCACATAATGCGTACCATATCCTCTGTTCTATAACGAGGGAATACCAAAGCAACACTCATGGGAATTGCAACAACGATAAATATTTTTACCAGAAACTCAAACCAGTTTGCTCCACCGCCCAGGAACAACGAGGTATATAAAACACCTGCGGTATACAACTGGAAGGTCTGCATAACAAACAGGCCGCCCATATATTTACCGCTCATTTCCACCATAGGTCCGGTAGCAATTTCTGCTGGTGCTACATAAATTTCAAATGGCTGTTTGCCCATCATTCCCTGCAGGGCAAACAGCCCGGCGACCGCCAGCAGCGGCATTTCAAAAATACCCCATTGATGTATCTGCTGATATTCAATCATACCTACCAGAGAAGTACTTTGATAATGAGTGGCCACGCCAAAGACCACAATAATAAAGGGAATATCATAAGCCAGCATAGCGGTCAGGGCACGGGAAATGCCTATAGAACCATTGGGGTTGGCACATTGACCAACACCTAATGCCAGACCAAGAGAGGGTACCATTAATACATATGACAGGGTAATGATTCCACCCTTATCTGCAATACCGTCCATGCCGGGAACCGGTAAAAAAATTTCCGCAGCAACATAACCACCGACCGCCATAACCAGACCAATATCATGGATCAGGCCATGGGAAATCTGGGTTTCCTTACCATACAGTTTAACAATATCATAAATGGGCTGAAGCAGAGGGGGGCCAATACGACGCTGTAACCGGGCAGCAATTTTACGATACATGAGTACCATTGCCAGTCCGACAACAAAGGCAATAAACGGCATTAACAATAATTCAGCTAACAATTCAGTTACCGAAGTCATTTTGACATTCCTCCCTGCAGGCCCTGCACCAGTACCGGTGCGCTACCATCAGCTGACATGATGTACCATAATGCCAGCATAACAATTGCAGCAACCAGCATAGCCGGTTGAGAAGAACGGTAGAAGTTTTCTGATAACTGAGACATAAAACTCACCAGAGACACCAGAGCGTACTCCAGCTTGATAAAGATATTGCGATACCAGCCGCCTATCAGATGCATTAAACCGGCATAAAAATGATTGCTGTAATGATAGCGCACTTTGGATGTCAGAAAATGCCCTCCTGCATAATTATCATACTGATGAATATGTTTTGATTTGCCGCCCAGGAAATAAAATATTATGGCACCGACAGCAAAGCCATAGAACATAACCCCGGTTACCCAGATCATATTCAAACCACCCTGAACCAGTTCAATACCGCCCAGATTGTGCTCAACAGGTGCAATACCTATAGCGATTTGCGCCGCTGCAACCCAGTCCAGAACCACTCCCGGCATAACACCGGTGGCAAATATAATAATTGCCAGCCCCAGCATTGGGATCAGCATACTTAAAGGCGCTTCACGAACGTCCTGATGTTCCAGTCGCAACTGTCCCAGAAAAGTATTATGAACCAGTTTATAAACTGAAAGGATGGTACCCAGAGTGCCTATTACTGCAGCTACAAATAATAAGGGTTGACCATCCAGCAGCAGAGCACGATATATCAGCCATTTTGAAACAAATCCATTCATGGGAGGTATTCCAGCCAGACCAATAATACTGACCACCATTACCATAAAGGTTAAAGGCATCTGGGTAACCAGACCACCCAGCTTACTGAAATTAGAAGTACCGGTACGATAAATGACCGCTGTCACGGTCATAAACAATGCAGCCTGATAAGTCGCATAATTAAAGACATGCATGATGCCGCCGGCTGTGCCAATGCTGTCTGCAATCATAACGCCCAGCAACATATAACCACCCTGACCAACACCATGCCAGGCCAGCAGATAGCGGGCATCATTCTGTTTTAAGGCAATATAAGTTGGAATAATCGTCGTCAAAGCCCCAACCCAGGCCAGAGCATTCTGCATATCCAGAAAAGTATAGGGTATTTCTATGGCGGCCACTCGGGTTAAACCAATAATCTGCACAATAACCAGTATCAATGCGTAAAGCCCCATCCGGGCAGAAATAGCACCCATGAAAACAGCTCCTGCTCCCGGTGTTTCAGCATAGGCCGTTGCCTGCCAGAGATGAAATGGTATAACCCCCATTTTAATGCCAAAGCCAATGGCATACAGGCTGACCAGCACAGCTATCTGGCTGTTGTTAAGTTGTGCCATTCCCTGCATAACCTGTACATAATCCAGAGAGCCAGTCATGTTATAAGTCATGGCAATAGCCATTAAGATAGCCATAGCACCGGCCATGGCATAGACAATATATTTAATAGCGGCTTTACGGGCCACTTTATCAGGGTTTAGTGCCATCATCATAAAGCTCGCCCAGCTGACCAGTTCCCAGCCGATAAAGAGCGATAACAAATCCCCGCTGGCCAACAGCACCAGCATGGACAGTACATTCAGGATCAGAGCCACCTGTAAAAGGCCATAAGCCTCTTTAGAATGTTCCTTACGATATTTATCACCCCAGGCTCCACTCATAAAAAGCGCCGTAAACAATGCAACAACCAGGGTAATTAAAGCAAAAAACCAGGACAAAGCATCAAAACGCCATTGCAGAACCTGTCCCAGAACATTCACCGTAAAACTGGAATAAACGGCTTCACCGCCATAACCAAGCGCTGACATTTTAATTAATAGTACCGTGGCCAGCACATACACCACTACAGAAAACTTACTGATAAAAGCAAAACGTCGCAGTACAATAATGGCGACACTGGCCAGCGCAGTAAACAGTAATAAATCGTCTAATACACTCATTTTATGCTTTGCATCCTAACCGTGTGGATTTGAGGAAATACCGTAGAAATATAATAATTTCGATCGCTTAACTGATTGGCCAGAGACAGTAGTTTGTCACTGGCAGGCTGTAATTGCAGCACAATAGCTATTAACATGGCAGCCACTGAGGCGGCAATGGCAAGCCCCCATTTTGAATGCTTCTGTACTACTTTGATATTAGAGTCATCAACGATATTAGAGTCATCAACGATATTAGAGTTATTGACAGCAGGCTCATCATTGTCTTTACGGTACATAATCATTACTATTTTAAATAGATAAGCCATTTCAATAACCATGGCCAGGGGCACTATAATCATACCCAGGGTATAAATAAAACCATCCTGTGACGACAGACCAACCATTAATAGATATTTTGCCCAGAATCCCGGTAATGGTGGAATTCCCAACAGCGATAAAATTAAAACTATAAACAGCAATACTACAAAAGGTGAACGTCTGGCAACTCCTGACAGATTTTCAACAGCACCGCGCCACCCGGTTGCCAGCATAAATAAGGCCGGCTTTACTAGCATATGATGCAGAGCAATGGCTATACCGGCCATCATACCCATTTCTCCGGGAATGGAAAAAGCCAGAAATATCAGCCCCAGCTGCCCGATAGAAGAAAATGACAACATTCGGACAAAATCTCTTGACCGCCAGGCCACCAGTTCACCGGTAAGCACACCTAGAATACCCAGCATGCCCATTAGCTGTAATGCTTCAGGCTGTGGGAATAACAGGATCAACAGGCGTACAATAACAATGACTGCCAGCTTGGATAACAGCCCGGCCATTAATGCTGCCAGGTTACTACTGACAGAACCATACACTTCCGGTACCCAGCTATTGACTGGAAACAACTCAGCCTTCACACCCATGCCGGTAAGGATCAGAGCAAAAGAGGCCAGCCCCAGCATATTATTGAGTTTTTCCGGAGCCAGAAGTGACAGATGAGCCAGATTTAAAGTACCTGTCTGGGTATAAATAATCGCAATACCCAATAACATCATTACCGAGCCCACACTGCCCATCAACAGATATCGGAATGATGCAGCAACAGCAGATACCCGTCCCTGAATTGCCACCAGACTATAGGAGGCAATGCCCAGTAATTCATAAAACACATAGATATTAAACAGGTCTCCGCTGAGGATCAGGCCGGATGCTGATGCAGTCAACAGCATCATCAGAGAATACTCTCTAATGGATGTAGCCCGATGCCATGGCCAGAACAGCAGCACCATTACCGGAACAGCCAGAGCAAAAAACAGTGAAATCTGATCCACATAAAAATTAATACCCAGCGGTGGTAAAAAACCGCCAATGACTATAGAAACAGCCTGACTGTCAATCTGTCCGCTCTGGCTCCATACATTAAGAATAATTCCAATTGAAATGAATAGCACCGACAGCCCCAGGGTTCGGGCAACGACTTCGGAGCTACGCGCCACAACCGGCATAAGAAATGCGGCCAACAGTGGCAATACCACCAGTAGAACAATGTTATCCATTATTGTTCATCCTTATGATTTGATAGCTGTCTTTCACGTCCACTGGCCAGACTGACAGGGCTGTGTGCACTGACAGGCGTGGCAACACCGGATTGAACAGCCAGATCAAATTCCAGCTGCTCTCTGATTTTAAGCATATTTAATGTGCCGTATTGAGCCTTAATCCGCAGGATCATTGCCAGTCCCAGTGCCTGAACCCCCACCCCAATTACAATAGCGGTTAATACCAGTGCCTGCGGCACCGGATCATTCATAACAATAGCGGATAGATTAGACAGTTGTTCCGGTAGAATAACAGGGGCAACACCAGCAAGACGAAAACCTGACAGGATTAGCAACAGGTTCACCCCTGATTCAAGTATGACCAGTGCCAGCAGCATACGAAAGACATTATTTAGCAATAATAATCCAGTCAGTCCAATAATAGACAGTCCGATTGCTCCACTATACAAAACCACCTCAATTGCAGGCATAAACACTTCTTCTCAATTTATTTCCTGTTAATATCGTCAGCATCAGAGATATTCGTTTCAGACAATTCCGGTACCTCGGAAACCGTCACCAGCAGTCCAGCCAGTTCAGAACCCACTTTTAAACCGACTGCCAGATAAAGTAAGGGTAAGCTACCTGCTGACCATAAGGAACCCAGAGGACCGGTACCTAAAAATGAATCAAAGATGGGTTGTAAAAAAGGCTGGTCATAAAACATGGCCCATAGACCTACCAGAATAAAGCCGCTGCCGGCCAGACCTTCAAGCAGGGTAATAACACCATGCTCAATTCGAGTGCCGGGACGTACCAGAACCGGCAGGAAAAAAGCCGTGGCTAAAATCACCCCGCCCTGAAATCCACCACCTGGTGTTACATGTCCATAAAAAATAATATAAAAACCAACCACCATCAGTAAAGGCATAATTAAATCAACCGCCCGAGTGGTAATAAAACCACTGTGCTGCTCGCTATTAACAGCTCCATTGACTCCAGCAGAATCTGAACGCAGGCTTCGATGCCCTAATATCAGCCCCACTCCGGCCGCAGCAGTAAAAAGAATTGAAAGCTCACCCAGAGTATCAATACCACGATAGGCCAGTAACACGGCCGCCACGATATTCGCAGTATGTACTTCTCCCGGTGCATGAGCCAGTATCGCATCACCAAGGAACATAGGCGTTTGCCCATAGGGTAGATAAGAGGCCAGCACCAGTAATAAAAAGGCCAGACCACCTGCAAATAAAAGGCCTGCAATATTTCTCATTGAATCAGTCCTCCAGTTGCCATAAACCAAGTCGCTTAAGCCCCATGGCCAGCAGCAATGCGCTCAGACCGGCACCAATAGCCGCCTCAGTCATCGCGACATCGGGAGCCTTCATTAAAGCAAATAATACCGCCAGTGCCAGAGACACAACAGAAGCAGCAGCAACCGCAGCAATCATATTCGGCAGCACCAGCACGGCAATGGCAGAAGCCAGCATAACCAGCACAACAATGGATACTATCCAGATCATTATGAAGACTCCTTATGCAGGGTTGAGGTATCTGTATCAGTATTTATCCTGTCGGCCTCAGCCTTGTTTTTATGCCAGGGTCTGACACCTGCAAAATAAAAGGCTCTGGCTATAGCAGAGGAACTGACTGGATTAGTCAATAAGATAAAGCCCATTATCAATACCAGCTTATACCACCATTGCGGGTATAAAAAACCAATACCGATAAAAACCCCCAGGGCACCCAGAGTAACGGCCTTGGTACCAGCCTGTATCCGATTGTACACATCGGGCATTCTAATAAGCCCCAGGGCACCCAGAAAAATAAACATTGAGCCGAGCAGTAAAAACAGATCCGCAATTAATCTCAAGAACCATCCCCTTTTTTTCCACTTTCAATGGCTCTGGCCAGAGCCAGTACTCCGGCAAACGACAGAACACCATAAATCAGGGCAACATCAAGATAGAGAATACTTTGAAACAGAGCAGCTATAATACAGATAATGACAATAGCAATTACATTTAAAGCATCGGCACTGACAATTCTATCGGGATTAGTGGGTCCAAAAATCAGGCGGTACAGGGCCATTAAGGTAGCCAGCGCTATAAACAGAAGCGCCAGCATTTCAAGACCATTAATATGCAGCTGAGAACCGGCTGGAAAACTAATATTGGCTAAATCAATAAGTTCACTGGGCTGTTCTGGATAACTCACTTTAAAAATCCTTTTATATGGCGTTCAAACCCCTGTACAATCCGCTGAGTATTAAACTCTAAATCCAGTTTGTCCGGACAGTCAATCCAGTGCACCAGAATTCGGTCTTCAATTACATCAACAGACAGGGTACCCGGTGTCAGGGTTATACTGTTCGCAAGTAACAGCCGCCCCAGTTCAGACTGAATCGTAGTCTGAACTTCGACCACAGCCGGGTTAATAGGAATATGTCTGGACAGAATACGTCCGGCCAGATCAAAATTTGCCTTAATCAGCTCAATCAGAAAATACCTGAGATAACGCAGCATATTAAACACACTGACCGGGGTTAATTTTAAACCGTTCAGTATGGAAAGTCGGCTGGCTGTAATAATCGACACCAGACCAGAGACAATAATGCCGGCAATTAAATCATCACTTTTAAACGAGCCGCTCAGCAGTAACCAGAGAATAAAACAAATTGCAAAGGTAATAAAATAAGGACGAGATGAAGTG
>Ga0256831_1001296_pt1 | contig 13222 bp, 10 predicted proteins | sample 132544metaG_FD_189087 | JGI IMG/M metagenome (GOLD analysis project Ga0256831, IMG submission 189087) | Hydrothermal vent microbial communities from Lau Basin, Pacific Ocean - 132-544 | ecosystem: Environmental > Aquatic > Marine > Hydrothermal vents | place: Pacific Ocean: Lau Basin | collected... | reverse complement strand
TCACCCACAACACCATTGCCAATCGCTAACGTTTCCTATCAACTCGGCACGTACGAGGACTTACACCTCGCCAGCCTATTACCATGCCCGACATACTAAAAAAAAGTGGGCGTCCATTTCTGAACGCCCTCATCTTTATAAGTAGATGATTGTTACTCAAACTGAGCAAGTGTCTTTTTAATGATAGCAATTGCTTCCATCAGCTCTTCTTCAGTGATTACCAATGGTGGAGCAAAGCGAATAATGTGATTGTGAGTAGGTTTTGCAATCAAACCGTTATCTTTCATTGCAACACAAACATCCCATGCTGTTTTATCTCCCTTAGGTTTAATAACCACAGCGTTAAGCAGACCTTTACCTCTTACCAGTTCAACCATGTTTGAATCTATCTTCTCTATCTCGCTTCTGAAAATTTCACCAAGTCTTTCCGAGTTTTCAGCCAGCTTTTCATCTCTTATAACATCTAATGCTGCAATCGCCACTTTGGCTGCCAGTGGATTTCCTCCATAGGTTGAACCATGCTCACCCGGCCTAATAACCAACATGATGTCATCGTCAGCCAGAACAGCAGATACAGGGAATACTCCCCCTGAGATAGCTTTGCCCAATATTAACACATCGGGTTTTACATTCTCATGGTCACATGCAAGCAACTTGCCTGTACGGGCTATGCCTGTCTGTACTTCATCGGCAATAAAAAGAACATTCTTCTCATGGCACATCTCATACGCTTTTGTCAGAAAACCATCTTCCGGTACGTAAACACCTGCTTCTCCCTGAATTGGTTCTACCAGAAAACCGGCCACATTAGGATCTTCAAGCTCTTTTGCCAAGGCATCCAAATCGTTGTAAGGAATGGTTACAAACCCCGGAGTATAAGGGCCGAAACCTTTGTATGCATCCGGGTCAGTTGACATAGATATAATTGTGATTGTTCTTCCATGAAAATTACCCTCACAAACAATAATCTTAGCCTCATTTTCGGGAATGCCCTTCTTCTCATATCCCCATTTACGACAGAGCTTAAGTGCTGTTTCATCAGCTTCAGCCCCTGTGTTCATGGGAAGTACCTTATCGTAACCAAAGTAGTTTGTCATATACTCTTCAAACTCGCCCAGAGTACTATTGAAGAAAGCTCTCGATGTAAGAGTAAGCTTTTGAGCTTGCTCATTTAATGCATTGATAATTCGGGGGTGGCAGTGTCCTTGGTTTACTGCCGAATAGGCTGAAAGAAAATCATAATATCTTTTTCCCTCAACGTCCCATACAAAGATACCTTCGCCACGATTGAGAACAACCGGTAGTGGATGGTAGTTGTGTGCTCCGTATTTTTCCTCACGTTCGATGTAATCCATAGGAGTCATCTTGAATGTTGTCATAACTTTCAAATTTTTAGTTTAATGCTTAGTGTGTTCGTGAGCAAATTTATACTTATTCTTTCAAAAATAGATATTAAAAAAGATGAGTTTTGTCACTAAAATTCGGCATGCAGTTTTAGGTTAATTCGCCTCAATGTAAGATAGTTTGGTACTGCATACTGCCGGTTATTAACGTCAGTAACCCAGAAGTAGGAGATTGTATTGTTGATATTAAAGAGGTTGAAGAAATCCAGGCCCACCCAAAACCTTTTAAAGGTAGAGTGTTTTTCATCTCTGTTTTTATTGAAGAAAGTAGTGAAATCTTTCGAGAACCCCATGTCTACCCGCCTGTAGGGAGGCATCCGGAAAATTGCTTTGTAGCGTGGGGAGTGAGGAGGGCCGAATGGTAAACCTGAACCGAAGATAAGGTTTAAGTGTACTTTAAAAGTGGGATTGTTAGGGAGATAATCCTGAAAGAAGAGTGAAAAATTTACCCTCTGATCTGATGGTCGTGGAATATATCCGGGATAGACAATCTTCCCATTTTTATCCTCATAAAAATCATCGAAGATATCTTCTCTAGTCTGCATGATTGATAGGCTGGCCCACGACTCAAGCCCTTTAACAAGTTCTCCGTTTATCTTCATGTCTAGTCCGGTTGCGTATCCAACAGCATCATTCACACCCGAGTAACGTATTCGCACGTTGTCAATATTATATGATATCAGGTTTGTCAGGTGTTTGTAGTAGGCTTCTGTTGTGAATTTAAACTGACGATCTTTCACATCAAAATAGAAATCACCGCCCAAAACATAATGGACAGATTTTTGAGCCTTGATATTTTCATTCAGTTTTCCGTCAGGCATTCTTAATTCCTTGTAGAGAGGGCTTTGGTAGTAGATACCAACAGCACCTCGAAGTCTGAAATTGTTATTGCCGGCAGGTATGTAGCTAACATTCAGCCGTGGACTGAAAAGAAATTCGCCATTATAGCTCCAGTAATTGAAGCGTGCACCATAGTTAAAAAAGAGATCTCCGGCATTGGTCTGTAGCTGGTATTCATCCTGCACATATCCCATAACACGGTTCGAGTTGATTTTCAGGTTGGTATTAAGTGAGTATGCAAGTTCAAGTTTTTCACTATTGGTGGGTACAGAGTAACCCGCAGAATCACGCATCTCCCACTCATTAATATAGTCGGAGAAGTACTCATGCTGATATTTAACCTGCCACGATAGAAGATGTTCGTTAAAGCGGTGCTTGCCCTCAAGGGCTACATTCTGGATTACTCCCAGCAGGCTGTTGCGGGCGTGTTGAAGGTAACTTCCCACACCAATATTGGTAACACCCTCATCAGGATTTGGCTCTTCGCCTGAAGATGACTCCAGCTGTTGTAGCCAGTACTGACCCAATATGTCGTACGTCTCCTCTTCATAAGTTCTGTATCCCGATACCAATAGTTTGTAATGGTTGGTACTATTGCGGGCATGTGAGAGTGCCGCAGAAACAGAGCCGGTATTGAAAAGATCTTTCTCCTCGCCTTCAAAATATATTTTAAGCTTCTTTACATCACTTATTGTACCAAACACCGTCTCTCTGTCTTCGGGAATAAAATTGTAGGCATTACGTGAGTAGTAACCTAAACCTTCAATATTCCATGCAGGGTTTATTTCGTATGTAAGGTATGTTTGCAGATCAAAAAATGAGGGGTTGTAATCACCCGACACATCCATGGTGCCGAGAAGGTATTTGTTCGTTTTATACCTGACTCCGGAAATAAAGGTCAGTTTTTTGTTTTTCGAAACTCCCTCTACATGCGCCGAAGCACCAAGAAGACTTATCTGTGCACTTCCGGCAAACTCCTCAGGTTGTTTGTATCTAATATCTAGTACCGACGACATCTTATCTCCGTACTCTGTGTTAAATCCTCCGGGCGAAAACTGAACAGATGATACAAGATCAGGATTAACAAAGCTCATGCCTTCCTGTTGTCCGGCACGAATAAGAAATGGCCTGTACACCTCAATCCCATTAACGTAAACAAGGTTCTCATCGTAGTTGCCACCCCGCACACGGTATTGGGAGCTTAGTTCATTATTTGATGCTACACCCAGCTGAGTCTTAATTAGTCCTTCAATATTTCCGCCGGAGGCATCAGGCAACACGTTTGTCAGATTAGCCTCTATCTTGGTCATTGACCCCTCTGCCTGAGACCCCTTCACACTCACCTCCGATATCTGCTCGCTCTTTGTTGAGAGTGATATTTTTATCCCTTTTAGATTGTCACCTCTGTTTATTATGAATTCTGTGGTGGTATAGCCTATGGAAGATATCTGCAATACAATAGGATATTCTGCGGTTGTACGAAGGGTAAAAGCTCCATTGCTGTCAGTAACTGAACCTGTTGTTGAGTTCTTAATTAATATGTTGGCATTTTCAACAATAGTTGACGTTGAGTCTGTTACCTTGCCGGAGACGGTTACTCTTTGCTGTGCAATAGCCGGTATTACGGGCAATAGTATCAAAGAGATTATATAAAAAAATAAAACTTTATAATTCATGTTCTGTTCTGGAGTATTACATCAGATTGCGAATATAACACAATTAGTATTATTTCTTTAATGAACGATGGAATGGAAATTTTATTGAATGCGATTATTAATTAGCTTTGTATTATATATGTTTGATGTTGAACTATAACTTTTAAAAATAATGGCTATTCATAAAGCAGTTGTTGCCTTATTCATTGCAAGGGAGAGTTTAATCGATGGGCTTAAAGGGTGGGATGTTGTATTCCCTGAGGATAAGAAATTTGAGAACGAGGACTTTGTTAAAGAGATTAAAGATGCCGAAGTTATTGTGTCGGTGTTTGGCCATAAGCTTGAGAACTCAATGCTCGACAGAGCAGCTAAGCTAAAGATGATAGCAAATTATGGTGCCGGTTACGATAATGTGGATGTTGACTACTGTAATAAGCGGGGAATTGTGGTTACTAACTGTCCTGACCCGGTTACTGAACCTACAGCGGAGTTGGCGTTTGGTTTAATGCTGGCAGTAGCAAGACAAATTGTTAGCATGAATATTACGCTAAGGTCAGGTGAGAGACTGCAATGGGGTGTTATGAGAAATCTTTCATTTACACTTGTAGGAAAGAAGATAGGGATAGTTGGAATGGGTGCTATTGGTAGGGCTATCGCACGTAGAGCTGTTGCCTCGGGAATGGAGGTATTTTACCATAACCGGAATAGACTGCCAAAAGATGTTGAAAATCAGTTTGGTGCTACAATGTTAACTATGGATGAATTGCTGAAACAATCGGATGTATTGTCGCTAAATGTCCCTTTAACACCTGAAACAAAGGGGATGATAGGGGAGAGGGAGCTTAAACTGATGAAGAAGAGTGCTTTTCTGATTAATACTGCAAGAGGTGCTGTAGTGAAGGAAGATGGATTGATTAAAGCATTGGAAGACGGAGAGATTGCCGGTGCCGGTTTGGATGTTTTTGAGAATGAGCTAAAAATACCTGTTAAGCTATTTGACATGCCCAATGTCGTATTAATGCCCCACTTAGGTTCAGCTACTATAGAAGCACGTAACGAGATGTCAAGAGTTGTTGCCCTTAACATCGCCACTGCCTTTAAAGGGGTAATGCCTCCCAATATAGTTAACCCAAATGTTTGGGATACTAACCAGATAACCAAATAGCCCTTTAACCATGTAACCCTTTAACCCTTTAACCATATAACCATGATACAACAGATAGAATTAACACTTCCAGCATTTAAGCGAGGCTGCCACATTATTACAAGTCATATCACCTCTCATTTGCCTGAACTACCGGCTGCCGGCATGTTGCAGATTTTCATAAAACACTCCTCTGCTGCACTAACTCTTAATGAGAATGCCGACCCCAGTGTATTGAGGGATATGGACTACATTCTCAATAAAGTTGTTCCTGAGCGAGATTCCGGATATGCCCATACATTAGAGGGTGATGATGACATGCCAGCCCACGGAAAAGCATCGTTGTTAGGTTCGTCTTTAATGATACCAGTAACTAATGGAGAGCTGAATCTTGGTACTTGGCAGGGAATATATCTTTGTGAGTTCAGAAATTTTGGAGTCCCAAGGAAGCTTGTTTTAACTTTGATTTATTAAAGTTATTCAGTCATTTTTTGTTATTGTTATTATGTGTATCTTTACACACTTATTTTTTATAACAATAATACATGGATTTTTTTAAAGAACACACTTTCCATATTCCTGTTTTAGGAATTGGATATTCATTAGACACTGCGGTTAAGGTTGCCCCTTACGGAATATCATCAGTAATGTCGTTGGTTGATGACACACTTATTGAGGATATGCGAAAGTTTTATTGTGATAAGCTGGACATCCCTTTTCAGGCAATATCTGAGAAAGTTGAAGATTTCAGGGCAAAAAGAATTACTACCTATCTCAACATGGTTGATGATATGGTAAAAGAGAAAATAGAAGAGATTAAAGACTCTGCATCAAAGGCAGGTATTGAAATTGAAAAATATATCAATCTGTTACCTGACCTTTCAGCTTTGAAAGAGAAGTTTAATCTTGCCGATAAAGGCCGTCACGCATTTGATGATATATCGAAGTGGGTGAATGAAAATGTACTCCCCGGCTCCATTGATGTAAACATTATGACTAAGTTGGATAAAGTAAATGTCAAGGATGGTGTTGAATTGCCAATCGAGCATAACGACGCTCATGCAGCTTTGCGTGGATTTGCCAATAGTAAATTGACATCAGGTATTGTTTTCTCTGCCGGCATGAGTCCTCGACTGTACAGTTACATCGAAAATTTCAAGGATTTCTATCCTGATGAGAATGGGCAGATAAAGAAAAGGATTATATTGAAGGTTAGTGATTTTCGTTCGGCATTTGTGCAGGGTAAAATGCTGGCTGCAAAGGGATTGTGGATATCAGAATACCGCATGGAGTCTGGTGTTAACTGTGGCGGGCATGCATTCCCTACAAACGGAATTCTTTTTGGACCTATACTTGAGGAGTTTCTTCATAAAAGAGAGACTCTTTACTCTACATGTCTCGATGCCTACTATAACGCGTTGGAGAAAAAGGGCTTGGACAAACCTGCCGAAAAACCGGAAATTATTGTTACCGCTCAGGGGGGGGTAGGAACTAATGAAGAGCATCAGTTTTTGTTGAGTTACTACAAGATTGATAGAGTGGGTTGGGGAACACCTTTTATGGTTGTGCCTGAAGTTATAGGTGTTGATAAAGATACAGTGAACCTGCTTGCAAATGCAAAAGAGGAGGATCTCTATTACAGTGGAATATCTCCGCTTGGAATTCCTTTTAATAGTGTGAGGAGCTCTACCATGAGTTTTAGGAAGATGGAGTTGGTAGAGCAAGGAAAGCCGGGCTCGCCATGTACCAAGGGATTTCTAAAATATAATACTGAGTATACCGAAAAACCAATATGTACCTCTTCACGTCAGTATCAGAATCTTAAGTTGAAAGAGTTAGGTGAACTAAACCTGCCTGAAGCTGAGTATAAGAAGGCTTACGACTCTATTATAGAGAAAGAGTGTATCTGTGTAGGTCTTGGTGTTTCATCTGAGCTTGCCAAAAATATACCAGTGAAACCTATAGATAAGGTGACTGTTTGCCCAGGGCCAAACATGGCTTACTTCTCTAGAGAGACGAGTTTTAAAGATATGGTTGACCATATTTACGGACGAACAAATGTTTTGGATGACCGTCCCCGACCTCACATGTTCCTGAAAGAGTTGGAGATGTATCTTGATATCTATAAGAAACGAATTGAGGCATTTTTTGAGAACTCTGATGATAAGAAGGAAAAGATGCAACTCACAAAGTTTAGGAAGAATATTTTTGACGGGGTGCAGTATTACAGAGATCTGTTCAACGAGCATAAGAAGGATATTGTAAAAGAGCTAGACCGACTGCTTAACAGATATCCGGTACTGCATAAAGAGATTGAGGTTGCTGAAAAAGTGTAGATTACAAAGTTTATGATATTGATATTAAAGAGGGTGTTTTTCATGTGAATTGGAAATCACCCTTTTTAGTTAGATGCTATTTTTGATATCTTTGCTTCTCCAAATTCAGATAAATGAGAAATGTTTTTTTAACCATACTTTTTATTGTTCTTGCTGTATCGTGTACATTATCATTGCAAAAGAGCAAGAGAGGGGATACCGATGGTGTGCGAATCATCTCATTAGCACCTTCAATAACAAAAGAGGTTGAAGAGTTGGGCATGGCAGGTAATATTGTGGGAGCAACTTCATACTGTGATATTACAAAGGGAAATAAGGAGCTGATAATCGGTGATGCCATCAATGTGAATGTGGAGAAGGTATTACTTCTGAAACCTGATGTTATTCTTACAACTACATTAACCAAACAGAGTACTATTGACCTTTTTCGTGAAAACGGTATTAAGGTTGATGTGATAGGTAAGCTTGATTCATTTAATGATATCTGTCGGCAGTTCAATGAGTTGGGAAAAACACTTGGTTGCCCAGATGCCGCAAATTTAATAATTGATAGAACAAAGAGCCGTATAGACAGTATCAGGCAAACAATACCGGAAAGAGTTAAGGGTAAGAAGATATTCATTCAGATTGGTGCAGACCCACTGTTTGCAGTTATTCCTGAAACTTTTATGGATGATTACATTAAGTTTGCCGACTGTGAAAATATTACAATAGGGTTTGGTAAGGGTACTATTTCGCGCGAAACAATACTGAACCGTAATCCCGATGTAATACTGATAGCTACAATGGGAATAGTTGCCACACAGGAGAAAAACAGGTGGGAGAGTTTCGGTAGCTTGAATGCAGTTAAAGATGGCAAGGTATTCATAATTGATGCCAACAAAGCTTGTGTGCCTACGGTTAAGAATTTTGAAAAAGCTTTTGAAGAGATTGTACACCTGTTAGTCAATTAGTATATGCAAAGGAAACAGATTAAATGGATTATCTCTATAATAGTGCTTTTGTTGCTACTGGCAGGTAGTATTCTGTTTGCACTAATGGTTGGAGAGATACATTTCTCCCTCAATGAATTAATTACTGTCTTTAGTCAGAAAACAGGTATTGAGTATACCATCCTCAGCAGGATACGTCTGCCTCGGATAATGTTGGGTGTGGCTGTTGGAGGTGCACTAAGTCTTGCAGGTGTGCTGTTGCAGGGGATATACCGCAACCCACTGGTTGAACCATATACCTTGGGAATTTCAGGCGGGGCATCATTGGCAGTAGCAGTAACTATTGTTTTTGGACTGAATTTGTCTTTGGGAGCGTACATGCTACCGGTGGCCGGTTTTATAGGCTCTGTTATTACTGTATTTATTGTTTACACTCTTTCGTTAGGTAAATATAGTATCAATATAAATAAGATGTTGCTACTGGGGGTGATGGTTAGTTTTATAGCCTCCTCAGCAATGATGTTTCTGATGTCGACAACTACCAATGAGAATCTGCAAAGTATTATTTTTTGGGTGATGGGTTCTCTGGCTGAAACAGATGTAATACTGATTAGAATAGTTTTCTTTGTCGCTATTGTCGGCTTGCTGATCTCCTATCTTTTTGCAAACTCACTAAATGCATTGCGTTTGGGAGAGGGAAGTGCCAAACATCTTGGGATAAATACAGGTTTGGCAATTCGTATTCTGTTTGTTATTGCCTCATTGATGACAGGTGTTAGTGTGGCTGTTGCCGGTGTTATTGGGTTTGTGGGATTAGTAATTCCTCATCTTACCAGACTCGTTGTGGGATCAGATTTCAGAATATTGTTGGTGACATCATTTATTGGAGGTGCTGTTTTTGTTGTGTTGTGTGATGTTATTGCCCGTTTGATTATTGCACCCAACGAATTACCTATAGGTGTTATTACGGGTATTATTGGCGGTTTGGTATTTATTGTGGTGTTGGGACGGAAATAATATCATCGTAGGGATGCACGGCCGTGCATCCCTACGATGATAATAATTGGCCGTGCGTCCCTACGGAAATATGATGAATTAAAATTATTGTTATGAAACACAGATTCAATGATAAATCACGTCGATTGCAGAGGTGGGATTATTCATCGAATGGATATTATTTTCTAACAATCGTCACACAGAATCGTGTATGCAATCTGGGTGAAATAAAGAATGGTGATATGATATTGTCAAATTTTGGAGAAATTGTAAAAGAACAATGGTTGATATCATTTGAAATGCGTAACGAATTAATTTTGGATGAATATGTGATAATGCCAAATCATATTCATACAATCGTAATTTTGAATAATACGGATACCGTAGTAGGAATGCACGGCCTAATTCCTGTAAGAATGCACGGCCGTGCATTCTTACAGGATGATGATGATCATTTATCCTTCCAACGAAAACCAAAATCAATATCGTCATTTATGGCAGGGTTTAAATCGGCCGTAAACAGTGCAATTGATAATCTAATAGACAAAGAGAACCTGGATATTCCGAAATTCAATAGGAATAATCATTTTTTTCAATCTAATTACAATGACCATATTATTCGTAATAAAGAAGAGCTTTATCGTATAAAGAATTATATTATTTCAAATCCTGCAAAATGGCATAATGATGATTTTAATTAATGTCTGTATCTGTTTTCACCCGTTGTATGTAGTGTTATAAAGGGGCTATTAATATGTTAAAAATTAAAAATATAATCAGTGGATATCCCGGCAGTTTTATGCTTGATAGTATTAGTATCGAGATTCAGGAGGGGGTGTTTGCCGGTATTATTGGGCCAAATGGTTCGGGCAAAACAACTCTTTTCAAAACTATTACCGGTGATCTGAAAACTGAGAGCGGAGAGATATCTCTCAACGGTACTGATATGTCGTCAGTTTCAATGAGGGAGAGAGCTCGCAAAATGGCTATTGTTACCCAACATATTGAAGCCGGAGATGTGTTGGTTGAAGATTATGTACTTATGGGGCGATTGCCTTACAAAAAACTTTTTCAACTCGCAGATAGAAAGAGTGACATTAAGATTGCCCATAAATATCTACACCTTACGGGCGTATACAGATACAAGGATAATCTGATGAATGAGCTTAGTGGTGGTGAACAGCAGATGGCAGCTATTGCCCGTGCCCTTACGCAGGAGCCTGAACTATTGCTCCTTGACGAGCCTACCTCACACCTTGATATCTCACATCAGGTTCAGATACTAAACCTGTTGCAGCAATTGAATGGGGATGGCTTAACTATTCTGATGATAATTCACGACCTTAACCTTGCCGGAGAGTATTGTAGCAATTTAGTAATGCTGAACAGAGGTAAGGTACACACATCAGGCACACCGGATGAGGTTCTGAATTATAAAGACATTGAAGAGGTTTACAATACTGTTGTCATCACGCAAAAAAATCCGTTGTCGGGTAAACCTGCCATTTTTCTTGTATCAGGAAAAATATTGGGGAAACAATAAATTATATTTTCCCGTAGGAACACACGGCCGGCTTCATTCCGTGGGAACGCACGGCTGTGCATTCTCACGGGAAAGTATCATTCTCAATAAAATAATTTTTTCTATTATAAATTCTTAATGTATATTTGCAGCATCTTTGGTGTTCGGAATGTTTTTAATATTCCGGATGAAAAGGGAATCCTGTTAAAATCAGGAGCTGTACCCGCAGCCGTAAGCCTTATTCCGTGAAAACGGGAAAATGCTTTTTCAAACCCTCGCCACTCTCCACTAATACGGAGGGGAAGGCATGAAAAAGTAAGGTGAGCCGGAAGACCTGCCAAAGAGTATGTTTAATTAATATGACCTCGGGGAGAAGGTCGCAGTATTATGAAATATATTTTTCCTTATAGTTTTTATATTAGAATAGTAGTCTCTTTAATTGGCTTCAGTAGCTTTTGTACATGTGAGTCTGTTGCTGGGCTTATTGCTTTAAAGGATAGTGTGGAATTGGATGAAGTTACTATTGTTGCACAATTCAAGCGTTATCAGGTTGGAGCAAAGATAACGGTAATCCCCGATGGCAGGATGGAATTGATGAATGACATCTCGTTGGAGAAGCTGCTAAGGCAGATGGTTGCTATTCCTATAAAGTCTAATGCCGGCTCTCTTAGTACAATTCGATTGAGAGGTACATCTCCAAATCACACCTCTATAAATGTGGGGGGAATAAATGTCAACTCACTTACTTTAGGCAGTTCAAACCTGTCAAGTATTCCACTGTTCTTTTTTGATGAATTGGCACTACAGTACGGAGGAGCCAGTGTTGTAAATGGTTCGGGTAGTATTGGAGGGAGCCTTGAGTTGGGCAGTAAGATGAGGTGGGTTGATGGTGTAAGAGTAGAGGGACAGATGACACTAGGTTCATTTGGAGAGCAGTTTTATGGTGCTAAAGTTTATGCCGGTAATGGAAAACACGAATCTGTTACAAAAATATATTTTTTTGACAAGCAGAATAACTTCTTATTTTATCATCCTCCGGTTAAAGATTTTGAGACAGGAGAGATGATTAGAGTTAAGGATACTCAGCGTAATGCATCAATCACGAATAGAGCTGTAATGCAGGAGTTTGGATACAAATTCTCGGCAAAGCAGTACTTGAGATTTATGCTCTGGGTAGAAGATGACTGGCATCAGATTCAACAAAATATGTCCACTAACTTAAATCAACCGGATAAATCGGAGGAGATTGAGGATAAGCATATACGCATTTGGAGTTTCTACAGGAATAATCGTAACAAATTAAAGAGATATATCGGAGCCGGATATGTATTGGATAATGAGATATACAATAAAAATACCGACAATCCTATTGGAACTCAACGTTGTATTTCCGAGGGTAATATTGAGTATCCTGTTTTTTCTTCAGGTATGATAAAAGGAGGATTTAAGTCGGAGATTATCTCTCCAGATGTTTATGCCTACGATATTAACGGAGTTGTTCAATATCAAAACGATTTATATGTATCTTACCTACACACTTTATTCTCTAAACTAAAGGTAAGCGTTAACTTAAGAAAAGGATTTGTAACCGATTTTACTGTTCCTTTTACCCCTGCTTTTGGCATCTCTTACACTTTACTGTCAAGAGAAACTTCAAGGCTAGACCTGTCCGGAAATATTGCTAATAGCTATAGGATTCCAACTTTCAACGACCGATTCTGGATACCAGGTGGTAATCCTGATTTGTTGCCTGAAAATGTTGTAAACTATGAGGTGGGAGGGAAATATTTAAAATATACAAATAAAGTTGAGATGCAGATAATGCTTAATGCTTTTTACATGGATGTGGACGACTGGATATTATGGAAGAATTCGGGTGCTTATTGGACTGCCGAAAATGTGCAGAGAGTTGTGAGCAAAGGTATTGAACTACAATCAAATATTAAGGTAGAGCTTAACCGATCGACAGTTTCACTGGGACTAAATTATACGATAAATTCTGCTGAAAGGGTTGAGTCAACAAACGCCACTGCCGCCCTTGACCGCCAACTGGAGTATGTTCCATTACATACGTTTTCAATGTACTCCCAATTCAACATGAAAAAATGGAATTTTAATTTGGGTCTCAACGGCGTATCGTGGCAATATACCAACGAAGAGCCATACAATATTCTCGATGGCTATGTCCTTACAAACATATCAGTCGACAGGCAGGTAAGATTGAAAAACAAACATAACCTAAGATTAGTCTTTTATGCCGACAATATTTTTAACGTGAATTATTACTCATCATGGAACTATGCCATGCCGAGGATGAATTTCAGAGGAAAATTATCATATTTTTTTAATAACTAAACTTAAATTTTATCACTATGAAAACGAGAAATTTATTAA
>Ga0256831_1001295_pt1 | contig 13225 bp, 16 predicted proteins | sample 132544metaG_FD_189087 | JGI IMG/M metagenome (GOLD analysis project Ga0256831, IMG submission 189087) | Hydrothermal vent microbial communities from Lau Basin, Pacific Ocean - 132-544 | ecosystem: Environmental > Aquatic > Marine > Hydrothermal vents | place: Pacific Ocean: Lau Basin | collected... | reverse complement strand
AGGGAGCAGTTGGCAGCTGAAGCGTTTGCACAAGCTCTCGAGATAATTCCAAGGACTCTGGCAGAGAACGCGGGATTGGATCCAATAGACATCTTAGTAGAACTCAGAAAGGCCCACGAAGAGGGCAAGGTTACTTACGGTGTGGACGTCTTCGAGGGCAAAGTTACTGACATGAAAGATAAAGGCGTATTGGAGCCTATAAGAGTCAAAAAGCAGGCTATAACGAGTGCAACAGAGGTTGCCATAATGATACTCAGAATAGACGACGTAATCGCTGCCAAGGGTCTCGAGAAGGAGAAGAGCGAAACAGAGACTGGAAAGGAAGAGGAAGAGAGCGAAAGCGACTAACAAGTTAGGTGAATAGCCAAAGCAACTTTTTTTCCTTCTCTTAGCAATTTATTATAAGTTTCAACAGCTCTTTTCGAGTCTTCGCACACGACCTCTATCCCCCTCTCCTTCAACTTCTCCACAACGTCTTCGTCAACCTTCACAACGCCGTAGTAACCCGTTCCTATCACCACAATATCTGGCTTTAGTTCGAATAAATCCTCTACGTCCTCCAACTGAACTCTATGGCCTTCCTTCCTCCACCACTTCTTCACAAAATCTCCGTAAACTATGACGTCGTGCCTGAACTCTCGGCCGTCAAGCCTTATAACACCGAAGCTGTAATGCTCCACCTTCATGTCCATACCGTTCAACAAAAATATCATATACCTTTTGGGAAAGGCTTAACTAAAACGATCGGACGGTGATCGCATGAGGTTCTTCATAATAGGCTTCGGTCAGGCGGGGGGAAAGATACTCGATCTCTTCCTGGGTAGAGAGAAGGAGGCGGGATCAAACATCAAGATCAAACCGTTAGCCGTCAACACCGCAAGAACGGATTTGATGGGTTTGAGATACGTTCCAAAGGAATGCAGACTTTTAATAGGTCAGACTGTAGTGAAGGGTCACGGCGTCGGAACGGACAACAAGCTCGGTGCTAAGATAGCTCAGGATGAAATAGACACGATACTCAACGCAATAGATAAGATGGGAACTCACGACATAGATGCGTTCTTAATAATAGCAGGTTTGGGTGGCGGAACGGGAAGTGGGGGTTCACCCGTTTTAGCCAAATACCTATCCGAAACTTACTCGGAACCCGTTTACGCTGTAGGCGTTCTACCAGCTCCAGAGGAGGGAAAGCTATACTCCTTGAACGCTGCGAGAAGCATGATCTCACTTCTGAAGTTCGTTGACAACCTCATACTTGTTGACAACGGTGCTTGGAAGTTCGAGGGTATGAGCTTGAGGGAGAGCTTTGCAAAGATAAACGAGGAGATAGTGAAGAGGTTGGCTTTGCTTGCAAGGGCAGGAGAACCTTCCGAGATGGTTGGAGAGATGGTTGTAGACAGCAGTGAAGTCATAAACACCCTGAGGGGAGGGGGAATCTCGTCTATCGGATACGCGACAACTCTCGTCGAGGAGAAAAAGAAGGGCTTTTCTCTCTTCCGCAGGAAAGAGGAGGAAGAGTTTGCGGAGAACGACAAAGCGACAAAGATTGCTTCTCTCGTTAGAAGAGCTGCTCTCGGTAGATTAACGATCCCTTGCAACGTTAGGAGTGCTGAAAGGGCTTTGATCTTGGTTGCTGGACCTCCGGAGCATTTGGATAGAAAGGGATTGGAGAAGGCCAAACTGTGGCTTGAGGAAACCATTGCGGGAGTTGAGGTTAGGGCTGGAGATTATCCGACGAGGAGGACCAAACACATCGCAGCTTTGGTGGTTTTAGCAAACGTAACGGACGTTCCGAGGGTCAAGCAGTTGCAGAGGTTGGCGAGCGAGGCTAAGGAGGAGATAGAGAGTGTCGAAAAGGAGAGGATTGAAAAGACGTTGGAGATATTCGACGAGGACATAGAGCCTTTGATATAGGGTGTTGGAAATGAAGAAGGTCGTTTTTTTTGTTTTTGTCTTACTCCTTTTTGTTCAACCCGTTTTTGCCAAGCACATATCCCTTTCCGATCTAAACGTCGTGGTTGAGAACAAAAAGGACTACTACTCTCAAAACGAGTTCGTCAATTTAACGATAACGATCAGTCCGAAGAACGACGACATAGCGAAGGAGATGGCCAACAGGAAGTATACGATATACAACTACCTGTCACAACCTCGAACCGTGGCTACCCTCTACTACAAGAACGGACCGTCTCTCACGAAAAGTTCGAAGGATCAAATTTTGACATTCAAAAAGGAGGAAACGAACTGGGATCAGGGTATAGACAGCCTCAAAGTGAACTTGAGCGGATACACGCCTACTATATCGGAGGGACTGAAAGAAATTACCGTGTTCGAATTCACGATGGAGGACGCGGACACCGTTAAAGTTAACGTTACGGTTGTGAACACGCAGAAGCTCAAGGAGGAAATAGACAGCTTCAAAAACTCTCTAAACGAGATAGAAAAGGAGCTGAAGAGCATACCCTCAGTTGGATCATCTAACCCCCTCTTCAAGAAGTTGAACGACTTGAAGAGCGACCTAAACGAGATATTTACGCTTTACAACACCCGACACTACTTAGACCTCTGCAGTAGAATTGAAAGCTTTAAAAAAGATTTAGACTCCCTTAAGGTCGAAGTTAAAAAGACGCACGCCAGTTACTACATAGACGAATGCGAGGATGTTCTCGGAGGTATAGACATCAACATAACGAAGGCGGAAAGCATAGTAAGCATACTAAAGACGAAAAATTTAAACTACACGCTCAAGATAGTTGAGCTCAAGTCCGAGAAGAAGAGACTTTCCGACGATCTAAATAATTTGAAGAGCTATTACAACAATGGAGACTACGAATACGTAATAGAGAACGGTGAAAAGCTTTTGAACGAACTCTACAAGTTGAATGACGAGGTTACCGCTTTGGTAGAGGAGCTTCAATCCCTCACCCAACAGAAAACAACCACAGTTCAAACTACGCAAAAGCCCGTTAATTTGAACGTGGACATAAAAAAATTGGGATTTTACGCCGGAATTGGTGCGGGAGCTTTGGTTGCCATCGTTTTGATCGCTCTCGGTTTGAGGAGATACCTGAGAAGGAGGAGATGGGACGAGCTTAAATGAGGTTCGTAGTAGCTTTAACTGGGGCGAGTGGGCAGGTATACGGATTCAAACTCGTGGAAAGGCTTGTGGAATTTGCAGAGGTTTACACGATCGTTTCTAAAACCGCAGAAAAGATTGCGGAAATCGAGGGTTTGGATTTGGATGTTCTCAAATCTAAATCTACAAAATTTTACACCGAAGATGAGATTACCGCTCCAATTTCGAGCGGTAGCTTTAAGCACGACGGAATGGTGATAGCTCCTTGTAGTGTCAAGACAGCTTCGAGCATAGCTTACGGCATAACGAACAACCTCGTAACGAGGAGTGCGGACGTAACGCTTAAGGAAGGGAGGAAACTCATAATACTTTTCAGAGAGACCCCTCTCCACATCGGTCATTTAAGAACCCTCTTGAGGCTGGCTGAGATGGGTGCGGTGATAATGCCTCCAGTCCCGGCATTCTACATAAAACCAAGGACGATCGAAGATTTGGTGGATCACACGGTTTGCAGGATTTTGGATCTGCTCGGTTTGGATGCGGACTGCAGGAGATGGGGAGACAAACGAGCTTTGGAACATTAAGCTTAAATATTTCACCCCTCACAAACCGATATGATATTTAAACTCTTCAAAAAGGATAAGGTTGAGGTTGAGGAATACGAGGAGCTCGATCTGAGCGAATACGAAGCCGAGATAAGTGATGAGGGAGTCACATACATAAAGGTCGCTGAGGTGACTGGAATAAACGAAATTCCCGAGATAAGAAGGCAGATATACAACGGAAACATAGTGATTGCGGATATCGCATTTATAAAGCACGATAAGTGGATTTACGAGAGGGTTTTGAAGGACCTGAGGCAGTTGGCTATGGACGTGAAGGGAGACATAGTGGGTTTGGGTGAAGACTACATAATCGTTACACCGACGGGTATCAAGGTCGATAGGGTGAAGATAAGGGGTAGCAAAAGTCTTGAAAACAGATGAAGTTAATTCAAACTATGGTAAACTGCCCGGTGTGCGGTAGGGAGTTGAAGGTAAACACCGTATTGTATGACACACCGTTCTTCGGGAAGGTGCTGATAACTACGATCGTTTGCGAATGCGGTTTTAAGCATGCGGATTCGATAGTTTCCGAAATAAAAGAGCCTACGAGATTCAAGGTTAAGATAAACAAAGAGACTCTTTACGACAAGGTGATAAGGTCAACTTCTGGAACTATAAGGATTCCCGAGATAGGCGTGGATGTAGAGCCGGGTCCGGCTTCTCAGGCCTTCATAACAAACGTCGAGGGAGTTCTAATGAGGATAAGGGATATAGTTGAGATGGCCAAGAGGTGGAATTCGGACAATGAAGAAGCTGTAAAGAGGTGCGACGAGATACTGAAGAGGATAGACGACACGATCAACGGCAAGGATGAATTAACCCTCATACTTGAAGACCCATTCGGAAACAGCCTTATTCTTTCCAACAACGCCTTTAGGGAGAGGATGAAGGAGGAAGAGGCAAGAGCTTTGAAAACCGGTATGACGATAATGGATCTAACGGGGTTAAGCGAGGATGAGATTCTCGGACTGTGATTACTTTCTTGAGAAGAACTTAAAGGGGGAAGATTTGAGTAAAGATGAGGCTTTGGAACTCTTTAACTTGCCCCTCCACACCGTCGGTGAAATTGCGAACGATATAAGAAGGGCCAAATGCGGTGAACTCGTAACTTTCGTCGTCGGTATAAACATCAACTTTACAAACGTCTGCGTTTCGAAGTGCAAGTTCTGTGCCTTCTACGCCAAAAGCGACGGATACGTCTTAACGAAGGAGGAGATACTTGAGAAGGTAGGTAAGGCGGTTGAGAGAGGTGCGACTCAAATTCTAATGCAAGGTGGAATGAATCCAGATCTGGGAATAGAGTGGTTCGAAGATCTGTTTAGGTCTGTAAAGGAGAGGTATCCAAACGTTCACATCCACAGCCTTTCCGCCCCAGAAATACACTTCTTGGCAAAGAAGGAGGGGACGAGTGTTAGAGAGGTCATAGAGAGGTTGAGAAGTGCTGGCTTGGATTCCATACCCGGTGGCGGAGCGGAGATCTTGGTCGATAGAGTTAGAAGAGAGTTGAGTCCGAAGAAGGTCGATTCGAGTGGTTGGTTGAAGGTTATGGAGACCGCACACAAATTGGGTATGAAAACAACCGCTACCATGATGTTCGGTCACATCGAAACCGATGAAGATATAGTCGAACACCTCTTCAAGATAAGGGATCTGCAATCTAAGACCGGGGGATTTACCGCATTCATACCTTGGACGTTTCAGCCAAAAAATACCGAACTATACGAAAAAATTAAAGAGCCAGTCCCACCGACGAGATACCTTCAGGTTTTGGCAATTTCGAGGATAGTTCTTCACAACTTCAGGAACGTTCAAACCTCATGGCTAACTCAGGGTCTTGAGATAGCTCTTTTGGGTTTGTTTTTCGGTGCGAACGACTTCGGAGATTTGATGCTCGAAGAGAACGTGATAAAAGCAACTGGAAAGGATTTCAGACCCCTTGAGGTTGAAAGGGTAGTTAAGGCGGTGAAGTCGATTGGAAGGCCCGTCGCACAGAGGGACACGTATTACAACATCGTCAGGTATCTATGAGATACTTGACTCCCCTCCAAACCCGATTGCTCGTAGGTGTCGGAATAAAATCCCTGGGCTATCTAATCGTTGCGAGTGGGATATTTCTCTCTTTAAAGGACAAGGCTCTCGCTCTGAAGATAGTTTACTTGGGAGTTTGCTTCGTTGTCTTCGGATGGTTCTTGATATTGAGGGCCTTGAGATTGGCCAAATCGCTCGGATTTGAAAGGAAGGGGGAGAGAATTGAAAGACAGTTTAGGATATCCGCCCACGTGGATGGAGGTCTTTTTGGTATAAAGGAGGGCGACACACTCAAGGTTAGGGGTTTGGTTAAGGAGAGGGTCGGAAGGTATTGGAAAAATGCCGACGGTAACGTTCTACTCGTTTTAAATTGGATTCCCGTGAAGAAGACTCAAATAAAGGACGGTAAGTTTGAATTTCGAATACCGAACTTAAAGGAGGGTCTATACGAGGTTCACGTTAGGTTCGTGGAGGGTTGCGAGGAGAAGAGGCTGAAGGTTAGAGTTATGAGCTTTGAGGAGTGGAGGAGAAATTTGATTTTTGTTTTGATTGTCACCTTCGCAATTGCTATCGTTATGAGCCTTCCTTTGTTTGTGTTAATTCGTTAACCGTAGAGTTTATATGAATGCCTTCGATGTTCTGTTTCATGCGGGAGATAATAGAGTTGAAGGGGCACATAATAGATTCGATGATCTTGCCGAAGGTTTTGGACACCATAATGGACATGGGTGGCGATTTCGAGATACTCGAACTTAGGGTTGGTAAGACCAAGACCGATGAGAGCTACTGCAAGATTTTGGTTGAGGGCGACGAAAGGTTGTTTGAAGAGCTTGAGAAGTTGGGTGCGATCCTGCCAAAAAAGGAGGTTAAAGTGGCTCCAGCCCCTGCGGACGGAGTTTTGCCAGACGGCTTTTACGCGACAACTCACCATCCAACTTACGTTTACATAAACGGTGAGTGGAAGAAGGTCAAGCACATAGAGATGGATTGCGTTATCGTCATAGAGAACGGGGAACCCGTTTGCAAGAGGCAGGGTTTGGTTAAAAAGGGAGATTTGGTGGTCGTTGGTAGGGATGGTATAAGGGTCGAACCTCCTCAGAGGCCGAGAGAGCCGAGCGACATATTCGGTTTCATGACATCCGAGGTTTCGGCTGAAAAGCCCGTTAACTCACTGATAAGGAGGTTGGCGAGGGAGATGAAAAAACTCAGAGACAACGACGGCTTCATAATTCACGTCGTTGGAACCGCAATAGCCCATACGGGTGCGGACGAGGCTTTGGCGGAACTCATAAGGATGGGTTACTGTCAAGCTCTATTCACTGGAAACGGATTTGCGGTAATGGACATAGAAAAACAGCTCTTCGGAACCACATTGGGAATGGACAAGGATACGGGCAGGGTTTACAAGGGGGGTTACAGAAATCATCTGGTTGCAATCAACGAGATAAGAAAGGTGGGTAGCGTTAAGAAGGCCGTCGAAATGGGAATTCTTAAATCGGGAGTTTTATACGAATGCGTTAGGAACAACGTTCCCTTTGTGATTGCGGGATCGATAAGAGACGACGGCCCGTTACCAGATACGATAACGGACGTCATGAAAGCCCAGGATGAGATGCGTAAGTTCATATGGCAGGCCGATGAGAGGGGAGGGATGTGCATGATATGGGCCTCAATGCTACACGGAATTGCAACTGGTAACATGCTTCCCTCAACGATAAAAACGGTTATAGTTGACATGAATCCCTACGTGGTTACGCGATTGCTTGATAGGGGAACTACTCACGCTTTAGGTATTGTAAGCGATCCGGGAGTTGTTATGCCCATGTTGGTTAACGAGTTGAAGAGACTTGAGGAGGAGAAGGAGTAACTTGCCAAATCTTAACAAAATTTTTTAACACATCCTTTGACAGCCATAGCGGTGGTTTGAATGTATTGGAATCCAAGCGTTGAGAGGATGAATCAAAAGGACTTGGAGGATTTGCAGAACAGAAAGTTAAAGGCGTTAGTTTTCTACGCTTACGAATACTCCCCGTTTTACAGGAGAAAGTTTAAAGAGATCGGTTTGAATCCGTGGGATTTCAACGGCTTGAAGGATTTGCACAAGCTACCCTTCACGAGCAAGAGGGACTTGAGGGAGAACTATCCCTTTGGGATGTTTGCAGTGCCTTTATCTCAGATTGTCAGATTTCACGCGTCGAGCGGGACAACTGGTAAACCCACGGTTGTAGGTTACACCAAAAACGACATAGACGTGTGGGTCGAATGCTTGTGCAGGGGTTTAACGTCTTGCGGTGTGACAAGCGAAGATATAGTTCAAATTGCCTACGGTTACGGACTGTTTACAGGCGGATTGGGTTTTCACTACGCGGTAGAGAGGTTGGGTGCAAGCGTCATACCAGCATCTGCGGGAAACACGAGGAGGCAGATAGAGCTCATGAAGGACCTGCACACCACAGTGATATGTTGCACGCCCTCATACATGCTCTACATGAGCGAGGTTGCGAGGGAGATGGGAGTTGATATAAGAGACACCAAGCTTAGGATGGGTATATTCGGTGCCGAGCCTTGGAGTGAAGAGACGAGAAGGAGAATAGAGGATAAAACCGGTATCACAGCTTACGACGTTTACGGGACTTCAGAGTTGGGCGGACCACTCTTTACCGAATGCGTTGAGAGGAACGGTATTCACATCTGGGCGGATCACTACCTCCTCGAGATAGTCGATCCAGAGACTGGAGAGGTTTTGAGTGAAGGGGAGAAGGGTGAGCTTGTTGTAACAACTTTGAGCAAGGAGGCCCTACCCCTGATAAGGTGGAGAACAGGGGACATCACATACATGGAATCCGATAAATGCGCATGCGGAAGGACTCATCCGAGGATTATGAGGATACTCGGAAGAACCGACGACATGATCATTGTCAGGGGTGTGAACGTTTTTCCCTCTCAGATAGAGCACGTTCTCATGCAGGTTCCAGAGTTGGGAGAGCACTACGTTATAATACTCGATAGAAAGCCGGACGGGCTGGATGAAATGACGATTCAAGTTGAGTTGAGCGATAGGGCTAAGATAGACAGAACTACGGATATACTCGAGCTTGAGAGGAGGGTTGAAGAGCTTTTGAAGGAGTATCTGAACGTAAGGGCCAAGGTTGAAATAGTGAATCCCGGAACTTTGCAGAGGTTTGAGGGGAAGGCCAAGAGGATTGTAGACAGGAGGAAGATATGAGAGGGGTTAAGCGGATAGACTTTAAGACGTATGCGGAATCTCTGGGAGCGGAAGTGGATTTGATGGAAGTATTTAAAAAGCTCGGATACTTCGAAGACGAGATATTTAGAGACGTTGTCGTAAACCATCCACTGACGACGCTCAAATTTGACTACGGGTTGATCAGGTATGGGGAAGACAGATACGGCATGGTCGCATGCTTGGGAGATTTAAAAGAAGACGAGTTGAGGAAGGTCGAAGGAATATGTAAACTCGTTGGGGCCAAGTATGGAATCCTAACGGACTTGAAGGGTATGATAGTGGTGGGGGAGGACGGTGCATTTCTGGAGGGCATTCCGAACAGGGACGAACTCAGGATAGAGCTCGGTTTGGTAGATGCCCACGCTCTGGCAATGAGTTACGACGATTTCGAAAGCGTTAGCGATGTCGATTTCATCGTCGAAAACAGCAGATACGTCTATTCCGATATGGACGAGGACAGGGTAATAATATTTCTACCGAACAGAAAGCTGATTGAATGGTTGAAAGAGAGGGGCGTAAAATTTGAGTTTTTGGACGAGAGAGAGGCTGGAAGGGTCGTTGACAAGTTCATACTTTAGGTAACCGTTTTATACATTACCGCGAATTTTGAGGTATGTTGAAGCAGATCTCCGTGTTCGTTGAGAACAGACCCGGGAAGTTGGCCGAAGTTACAGAAGTTCTCTACAAAAACGGTGTAAACTTGAGGGCCTTTACGATAGCGGAAGCTGGCGATTTTGGTATCATCAGAATGGTTGTGGACAAAACCGACGAAGCTTACAGCGCTTTAAGGTCTGCGGGATTTACAGTGGCCCTAACAGAAGTTCTTGCGGTAGAGGTTAAGGACGAACCGGGGGGATTGTATCAGATAGCCAAGGCTTTGGGGGACGCTGGAATAAACATCGAATACGTTTACGCCTTCGCTTTCGAAAGGGAGAGGGCCTTGATAATTTTAAAGCCGAGTGATTTGGAAAAAGCTAAAGCCGTGCTTGAGGCCAAGGGATTCCTCTTTAAAGAGAAGTTCGAATGAAGTGCGAGTGCGGAAACCCCCTTCCAAGTCCCACAGCGTATTGCCTCTACTGCGGTAGGAGAAACGCTATATCTTGCGGGCTCTACATCTCTTCAAAGGTTTACCTCGTTTTCATAGGTAAAGTCATCGAAACCCTATCTTTCAAGCTTTACGAAGAGGAGGAATCTGTTAGAAATCTGTTTGAAGTTGTTGCGGAGAGGATACATGAGAGGAGGGTTGAAGAGGTTTACGTTTGCGGTGAGAACGAGAAAAGCATGAGTTTCGGCTTTGAGAATTTAAAGAGGTGTTCCCTAAGTGATTTAAAAGTATACCTAACGCAACCGATGGAATTTGAGGAGTTCGTTTCCAAGTTGAAAGATTTCGTCACTAAGAAGGAGGAACTTAAAAAGGTTGAAATTCCTCCAGAAGAGAAGATTCAAGGCTCTCACTCAACCGTGATTGGAGGTAGGCAGGGTAGGGAGTTTTTGCACAGGGTTGCGTGCTGTGAGTTCGTTAAGAAGATAGTTCCCGGTGTTATAACTGGAGGAGCTTCGTCGTTGGGTGGCGGGGTTAGGTTCAAGGTAACGAGGTGCGACGAGAAGGGGAATCTGAGGGCTTTGCTGATAAACGGTTCGAGCGTTCAGGAGATTTACATAATAACGACCGCAAAAAACAAAGAACAGGGTGAAATAATTTTGAAGATGCTCAGGAGCGTTTCTTCCTCTTGATGACCACAACGTCTCCCAAGGTTGGCGTTAAACTCTTCGGGCTTTCAACCTTAACATCTTCAACCCTCTCCCTCAGTTTAACACCAAACACCCTCTCAAGTTTCTCTAAAACCTCCTTTTCGGGTGTTATCTCTCTGTTTTCAAGCTTCCTTATCAAAGTGGCCTTCTCCTGTATCCTTTTAGCCAACTCTTCCTGAGTCCAACCCCTCCTTTCCCTCTCCCTCCTTATGATTTCGTGGAAGTTCTCAACGACCTCGTAATCCTCAACTATCGGTTTCGGCCTTGCAACCTTCTTAACGACCTTAACCTTAACGTTCTTAATCTCGACACCCAAATCCTTACACCTGTCGCAGACCGTGAGTTCGCTTCCCTCCACCACCACCCTGTGACCTCTACCCAAAATCCTACCACCGCATATTTCGCAATACATGCCTATCCCCATCACTCTCGACTTTGCAGTTAAAAATTTTGAGGATTAACTACTTATACTTCTTCGACGGATTTAATTTATAATGAGCGAAGTGGATTACGACTACCTCCTTGAGAGGTTGAAGAGGTTGGAAGAGGAATTTGAAAGGCTCAAGAGAATTGAAGAGGAGTATTACAAGCTTAAGGAGCACTACCGCAGGTTGGAAGACGAAAAGAGGTTTATAGAGTCGGAGAGGTTGAGATACGAGAGAGAAATTAGAAGATTGCGGAGCGAAATCGAAAGGTTGAGGAGTCCTCCCCTACTGATCGGCACGATTTCTGACGTTTTGAGCGACGGTAGGGTTATAGTTAAGAGTTCAACTGGTCCGAAGTTCCTCGTTCACGTTTCCCAGTTCGTCAATCCCAAGGATTTAAAGCCCGGTGCGAGGGTTGCAATGAATCAGCAGACGTTGGCGGTTGTGAGCGTTCTACCTCCGTCCAAAGATCCGACGGTTTACGCCTTTGAGGTTGAAGAGAGACCGAACGTCACCTACGACGACATAGGTGGTTTGGACAGACAGATTGAGGAGATCAGAGAGGCGATAGAGCTACCTCTCCTAAAGCCGGAGCTGTTTGAAGAGGTTGGAATAGAACCTCCTAAAGGGGTTTTACTCTACGGTCCACCGGGAACTGGTAAAACTCTCTTGGCCAAGGCGGTTGCGAACAAAACGAAGGCCACATTCATAAGGGTCGTCGGTAGCGAGTTCGTTCAGAAATACATCGGTGAGGGTGCGAGGTTGGTGAGGGAGGTATTTGAACTTGCGAGGGAGAAGTCACCTTCGATAATATTCATAGACGAGTTGGATGCGATAGCTGCGAGGAGGACTTCAAGCGATACGAGCGGGGATAGGGAGGTTCAGAGAACTCTGATGCAACTATTGGCTGAGATGGACGGATTCGATCCGAGAGGAGACGTTAAGATCATTGGAGCCACAAACAGGATAGACATACTCGATCCCGCAATACTCAGACCGGGGAGGTTCGACAGGATCATTGAAGTTCCCCTACCGAGCTTCGAAGGTAGAATTCAGATATTCAAGATTCACACGAGGAGGATGAAACTCGAAAACGTTGACTTCAACGAACTCGCAAGGTTGACAGAAGGGGCGAGCGGTGCGGACATAAAGGCCATATGCACCGAAGCAGGTATGTTCGCGATAAGAGAGGAGAGGACGGTTGTTACAATGGACGACTTCCTCAGGGCGATCGAGAAGGTTTTGAGGAGAGACATGGGATACAGGGAGAAGGGAGTTATGTTCGTTTGATCACCAATCTTCGATCAATTTTTTGATCTTCTCCACCTCGTCTTCCTCAACCTTCAGCTTCGGCCTGTAACCGAGTTTGTCTCCGTAGAGCTCAACGACCATCTTTGCGGACAGCTTTGCAATCTTTATCAAATCCTCATCGATTTTCAGGCTTTCCCTTCTCTTTTCCCTCCTTCTATCTGTGTAGTAGGAGCAGAACAGGCATTTGTATATGCTGAGGGGCTCGGGTGTCTTCTCCTCGAAAACGTCGTCCAAGCTTTCGAGAAGGCAATACCTTCCGTCGCTGTATTTGCAGTTCTTCATTCTCTCCGTTCCTATCTTCTTAGCGTAGGCTACGAGTTCCGAAATTTCGACTGGTTTGGCCTTGTATCTCTTCAGAAAATACCATTCGAGTAGGGCCAAAATAAATTGAGATGGAGATACCCCTTTCTCCTCGCACTTCTCCAAAAGCTTCTCCTCAATATCTGGTGGGATGTCTATCGTCACCCTCATTTCTTCTTACCCTTTTTCGCATCCTTCTCTTCCTTTTCCTCTTTTTCTTCTTTAACCTCCTCGCTTAATCCCTTCAACTTCTTCGCGAGCATGTAAAATCCCTTGGCGTTTGCGGTTATTGGATCGTCGGGCTTGACAACCTTTCCTATGTCCTCGAACTCCCTTTGGAAGAGCTCGTAAACCATGGGTAATAAGCTACCTCCACCCGTTATCACCAAGTTCTCCACTATGCTCGTTGAGAGTCCTTCGAGTAGCATCTTAACCCTGCTCGCAACCCTATCCACCCACCCCCTCACTATCTCCTCGTAAC
>Ga0256831_1001294_pt1 | contig 13230 bp, 6 predicted proteins | sample 132544metaG_FD_189087 | JGI IMG/M metagenome (GOLD analysis project Ga0256831, IMG submission 189087) | Hydrothermal vent microbial communities from Lau Basin, Pacific Ocean - 132-544 | ecosystem: Environmental > Aquatic > Marine > Hydrothermal vents | place: Pacific Ocean: Lau Basin | collected... | reverse complement strand
CTAAGTTAATCGAAGAAAGTCAACTTGAAGCAGCAACTTTGTTGCTCTTCGAGTACAAGAACATGATAGAAGAAGATACTTTCAAGGATCTCGCCTCAAAAATCCTTGAGGAACAAGTCAAAAAGAAATAATGAATGGTACACAGCATAGCTTTGCTCTACCATTTTTTAAGGCGATACGCCATAATCCTCACTACAGGATTGAGAGCTAAGTTCCAATCCCATATTGAACGATATTCTCCAAAGGTTTTAACCCGCAGATAGAATCGTTTCCAAACTTTAATTTTCTCAAACTGCTCTAAATCAAAGGCTGATGCAGTAAAGAAGCTCTTTGATGCAACCAATATCAACTTCTCCTTCATACGACTAGCGGCTACATTGAACCGATTCTGGTCATAAATAAAATCAAAAACCGTTGCCAAATATGTTGGGTCACTCGACGCCATAGATATTATGATAACATCCTTCTCACTGCCCTGAAACCTCTCGACAGTATCAACTAACACCTCTCTACCACAATCTCTTAATTCCCTGTAAATCAACGCCTTATGAGCCCGATATGGAACGACCACACCAATGTCCAACTCCTGGGAAATGACTTTAACTATTTCAGAAACTATTCTTGCCTCGAGTTCATTGACTTTTGTAGAGGAAGTATCATTATGCTCAATAATGACGTAGGGGTACTCAGGATGAAGAACCCACCTTATCCATTCCGGAACTTCATGATCAGTCACGATTTTCATCAATTGTCTTTTCTTGTCTCCTTTCTTCTTGCTTATTAACTCAATCCCATCCTTGCTGTAGATCAGCTCAGAGTGCATCTCCGCAGCAATTTGAGGTAAACGATGAGTCTCTCTCAACCTGTGGATAGGGATTACATTCTCCATTACTTCTTTGCTCTCCCACAAGGGGGGATTCCGGTAAAGAAGCTTCTCGAATTCCTTGTGCTCCTCCGGGTCAAGCTCCCCACGCAGGAACCTCAAGAAGTTTATTGCGGACAGAAATGGAACGTGTTCCTCAATAGTCTTTCTGTCTTCGACCTCCCAGTTGTGCGCCTGGATTGGTTGCATTTGTCTATGGTCTCCCACGATAAGAACCTGTGAACCATCTTTAGTACCCATAGTAGCCATTATGAACATTGGGAGATCCATCATACTAGCTTCGTCAATAACCACAAGCTCAGCCATTGGGGGAAACTTAGTCGGGTCTTTGAATAGCTTAAAAATCGTTCCTGGAGTTGCGAAGAGAACCTTCACATAGCCCGTTTGAGACTTCCACCAATCAAGCCGAGTGGAAGAAAGCACTTCTCTAACCTTATTTCCTTCAGCGTATGTTAGGGTGACATTGTACTCCCCAGGTATGAAGTTCTCTGACTTCAAGTTATTTTCTATTTGAGGAAGAGTATCCCTACTGCTGGCCACTCTAATGAGCTCAACATTTTCGAGCTCTTTGATATGAGAGCTAAGAGCCAAACGCAATTTGGCGGTTCTAATAAGCGCTTCATCAATGGCCCTGTGAGAAACTCCAGTAACGATGAAAATCGAGGTCTTTTTCTGTTTAATCGAGGAGTACGCCCTAGCCAGTATCGCGGGTGCAACGGCTCCTGAGGTTTTACCTGTCCCCGGGGGTCCTTGAAGCCCAACTAGAAAGTTATCAATGTCCAAAATAAACCCTCTCTGACCGGAATTTGGAACATAAACTCCACCACTTACTTTGCTAACATTTTCAAGGAGATTCACGAACTCTTCAACGTGTTCCTTCGTCCACAGATTTGTCTTGTACTTCCCAATATCCCAATGGGTGAGTCTTTCTGATGAATAAATGTCCTGCAGTTTTTGGTAAAGGTAATGGTGGCGTGAACCATCGAGAATTTCCTCAAGAACCGTGTAGGCCCTGTTCATGTTAAGGTCATCCATAGCAGGGTCAATGGCTAAGTAACTCCCCTTTGAAATCGTTTCACCATTAATTTGGATTCCTAAATTGTTATTTTTCGGGAAGGAGTGGCTTAACAAAAACGGTCCACGCTGACGAATGGGAAGAAGAGAAAGTTCCACCTCCCCCGTTTCTCTATCAAAGCTATTGATTACTGCAAGAGGCGATTTTGATATTTCAAAAGCTGGATCCTTTCCATTTATCACAGGACTAAGCTTTACACATCCTACATTCCTGCATTCGTTTTTGACGGGAGTAATGACAACCCAGGAAGATTCATCCAGACTGAAAAGGGGAGCCTCGGTAGGATCGTAATTCCGCCAAATACCCTGATCATCAGTTGGAGGTAAGATTGCATACCCTCTTATTTTTATCTTCCCTCCCTTGAGTTTCTCTATCCCCGAGACCCTAATCACCATACTCCGTCCAGTCAGCACACGAACGGAAAGCGGGAGCCGATAATGAGTTTCGAGTTCCTCCTTCCTAGTGTTGTATTCAAGTTTTTGATATTCCTCGAGAACTTCTGCTAGACTGATATCTGCCAAGTTAAAATCAGCGAGCTCTTTGAGACTGAATGGAGTTTTCCTAATGAATCTATCTTTGGTACTCTCAGGTATTGAACGCTCCACATGCCTAACAGCAAGCACCAAGTATTCAAGTAACTGTTTTAATTCCTTCGATTTGCCCTTGGTAAGCGCGTTCCATGTTACATAAAGAGGCACCTGTTCGTCTTCCCTATGAAAGATGGGGTAAAGAGGTGGGACGTCCCCATATCCTCCAAACGAGTATTTGCCTATGTTGTACAGGGGACATGGGTTGTTTCTATCAAACAATACTAGCTGGCCATTTTCATCCTTTTTGACAAGGAACTTGAAAAGGTCTTCGAATTCCTCTTCTAATCCGTTCCATGTAAACCACCCCTTGTGTGAGCAATGAGGAGCTTTACCGTGGTACTCTTCAGGGGCTTCCCCCCAGTTGAGCTGGAATTGATGAACAACCGGAATTATTCCCAATCCTGGGGGGAACCTGAGAGCATGACGCTTTATTAGTTCATCCTTGACAATTGAGTACCCCTCTTGGTCAATGGCCTTCCTGAGACTCAGGAACGAACGAATAGCGTTCATCCCATAAACTTCTCTATGGCGCTTCACTGCCTCCATTAGCTTGTCTCTGTGAAATCTACTGTAAAAGTACAAGTGGAGAAAAACATCATCACCCGTGCACTTTCTGAGTACGGGTTCACCTTTCTTGTTTCTCTCGTAGGGGTCACGATAATATTGTCCCTCTAAGTTTGGTGCAACATCTATGATGGCACGGAGGACTTCCGTGAAAAATTTCACTAGGAGGTTTCGTTCCATTTTAAGGGCCTCTTCTTCTCCCTCTGGAATTTTATCAACAACTTCAGCTAGGATTTTTATCCGCTTGGAATCAGAGTTCTCCACAACGCCAGATATTCCAATCAGAGTGTCGTGTATTGGATTGTGCTGAACAAAGAGATAAATTCTGACAAGCGAGTTCTCTGGGTAAAAATAGCCATTCTCCGCAGGCAAGTTGTAACCAGTTCCGGGGATAAATTCGGGTCTAACGTCATTTGTTTTTCTCTCAATCTCCTTTTTAATGACTTGGGCCATTTTAGAAAGTTTTGGGAGGCGACTGAGTTCGGTCTTCCCAACTATGTGAGCAACCACATCAGGTTTTTTGGCCTTAGGACGTCTGAAATCGGTAGGCCATGAATAACCCCGTTTATCAACAGGAAACTCGTAAAGGTTGGCAAGGTCATCGATGGTCTCAACTCCTGCCTCTCTGAACACTTTTTGATAACCGGGTTGAATTCCAAGGAGGCCCAAGTCTCTTCTCTCAACAGCTTTAGCTATGCAGACGGGTTCAAATGGACATTCGGCACACCGCATTGTAAGCCAGAGGTCAGCTTTTTCTGAGTTCAACATGGCATAAAACGGGCCATCTCCCCCTAGCTTGTTCTCCAGGGTTAAAATGTATTCTTCTACATCCTGAGGAAAGTTCAAGGTTCCTGTTGGTGGCCATTCAGTTAGTGGGGCTCCCTTGGTTACAACCGCCAACTTTATTTCTCCATCGATTTTGAGGTCATCTAAAACCTGATTCAAGAGATAAGCGTAAATTATCGCTTGGAATCTGTGGAAAAGCTTCTCCTCTTTTGTGAATTTGGCCTCCAAAACGTAAAAGGTGAAACGGTCGTTTTCTGGAACAGCCACGATGAAGTCTGCCCTCCCAGCAACGGGAAATGCTCCAATGGCCCCTTTTAAACAGGGCTGGTAAATTACTGTTGGGGCTTTTTGAGATAGCTTTTCTAGTAACTCCCGAGTTTTCTCTAAGCATTCTTCTTCTGAGTCGATGTAAGTACAGTTGTTGGGGTAATTTTCTTCGAAAAACACTTGGCTTGGAGACTTGTTTGTTTTTGTTTTCTTGAAGAAGCCATAAAATTCTGAATTGGGGAGTTTTTTATGTAGCTCTCTAAGGAGCATTTCTTCAAATTTAGCACCCCACTCAACAAGAACATCGTCCACGCGACTTTTGATACTCAACACGCAGTGATATTTGTCAAGTGCGCCACTCTTCTTTTCATAAAGGAGTTTTATGTATTGAGGGCACTCGTAAAGTTCGAAAAAACGAGCAATCTCATTTGGCTTGAGTTCCGGGAGTATCATCATGCTCTCCCCCTAAATTATGTTGGTTAGTATGTACCCATATTCATCAAGCCACGACTTCCACTTTTCATAATCCGGCAAGAGTACCTTAACCTTACCCCAAAACTCAGGGGTGTGCCTTGGTTCAAGAGTGTGAACGAGCTCATGAACAACTACATAGTCAATTGCTCCCATCGGAGCCATGACCAACCGCCACGAAAAATTCAAGTTACCGTTCCCCGTGTAAGAGCCCCATCTCTTTTTAGCGTTTGTAATAAACACTCGGTTGTATTTGAATCCACCGAGTAAAGCATACCACCTAACTCGTTTGGGAATAATGATTTTTGCTTGCTTGCGATACCATCTGATGAATACTTCCCTCGCGTTGTCTCTGTGCTTTTTGGAAAGATAGAACCACCCATCCTTCCAAATTAATGGCTCTCTCTGATTATCGACGAGTTTCAATCGGTAGTATCTTCCCAGATACAGAAAACTCTCCCCAGATACAAATTCCCTCTTTGTGACTTTGGGGTCTCTCTTCAGGATTATCTCACGTTTCTTCAGTATCCAATTCCGGTGTTCCTGTACAAATCGAATTATCGTCTCGCTACTGATACCAACAGGTGCCTCTAAACGGACTTCGCCCCTATCTGTGACTTGGAGCTTCAGAGATTTCCTCTTGGAAAATAAAACTCGAACGGGAATCCCATCAACTGTAATGGTAGTAGGCAAGCTCCAGCCACCTCTCAGCCAGTACTTCCAGCTTATCAAACAACTGGGGATTGTGCGTTATCTCGGGTAGCAATACCTCGTTGATGAGCTCGGCCCTAAGTTCCTTCTGTTTGATGGGGCTCTCCCAGAAGTCCACCATCTTGACCCGCTCCCGGATAATACCAAGAGCCCGCTTGGTTATGTTCACCATCCACTGGACTTCTTCTGGAGGAAGCTTTTCTAACGGTGCCGTGCCGTACAACTCCTTCTTGAGTATTCCCAAGAAGGGCATTTCCTTTCTTGGATCCAGCCCATATGTCTTTTCTCTGCTCCTTCCTTCAATCAATCTCTGCCTAAGCACCAGAAGCTCCCTCTTGAGGAGCTCCCACCGGCCTTGGTACTCCTCGAGAATTTGCTTCAGTCTTTCAGAGAACCTTCCATAAAACTCTGGGTCCTCAGGATAGTGCTTTAGGATGTGCTCCCTAATAGCAGCCTCGATTCCTTTGGCCTGTAATTTTGGTGACTCCCACTTCTGTATCTGCTTCACAAAGTCCTCGGCCAACAACGGTGTTGGGGGGATCTTGGGGTCAATTCCTTTGGATACCAAGAACTCCTCAACGATTTCCCTGATTTTGTTTGAAGCCTCCGAGATACTCATTGTGCTGTCATAATAAACGTTTTTGACACTCTCCCGTATGAATCCTAATATTTTCCAATCTCTGGCGTACTTAACTGCCCTTGGGTCTGGAAGGGCCCTATCCAGCTCCTGACCAAACTGCCGGGTCAATGATAAGAACTGCTGTCTAAGTTCCTCATCCTCTAACAGGTCAATGCAATCGTCCACCTGACTTCTCCAGTTCATTATTCCGTGGGACTTAAAGAACTCATCGATTTCCCTCGACAGCTTTGCAAGTCTATCCAAGCTCTGTTCTCTGTTGTAAACGGCCTTTTTGATTTCATCAATGTCGTCCTTCGCATAAATGGATAGTGCCTCTTCTAAATGGTTCACTATCCCAACATAGTCAACGACATAACCGGCACTCTTGTTCTTGTAAACCCTGTTCACCCTCGCAATCGCCTGCAACAGGTTGTGTCCCTTTAGAATTCTGTCAAGGTACATGACCTGCTCGATTGGGGCGTCAAAGCCAGTTATCAGCATATTGTTTACCACTATGATACCAACGTCCCCAGGAATTCCACTTTTTGAGGTTTCCCCGAAGGGGGTTTTAAAGCTCTCAATGATTTCCCTGTGCCTTGAGGGACTTGTGTATGCATCCCAATCAGCTGGGTCGTTTGGCCCCTTAGAGATAACTACTTCAACTTTTAGCCGTTTCAGAATCTCCAGTTGCTCTTTAGTGATACCACACTCCTTTTCATTCTCTTCAAACTCCTTTATCTTTTCTTTCAGAGCCTCTTCAAGGGCCTCTTTGTACCTAATGGCTGCCAATCTTGAGACTGCAACAACTTGGGCCTTGAAACCGTTCGGAAAGACCGTCCTGAGGTAGTGCTCAATCATGTCCTTGGCCTTGTCCTTAATCACATCTTGGTGTTCAAGGTAGGCCTGCCACGTGTACTTACCCAGGATAAGCTTCTTTTTCTCGATTTCAATCTGACCAAAGACGTCTTCAAAGCGCCTGTTCGCCGCTTCCTCGTTAGATAGCTCAGCCTTATGTGCACGCCCTTCGTAGAGAATTTCAACGGTTACCCCATCCTCGACGGACTGCTTTATGGTGTACTTGTCAATGTACTCCCCAAACCACTCCTCTGTCTTAGCGATTGGCGTGCCCGTAAACGCGATTCTCGTAGCGTTTGGAAGGGCGTTCCTTAAGTTGGCACCGAGTACTTTGTACTGTGTCCTGTGAGCCTCGTCGACCATTATGAGGATTTTATCGGAAGTATTCAAAACGGGGAACTCGCTCTTTAAATCCCTCTCTTGGAATTTGTGCATTATTGCCATCACAATGTCCGGAGTGTTGGTGCTGAGGAGCTCTTTAAGGTGATTCACGCTTTGGGCAACCTTGACGGTGTAGCCTACTCCTTTTGCAGTATCCCTGAGCTGTTTTTCGAGATTCCTGCGGTCGGTTATTAAGACGACTTTAAACTTGGTGAGCTTCGGATCGTGGTTTAGAGCACGTATTGTGAACATCATAGTCAATGACTTTCCGCTACCCTGGGTGTGCCATATGATACCCCCTCTCTTACGCGGGTCTCTGTACTCCTTGAGGCGTTTGATGATTTTCTTAACCGCCCTGAACTGCTGATAGCGGGGAACTATCTTGACAAAACCGGTAGGGGTCTCCATGAATATTGTGAACGTGTGGAGGATTTCAATCAGGTTCCCCTTTGACAGCATCCCCTGAATCAGCAAATGCTGGCTGTAAACTTTGTTTCCGCCCAAGAGACTCTGAATGTCCTCAATAGTGTAAGGATACGGATCCTTCCACTCAACAAAATGGTGCCGTTCAGAAGTTATTGTTCCGTACTTAGCGACCCGCCTAAAAGTCGCCACTTGAAAAAGGTTGTACCAGAAAAGTTTCTCATTCCCCTCTTTCGCTCCCCGCCTATTTGAATACCTCATCAACTGCTCTATTGCCTCATCAATAGGGTCAGCGATTGTGGGGGACTTGCACTCCACAACCACAAGGGGAAGGCCATTAACGAACAGAACAATGTCGGGTATTATGTGCTTGTTGGTGCCGGGTACATTAACCTTAAACTGGGAAATCGCTATGAACGAATTGTTCTCGGGGTTTTGGAAGTCAATGTACCTCACGGTGGGACTTCTCTCTCCGGTCTTTCGGTTTTCAGAAACAGAGATACCCTCTAACAATAGGTCGTGAATTTCCATGTTGGCCTCAACCAACGAGCGTGATTCAGGATTCTGAATCCTTCTTATCGCGACCTCAATTTGGTCGTCTTCCATCCAGGGGTTTATCCTCTTGAGGGCCCTGCGGAGTTCATCCTCAAGGATAACGTCCTTGAAGCTGTTTCTAAGCTGAACTTCATCGCCATAAATCGGCTCGTAGTCCTTGCGGAACCCCCTAATCTCCTTCACGAGAGGGTTGGTTTTGTTTCCCCGGTAAACTTTCCAGCCGAGGAATCTAAGATGCTCAAGGAAAGTGTTCTCCACATAGTGCTCTTCATCAAGACGGCGGTAGCTCATTCCCCTCCCTCCAAGGGGAGAGTGTTGTTAAAAAAGATATCAAGGGCCTCAAAGATCGTTGATTTGCCAACGTCGTTTTTTCCGATAAAAGCAGCGAGGTCATCAAAGTCAATTTCTGTTCTTCCATAGTATCCCCTAAAGTTCTCGAGTATCAGCCTCTTTAGCTTCATTTCGAAGCCTCCAACAGTGGAGTTACTCGCACCTTACCACTCAAGAGGTCATTCATTAGTCCACGCTTGAGCCTCTTAAGTTTTTCTAACTCCCTGCGTTCCTTCTCGAGAATATTGTCCACCTGAGACAGAACCTGGGCGATGCGGCGCTGTTCTTGGAGTGGTGGCAGTGGAAATTCAAATAGCACAAAGTCCTTTTGATAAAGGTGGGTAATTGTTGAGCCTGCCTTCAGGTTTTCCATAAACCTCTCAAATATGAAAGATGTTAGAACATGATACATGTAGAGAGGTTCGTATGATCCATTGACTGGTCTCAATACAAAAACTCCAGTACCCAAAGTAGCTGGTTTTGGCAAGTAATCCACATACACAACCTTTCCTATTGTACCGTCTTTAGTGACTAAAACATCTCCAATCTTTAGCTGGATATTCTTGTCCATATCATAACGCCGTTTACTAATGTACACACAACTGTCCCAGTCAATTTTTCCATTTTTGAAATTGACGCCTGTAACTAAATAATAGTCACCTTTCTCAAGATACTCATCTGCTCTAAGTCCTTGCCATCCAATGCGAGCTTTTAGGAAACTAATATCGCCAAGCTTAACAACCTTCCACTCCTTCGGTATCCTCCCTATCGGCGAGTCCTTGAACTCGTGGGTCTCCTCGCTCCTGATGCGACCGTTCTCGTCAATGCCCCTCGTGAGCAAATCCTGGGCCAGGCCCCGCTTTATGCGCTCGTACTTCTCGATGATTTTTTCAGTCTTCTCGATGAGGGAATCGACCTTTGAGAGCACCTCGACAATTTTGCGCTGTTCTGGGAGGGGTGGTTTTAAAAGAATGAGACTTTCAAGGGCTTCTTTTTTTAGTTCTTGAAATGTACTACCACCACTGTATTTCTCCAGTTTGGGACGAATCCAGCGCAAGTAATAAGCAAAAAATTCCGTGAATACATCACTTTTTTTGGGTACTAACCCCTTGCATCCCTGATTAAATGTTGATTCTACTAGAGTCAAACCGACATATCCTACCGGGGCCCTTGTGGACACTATTATCGAATTAGGGGGGATTATTCTCAAGCCTACTTCTTTTACAGCCCTAGCTGTTATTTTTCGCTCACTCTCAGGGAGATAAATCGTCTCTGTTATTTTACTTAGGTCAACAGGAGTGTACCAGTTCACAGTTCCCTTTTCCCAGTATTCTTTGACTCCTGTAGGTGGAGTAGTTCCTGTCTCAACGTGAAAGATGTCTTTTACTAAAACCTCCTTCCACCCCTTCGGGACTTCACTCATAGTAACCCAGCCTCCTGAGGGTTTCTTCGAGCTCCTTGCGCTCTTCCTCACGCTCGACCTGAAGCTCAACGAGGGGCTCATGGTATTTGTCCCAGAGCTTTTCAAGAACCTCAATGAGTTCGCGCTTCTCCCTCTCAAGGTAACGCTCCAGGTACTCCCTCATCACGTTGTAGAACTTCTCAAGGATTAGCTCCTTGGCCTCATCGTCTGTCATGCTCTTGCGCTTTTCATGGATTTTGCCGGGCGTCTCAAGAATCTCTTCCTTTGTATTCTTGTCCTTCCGATATTTGCCACGAAGCTCTTCGGTCTTCTCCTTCAGTTTCTTCTTAGCTTTGCGGAGCTCCTTGTTCTTCTCGTCAATAGCCCTCATTAGTCTCTTTAGTTCTTTTATCTCCTCGATTGCGCTCTTGCTCGTTAGCTGGTACTTACTAAGGTCCTTTATCTGCTCCTTTAGGTACTTGAGAACCTTGCTGGGGCTCTTCTTACCCTGCTCTTCCTCGTCCCAATCTTCGACTTGCTCAAGGAGCTCGTCGAGTTCAGCCTTCAGCTGGGCCACCTTGGCTTCGAGTTCCTCAATCTCCTCACGTTCCTTGGGGAAAAACTTCTTCTCTATGAGCTCATCGTCAATTAGACTAGTAATGCCGTTCTCAACGCTCCAACTACTGGATATCAGCGTCTTGAAGTCATACCTTAGTTCATCCCACCAGTTGACGAAAACACCAGTGACCTTGAACTCGTCAAGAACCCCCAAAGGCAGAAACGTTGACTTGAATGACTCGAGGGCATCGTTCCTGAACGCCCAAAGGTTCTTGTTACTCGGCATGTTCTCAAGTTTTGGCCTTATCTGAGACCACCACGAATCGAGGGCTCTGAAGTAGGAGTCAAGTGTCTCCTTAACGTTCTCATCTTTCTCAACTATTTCCCTTATCTTTCTCTTATCAATACCGTCTTTGAACTTGAGGTATCCCTCGTGGTAGGGTTCAAATACTTGAGCCACATTAAAGCCAAACTTGTTGAATAGGCCTTGGTATTTCTTGACCTCCGACTCGGGGACACCACCAAGGAGATGGGCCCTAACGTCCTCCGGCTCGGGGTCTGGGGTGGCATCAACATAGCGCCTTATGTTGAGGTTGAAGTCGTTTTTCTCAATCTCCTCAATGCTCACGATTCTGGAGTACTTTGGTATCTCCAGCTTCTTTTCATACACTGTGACTATTTTCTCGATGTCCTCCGGTCTGAGGTAGTTCTGGTTTCTGCCCTCTCCATATTCGCGTTCCGCATTTATGAAGAGTATTTTTCCTTTCATTTCTGGGGGCTTGTTCTTGTTTATTACAACAATACAGGCGGGGATTCCAGTGTTGTAGAACAGCTTGGGTGGAAGGCCGATTATCGCCTCAATTAGGTCGTCTCTGACGATTCCTTCTCTGATGACTTTTTCAGGCCCCCCACGGAAGAGAACACCGTGGGGCATGACCGTGGCGAGGATTCCATCCTCTTTAAGGCTCGCAATCATGTGCTGAAGGAACATCAAATCGGCCTTTTTGGCTCCCTTGGGTATTATCCCGTACTTGAACCTCTCGGGGAATTTAACATCTTCACCCGGGCTTGGCATTGAGAACGGTGGGTTTGCCAAGATTCTATCGAATTTCTTAATGTATCCATTCTCAAGATGTTTAGGATCCCTGAGAGTATCCTCATTCTCAATCTTTGCATCTTTAATGCCGTGAAGAATCATATTCATCTTGCATATTGACCAGGTTATCCCATTGATCTCCTGACCGTAGAGACCCAAGTTCTTGGGGTTTTGTCCCTGTTCCTCAACATAGCGATAAGCCTCAATTAAGAAACCACCCGAGCCAACAGTTGGATCGTAAACCGTCATACCCTCTTGGGGTTTTACAAGGCGTACCATAAGCCGCTTAACGTGGCTGGGGGTGTAAAATTCTCCACCTTTCTTTCCCGCTGAATCAGCGAACTGCTTGAGGAGATACTCGTATGCAACGCCCAGCAAATCAGGGAACTCAAAGTTCTCCGGGAGTAGCTTGTACTTATCAAAGTGGTGAATTAAGTCGATGAGCTGTCGGTCTTTGAGTTTTGTTTTCCCTTTGGTGGCGTTAAAGTCAATATGGCTTAACACCCCCGCGAGTTCTTCCGTATTGGCTTCCTCAATGGCCATCAAAGCCCGGTTCAACTTGTTGCCCACATCCTCTTTGAAGCCTAGGATTGTTTTCCACCTAGCCTCTGGTGGAACGAAGAAAGTATCTCCATAAAGAGCTGGACTCTCAAGTTTCTTTTCAATATCTTCCTCAGTGGGGCAGTCCTTCCTTCCGGACTCAAGACACTTCTTTCTGGCCTCCTCAAGTTGTTTTCTAAGTTCCCCTCGCTTCTTTTCAAAGACGTCTGACAGGTACTTGAGGAACAACATTCCAAATATGTACTCCTTGTACTCCGATGGGTCCATTTTACCCCTCAATATGTCTGCGGCCTTGAATAGGTGAGTCTCAAGCTGTTTCAGGGTTATCTTCTGAGTTGCCATGTTCACCACCAGTCGAGTTATGAATGCCTCGGAATAAAAACCCAGCGTTTAAGTTCTAGGTAAAGGGAGATTAACAATATCACCAAAACTTGGAGCAGAGCGACTTTTCTTAATGTAATTGTTTCCAAGGATGAGCTATGTAAACTAGTCGTAGGGGGTCTTAAATACTTATTCCTACACTGCACTCAAGTCAGGAATGGAAAAATAAAGATTAAGACTAACACGAGGAGACGGACTAGAAAAAATGGACAATATGCCCAATAAGACACTACAAGACGGGATGTGTCTTGTTGTGTCTCGTTCCGTCTTTTAACATATTTCCAACGAAATTGTAACACAATAATCCTTTACTTTTAGCAAAATAAGACACTTCCTATGTCAAAACTGTCTTGTTACATTATTCGAATTAACTGGAACTCTACGTCACGTAGATTTTTAAAAATGTCCCTAATGTCATAACAAAAAGTGCGAGACACTAACAAAAAGCAACGAGACAGTAACATTCGCCTACTGTCTTGCGTACTTTTTGTTACAGCCTTGCCACCACATTAGTCTTTAAGGAATAAAAAATTTTTATTTTGTAACGCCACAGCACGCCAGTCGAGCCTGTGGAGACGAGACAGTAAGACAGTAAAAATTCCAAAAATTGGAGCCAGAAAAATGTTCATTTCTATGCACTATTATGGCGCTGTTGTGGTTACTATGGGGGTTGGAAAGGGGTTGGAAAACCTACTGTCTTGCTGTCTTACTGTCTTGGTCGC
>Ga0256831_1001293_pt1 | contig 13233 bp, 6 predicted proteins | sample 132544metaG_FD_189087 | JGI IMG/M metagenome (GOLD analysis project Ga0256831, IMG submission 189087) | Hydrothermal vent microbial communities from Lau Basin, Pacific Ocean - 132-544 | ecosystem: Environmental > Aquatic > Marine > Hydrothermal vents | place: Pacific Ocean: Lau Basin | collected... | reverse complement strand
GGTGATCACGCTCGGCTAAAACGCCTTGCGTATCAAACATTAGGGCCAGAAGTAGCAGGAAGAAGAATACACTTCCTCCGTAAAAGATATTTCTGGCCATGGTTTTTGTGAACACTTCACTCATGGCTTACTCCTATTATTATGTTCGGCTAGTATCCTTGAAAGCCCATTATCTCTCCTTGATGTAAATCAAGCACATAATTTACGAGGAAACAGTTCACATTTAGGTATAAGCATGGCTTATAAACTCAAATCAATAAAGCCCATACGATGATTAGCAAGTGGGTGTTCAGGTGATGGGCCTTGGGCAATAATCACAAAACCTTCAGTGATCTGTTGTTCCTTAAACCAGTCACGCAAAAACGGTGTCCACTCAGGTAGATCCCGCTCTGTTTTTATCGCTAAAACACCATAAGAAAATTGCAAGCCCTGACAGGTACTTTCTTCTGAACTAAAGGCCGTAATCCATATAGGCAAACGATAACGGGCAACATTACGTGCCATTTTACCCGATAAGGTTGGCGTTATCACTGCAATAGGATTGGTATTACGCACAGAAGCCTGAATATTATGCGCAATTAAAACTTCTGAACTTTTCTTATCACCCAGACGCTGAGCATCTCGATCAACTTCTCGATGAGGCTCTGTTGACTTAGCAATTTCAGCCAGCATTAATGTGGCATCAATAGGATACTGTCCCATCGCTGATTCACCTGAAAGCATGACCGCATCCGTACCATCGAGAATCGCATTGGCAACATCAGTAGACTCAGCTCGAGTGGGTCTGCGATGTTCGCTCATCGACTCAAGCATTTGGGTTGCAGTAATGACTGGCTTGCTCAAGCTACCGGCTAATTTCATAATACGTTTTTGTACTACTGCAATCGAGGAAATGGGGATTTCCACACCTAAATCTCCGCGAGCAACCATAATACCGTCTGATACCTGCAAAATACTTTCAAGGTTATCCAATGCACCTGAGCGCTCAATTTTAGCTATCACAAAAGGCTCATAGCCTAAATCTTTAGCAGCATTTTTTAAATCGATGATATCTTCTTTATTAGCCACAAAAGATTGACTCACTGCATCAACACCCTGCTTAAGTGCAAATTCTAAGCACTTTCTATCATGCTTGGTAAAGGCACTAAAGCCCAAATCAATACCCGGCAGATTAAGACCTTTTCTAGAACGCAACTCACCACCTGAGCGGATCTCACAATGGACATCCGTCTCATCAACTTTGGTGACTAACAAAGAAATTAGACCATCATTAAGAAACAGTTTATCACCCACATGAACGGTTTTAGGCAGTTCTTCAAAGCTCACTGACACTCGATGCTCATCACCAATAATTTTTTCTGTGGTCAGGATAAATTGTTCACCGTTTTGCAGTTCAATAGGCTCTTCTTGCAACTGACCAATACGCATCTTAGGGCCTGGCAAATCGGCCATTATTGCTAAACGATGCCCTGTATTTTCCGATGCTAAGCGCAACTTTTCAATTATCTCACCATGACTGGAAAAATCACCATGTGAAAAGTTAAGCCGCGCAACATTCATTCCAGCACGCAATAGTGCTTCCATCATGTCAATGCTTTCTGTTGCCGGACCAATCGTACAGACAATTTTGGTCTTATGTGAGGGGTATCTCATTGGTTTCTCGGTATCCTTAAAATTATTAACGGTTGGCTTGACTCATCTTTATATGAGATATATCAAAAGAAGTCATTCTAGTGTTTTTCTGTTTAAAAAAGAGTTATCTCCATGAATTTAATGAATAAATAAGTAATTCTATCTAATAGTATGAGGAATATTATACGCTTATTTATGAGCACTCATTTAAAAAATATCTAAAATCTGCTAAATTACCCTTTTTTTTAAAACTCCAACATCCTTGGTTATGAGCTTTAAACACTCAAATCAATAATGATGCAAAGGTAATTTATACTATGGATTTAGCAAAATCATTAGGCGTACACACAAGTAACGATGTTCTTGAAGCTGCAGATGAAAAAAAACGCATACAGCTTTATATTAATCTAAAACTTCATTCATCCGGTTTACCCGCTTGCAAAGCAAAACACTGCGATAATGATTTTTTCTCCATTGCAGATGATCTTTTAGAAAGTTATCGCGAAAAATCCCGTTTATTATCACAATACCTTTGCCCTGCTGATCAGCGCATCCAAAACTTCTTAGATGATTATCTAAGAGACAGCGGTAGCCAAAACCAACCATTACTGCCATCAAATACTTTAATTTTAGACCGTCATGGGGTTGCTCGTGAACTGTCACTGCCTGCTGATGGCGATTATTTTGAATCTGAGTTTGTTAAAAGCTTTCGAGTTCATCAAGGTGTTTTGCATAACACCTCTCGTGATCGTCGCACCACTGCAGGTTCATTTCATATTGCCGAAGGTGGTTTACCGATTCCTGGGGATAAAAAGGCCGTTCCTAAGGTTGTCTATGCCAATTTACTACATGAAGCTTTAAATCCTCCTAGTGAATTAACCAATCTGCCCTTTACATCCACACAACAAGAGCAGGCTCATAGTTTTGTTTCACTCTTATTGCGCCCCATTGTCTGCCCTGAAATACCTGGTTTTGAAGCAGAAAAAACCATGGAAATTCGTTTCTTTGCCCCCGGTTCTTTAACCAGTAACCTTGACTTTGTGGAAAGTATCTTTGGCAATGCCGGCAATCCGAATTTATCTGAAAATGATGCCGGCCTAGACATCCAGCATTGGGTAGGTCACACCGGCTGTGTGATCCTTGCACCTCATCTTGTTCGTATGAAGAAAAAAGAACTTGGCCTACCCCATATTTCTGAAGCAACTGAACGTCAAAAACACGATGAAATGTGTTGGGAAAATGAAGATGAGCTGTATAACAATGGCCAGCCCTTTAAAATCACCGCACGAGACAAACGGGGTATTATTGTCACTATTTTGGCCGATAACTATTTTGGTTATTGCAAAAAAGAAGTAAAAACTCAGCTAAGCTACTCAGCTAACTTATTTGGTTTAGCAGAAGAAGAACATGCCGGCGGTGCTTTGGCTTTTCCTAGACACAATCATGGGGAAGAATTTGGTAAGGACACACGTACCAAAAATACCGATTATAAATTTTCAGACGTAGTTGAAAAATATGGCAACATCATGGATCTTCAAGATGAAGGTTACGCCATTGATAAGAATTTCCCCGATATAATTTATGTGCCTGAAACCAAGCTACAAATGGATCTTAATGAACAAGAAGTCACTTGGATACATAATGGGAAAAAGCAAATGATCAAGCTCAAACCGGGCAAGATTTATATGCACCCCAGTGGTTATCGTATTGCTATGGAAAAACACCCTAAGGCACCTTCTTGGCGTATTGTCGGTACGGATGCCGAAGGCACTTTCTGTCATAAACCCTGCACGGTTTCTGGTGGTGGTAAATCAGAAATATCCAAAGCCGTTGATGATGCAGTTATTTACGGATCTTTATTTGTCAATAAGCTTGACAATGCCATGAAAAAAATTGATGAGATCATGAACTATGATTATTCTCATCGTTACTTAGAAGAATTTGCCCCTGATTATACCAATACACCTCCTCGCTCTCCCTTGAGCATGGAAAGAAGCCTTGGTTCCATGATCAAGATGTTCACACCATCAGAGGAGAAATTCACCTCTGAGTACAACGCTTGGTTAGAAACCATTCCAGAATCCATTAAGGCACTGGCCTTTGTTATCAAACGTTTTTATCGTCCATCATGGGGTAAAAACTGGAAGAAACACTTTACGGTTGATATGGTCGATGGTGTACAGGGACATGAGCTTAAATATCAGGACAGGCAATTGATTATGTCTTACCTGCGAGTGGGCTTTGATGAAGATGGTGCATGGCGTATTTATAAGATGCGTCAGGATTATGTAGTAGCAGAAAAATTACAAATGGAAGACGACATCAGTGCCTCTGTTGTTGTGCCTGCTAAAAAACTAATCAATATGCCAGCAAAAAATACCCATGAATGTGTGAAACTGGTTAAAAATTGTGAATATCGTCTATTTCAACGCCCTGACGATGCAGTCATTAAGGGCTTTGATAAGCAAACAGAACTTGAAATGGCTCTTCCCAACAACTTTTTTGCTAACTACCATCCCCTTTCACCCGACGAGTTAAAAGAGTTAACGGAAGATCAAGTTGAGTTTGATAAATACACACCACCCATGCGTAATTTGTTACTAGATAGCCTAGAACACAAGTCGGCTGCTGTTTCCTCTGCCCATCCCTTAATAGTTGATGGCGCACCCAGTAAAAACCCAAGGTATTTACAACTACGCTCCGACTTAGCTCAGCCAATTAAAAAATACTTAGCACAAATAAGTGCCCGCTTACATCGCCGTGCCTCTTTAGAAGAAACTATTTGCTTTCCTGTTGATGCAGTTATCACTGGGCGTAGGAATAACCCACCTGAGCCAGAAAATGGCATACGCTCACTTGCAGTATATAATCCAATTCATTACCAAGAGCTACCCGAATTGTTTATGGATTTCATTTGTAGTCTAACAGGTAAGTCACCCTCAACAACAGGCGCCGGCTCAGAAGGCGCATTAACTAAGGGACCATTTAATGCTCTATTGCCCATTACAGATGTCAATAACGCTTTAGTCTCTTATATTCTAACCGATTATTCTGGTTTTAGTAGTGCCGCTGGTCATGTTGGCCCTCATACCAAGGTAAACCATGATATAAGTTTGATTATTCCTGAAATTTGGGCACAACTGAAACCAGAGAAACGCCGTCCTGACTATTTAATTAATAAAGGTCAATTAGAAAAGTTAGAAGATTTTGAGCACAATGGTAAAAAAGTATTAGCCAGCCGTTTAGGCTATCGTATTACCAATTTATTTGTACACGGTTTCTTTGGCAAAATCTTTGATAATTCAGCTGCAGTATTTGATGAAAAAATTCTCTGCCCTGAAACTCAGAATATGGATGATTTTGTTGATGGTATTAATAATATTGTTGAAGCACAACAAAAAGTGGCTCAAGAATACATTGATGATGGTTCTATTAAACAAGCTTGCCCACCATTAAAAGCATTATTATATATAATGGCCAAGGGTGACTACGAAGGCAAAGATGCCCATCACCCAGAGATTCGAGCTATGTTTACCAAAGAAACCTTATTATCATCTGACTGGTACCACAAACGCTTGGAAGTCAAACAATCACGAGACATTGCTCTATGGCAACGTCACATTGACTATTTAACAGAGTATTTAGAGTTGGATAGCCATACCACAGAAGCCAAACGTTTGAATATACCTAAGAGGCTGGCCGATGCAAAAGCCAAACTCACACAAGTATCTGATAAGTCTTATATTGATGAACTTGTAGGAACCTTAGGTGCTGATCCTATGGAAGATTTACCATAAAACTCTAATATGGTAAGAATAACTGCAGAGTGAGACAAGCATATGGGCTCCTCTGCAAGGATTTTTGTCACACATTATTTCATTACAATACTCATTAAAGAAAACTCTAAGTTCTATTTATCTCTGTTTACTCTTAAACTTTATGGCTATTGTTAGGCTTAATTCTCTTAGCAAAATAATAATTTCATCTCTTTGACGCAAGAGTTGAGGCAATTGTTTTTTTGCCTGTTCAAACTCACCTATCTGGCAATTCTGTGCAATTTCCCCTGATAATATATGAATTTTTTGGTGCAATTGCTCAATAGTTTGGAAGTTCACTTCGTCACTATATTGTTGTCTGCCAACACCATAGTACCATTTCCCAAAGCGACACTTGTGATCATTAGCAACGCTTTCAGGAACCATAGAAAGAGCTTCACCTTTATTAACGGCAGAAACTATGCCGTTAACCCAATGTATGTGTTCTACCTCGGCTACTAAAATGGGGTAATCCGTGTCATTCCAATAAAGCTCCTGATAAGGTTTTAAAGAAGTTAAGGGTTGCCATTGCATTACCCATGACAGCACATCAGCAGCAGGCATTGCTTTAGCAATACCAAAACCTTGCGCATAACGGCATCCTAATTGAAGCAACATTTGACAGTGTTCATGCGTCTCTGCACCTTCAGCAATGACTGATTTCTGAAAGGTATTAGTCAACGATAAAACACTGTGTACAATGGCTAAGTCTTCTGGATCAGAGAGCATCCCCATAACAAATGAGCTATCAATTTTGAGGGTGGAAATGGGCAAACGTTTTAAATAAGTCAGTGATGAATAACCTGTGCCAAAATCATCCAAGGCAAAAGAGACACCAAAACGGTGGCATTCTTCTATTACTTTTGAAACACTCATAATATCTTCTAAAGCAACGGTTTCCAATACTTCTAATTCCAAATTATCAGGGTTTATTAGCGGATGTCGAGCAAGAGCTGATTTAATCTGCTCAACAAAATCTTCTTGTTGTAACTGAGCACTGGTAACATTGACACTAATTTTTAAATCCAAACCCTGCGATTGCCATATTTCCATTTGTGCCAATACTGACTCAATCACCCAGCTATCCATTTTAATAATGAGTTCATGATCCTCAATAACGGGCAAAAAATGAACTGGTAAGAGTAAACCTTGTTCTGGGTGATGCCAGCGGATAAGCGCTTCCATACCAATAACATCACCTGTTCTTAAATCAACTTTGGGCTGATAATAAACAGCAAACTCTTTGGCTTTAAAGGCCTGATCTATCAGTGATATTTGATGGTATCTACCCCGAATTAACGTGTCATGATGGGGATCAAAAAGGTGATATGAATTTTTACCCTGTTGTTTTGCCTGATACATCGCTTGATCAGCATGTCGTAGTAGAGATTCGGCATCACTTTTATCAAAAGGATAGACACTCACTCCAACACTGGCCGTCAAATTAAACAAATGTCCATCCACTGATATGACCTGAGCTGTGGCCTTAATTAAGCGTTCTAAGGTGTCGGCATATTCTTCAAATTTATCCAAACCTAATAATAGAAAAACAAATTCATCCCCTCCTAATCGTGCAACCGTATCCCCAGCACGTAAAGTAGACGAAAATCTCTCGGACATTTTTACTAATAGACGATCACCTAGCTCATGCCCATAGGTATCATTCACTACTTTAAAGTTATCTAAGTCCAGATAACATACCACCATTAATGTCTTATGATGTTGGATAGATAAAATGGCCTGAGTAATACGATCAATTAGCAGTAGCCGATTAGGTAGTTGTGTCAGGGCATCATAATAAGCCATTTTTTTCAATTGGTTTTCTTGCTCTTTGATATGACTAATATCTGAAAAGACTGCCACATAGTTGGTTATTATATTGTCATTATCAGTCACACTATTAATGGAAAGCAACTCGGGATACACATCACCTAACTTATTTTTATTCCATATCTCACCAACCCAACTACCCGACTCGGCAATACTGGTCCACATGGCATGATAAAAACGATCATCATGATGTCCCGACTTTAAAATACGGGGGTTTTTACCGACCACATCATCAGAATCATAGCCTGTTATTCGAGTGAAAGCTGGATTTACGGTAATGATATTTGCCTCGGCATCGGTTAACGTAATCCCCTCATGCGCACTATTAAATGCCGTATCATGCAGTTTAAGCAGTGTTTCTGCTCGTTTTTGTGCCTGAAAACGATCACTCACCTCTTTATGTGCCTTGGCCAAAGAACGCCTTGTCATTTCTAAATCAATAAAGAGATAGGCCAAGTACAAGGTTAAAATAAGCGCCATAATATACAAAAGAATACGATATTGCTCGGCTAAAACAAGTGCATTATTATAACCTTGTGAATAAAGATGAATTAATTTTCTCTGTTGTTGAAGAAAAGGAAAAGACATTATTTGTCGTAACAGCTTATCCATTGCAAGCTTAGAATCTTCAATCAAATGACCATGCAATAATAAATTATTAATGACTTTTTGTGTTTTTATCGGAAAGTCAATACGTCTAATCTGTGCTTCTAATAGGTGACTATTCTTAATATTTTCTTGCTCTGGGGTCTGAATAAAAAGCATCATCGTATGAATATAGGCATTCACTAGCGGTAGATCATGATGATTTAATAAGCCATGAGAGAGTTCATTAAAATATTGCTGTGAATTATGTAATAGACTATTAATACGTTTAAAACGATCAATAAGTAATAATTTTTTATGCAAAATAGAATTAACATGTTTAGCCTGAGCTACGACATAGAAAGAATCATTTTTGGCTAAAAAGGAAGGTACTTTACTAATTTGTTTTTCCACCATACGCAATTGATGAATAAAAAAAACCAAGGCATCATAATTTCTAGCCAGAGCGATAGCGCTCGCTAGTACTTCATTATTAACCTTAGCTTCTAACTCACGTTGATCATGCAGTAATTGGCTATAAGCACTATGCTCTTTCTCTGAAACAAAGTCTGCCTTAAAAAATAAGACGCTCAAGCAGACAATTGCAATCAATAGAATACTGAGTCGAGATAACCAGCGTCCCCCTCGGGTGGTAGGTGTTTTGCTATGGTCAAAATCAATTTTAGATTGGCTCATTGCAATGTTTGCCCTTGCCACTGCCCAGTCAAAGTGTGTAAAAAAAGACTGAGCAAGCGAATTTCATCATCACTTAACTGCCGTCCTAGTTGGTATTCTCCCATAACAGATACAGCTTCTTCTAAGGTCTTAATTGAGCCATCATGAAAGTAAGGAGCAGTAACCGCTACATTGCGCAAACTGGGTACTTTAAAAACAAAGCGGTCATTTTCTTGACCGGTAATATTAAAACGCCCTAAATCCGATGGTTTAATTTCTTTACCTTTAAAATAATCACTCACAGCACCGATACGCTGAAACATATTGCCCCCCACATTGATCCCTTGATGGCAAGAAATGCATCCCAAACCCTTAAATAATTGGTAACCTTTTAGCTCCTCTTGAGTAAGGCTATTAGGCTCACCTCTTAAATAACGATCAAATGATGAATCTGGCGTTATTAATGAACGCTCATAATGAGCAATCGCATCAATAATATTAGCCTTATTAATAGGTGCAGAATACACCTCTTTAAAGGCGTAGACATAGGCTGGTTTTGCTTTTAATTTAGTAACAACGTCTTGCCAATTAGAGTCCATTTCAATCGGATTATGAATCGGTCCGGCCACTTGGTCTTCTATTGTTGCTTCTCGCCCATCCCAAAACTGGGCAAAATTAAATGCAGAATTGAAGACCGTCGGCGCATTTCTTGTTCCCTTTAACGCATTAATACCAATAGATACCGATAATCTATCCGTGCCACCTTTAGCAAGATCATGGCAGGAAGCGCATGAGAGTGAATTGTCACGAGATAAGAGTACCTCATTAAAGAGTTGTTTACCTAAAGAGACTTTCTCATTTGGTAATGATGAAGCAAATGGTAAGGGTTCAATTTGAGAGAAGTTGTATGACTTCACAGACAGGGGTACAGAAACAGGCAATGGTGCAGGCAATAAGCTTGCTTTTTGTGGATTAACATTTTGCCATAATAATAGCCCGCCAAAAATTATCAGGCCAAGCATCACTATGGCTAAAAATAAGTGTCTTTGATTCATAACATAAAATAAAACACGATATAACGACTCACTGTATTGATAGAGAAGGCTTAAGGTGCACTCCAGATCCCTAAGGCATATTCTGCTATTGATTTATCAGAGGATAATTTTTTTCCTATATTGTTTTTATACGCGGTGGTTTTTTCAATAATTTCAGCACTTATAAACTCTTTTGCAAAGGGTTTGGTGCTGACCAGTGCACTCAAAGTTTCTTCACCATAAGGGTGTTCAACAACTAATTTCAGCTTGGACTTATTGCCACCAACCACATAAATCTGACCTGCTTTTATCTTATACTTTTCTTCAAAAATATTGGGGATCAAATGCACCACATTGCCATCGGCCTGAAAATAATTCAGGTTTAAATAGGCATCTTTATCCGCCACCAGATAAATAATAATCTGCTCACCAGAGCGATAATACATGGTATTTTTTTTAGCCGTCCACATTTTTAATTTTACATCATCGGCTGATTGCTGATCAGCATCTACACGCCAGCTTTTTGTTTTTGCATTATTAATGATGGTCATGACACTACTATCAGCACTATTTTTTTTTGCCGAAACCCCTCTGAAGTGAAAGGCTGCTTTTTTAAAACTGTCTTTATCGCTCAACACAACACCAGGTACTTCACAATCAAATACCTTAGATTTTTCTAATTTACCCGAAATCACTTCACTTTTATCTTTGCCTATTTTAATCACACTATTTTGTGAAAACCATTCTTGCCGACAGCCTACGTAATAAGTCAAGACTAAAGAGGAATCAGCCCCGATTTTAATTTTATCATTGAGGATAATATCATCACCAAAATCAATGGCTCTTTTATTATTACTAATAACTTCTACTTTACCACTCATATTATTGACAACACCAACCATAGTTTCTGCCATACAGACACCACTATAAATAGATATGAGTGATACCATAATAGCTAAATAATAGTTATGGCTTATTGTTTTGATCCCAGTGTTCATTTTCTATCATCCTTCATCTTTTTTACTTCAAAAACAAAAATGCCTGCTCGTCCCTTAAGAGGCACCTCACCTTTTGCTTCACAAACTACATCATTGGCAACTTCTTCACGAGCAGCCTGAGTCATTAAAATAGGAGCACCCACTGTTTTGGTCACACCTTCGACTCTGGATGCGGTATTAACGCTATCACCAATAGCAGTGTAATCTATTTTCTTGTACGAGCCAATGTTTCCAACCAAGGCATACCCCGTATGCAGACCAATTCCATTATCTAATTGCGCTCGCCCCTCAGATTGCCATTTTTTATTTAATTCTTCAAGGCGCTGACGCATTTGAATAGCTGATTTTACCGCTGACAAGGTTGGGTTATCAATATGCAAGGGAGCCCCAAAGAAAGCCATTAGGCCATCACCAATAAATTTATCAACGGTACCATTGTTTTCTAGAATAACATCTGTCATAGCAGAGAAATATTCATTCAGTGCTTTGACCACCTCTTCAGGAGGTAATTTTTCTGAGTAGGTGGTAAAGCCTCGGATATCTGAAAATAAAATGCAGATCTTTTCTCTTTTGCCTTCCATAGCCGGTGGCTTGTCTGAATTAAGAATGTCCTTAACCACTTGATCATTGACATAACTACCAAAAAATTTCGCTAAACGGCGCTTACTACGCTCTTCTGACACAAAGCGATACAAATAGGTAACAGAAAAACTCCAGAGAATAAGCAAGACTGGGGCAATAAACGGTAAAAAAATATTGGCATTAAATAATAGTAAATTAGTGCCCGCATACAATAAGAGTAATAATAGGGTTAGTAATACAGCTGATTTCAGACTATTTTTTGATGAATAATAAACAACTAAAAAAGCTAAAAATAGATTTAAGGCAAATAATAAGCCTATGGATGTTTTATAAAGCAGCTCATTATTTATCAGCATATCAATGGCATGAGCATGGATCATCACTCCCGGCGTCTCCTGCCCCAAAGGTGATGGTAAAATATCACCAGAGACATTGGTCATACCAATTAAGACAATTTTATCTTTAAAGTTCTGTATAAAGTATTGACTATCGTTAGCACGAGCCTTATCTAACACTTCTTTAAATGGCAACACTTGAAAGTGTTTATTCAGTTGATAGTTAATAATAAGAGGTTCCAGTGCATTTAATGGCTCCGTATTATTATAATACGTAGCAATTAAATTAGAAAAACTGGGTAAATTTTTTCCATCCACTGTGTCAGACTGATAAAGGGGTTTGACCCGACGAATATAATTATCAGAGTCAGGTAAGGTATTGACGACACCAAAATCATTTCTTTTTAGAAAGAAACCAAATTTTTTCATCTGTAATGAGGTATCCGTCTCCAAAATCTCAGAGCCCGTTTTTTGCCGTGTTGTCGCCCCAACACCAATAACAATTTTACTATGATATTTATTTTTTGCTTTTAGTAGAGCTCGCCTAAGCGCATTCCTGTCTTTATTAGAGCGTGTTACAAAGTCATCAATTTGCTTAGCCCAAATAAAATCCAAACCAATAATTTTTGCCTGATGCTCAGCTAATTTTTCTATAATTTCAGCAAAAAAGGTATCCCATAAAATAAACGGTTCTTTAATTTGGGCAATAGATGCATCATCAATACCAATAACAATAATTTGCTTTGACTGCTCTTGAGTATAAAAAAATTGACTGCGTAACTCATAACGAGAGTCCAGTGCTTGCATTTCCACAAATTGAAAAATACCTGTTGACTCCACAATGATACTCAGCATAACACCTAGTAATGCAATAATAATATATTGATATTTCATCTATTAGCCTACTCAATCCTGTTGGGTTTCTTGTTCCAGCTGGATAATTGGGTTCCAGTGCAACCATTGCTCTTGAGGTTCATCATGCAAAACAAAAAAACTACCTGCTTTGAGTTGTTTCCCCATACGCTCATTATCTGGGGTAGCAAAAGCAATACCACCAGACAGAATTGCTTCCATTGATTCCGTTCGAATGGTTGACTTGCCAAACAGGTTAAGATCAACACTAACCCCACTGGCATGCCAGAATTGCGTATTTTCCCGTATCAATGCTCTAAAACGATTTCTAATACTTAAATGTATTAAAATTTGATCCGCAGTATCTGCTAATTCATAACCCACTACTGTACCTACTTTTACCTGACGATAATAGACCGGATCACCCACTTTAACTGAACTTAAGCGTGAGGCATTTAAGTGTACCGTAAAGCCATGTAGCGAATGATCAATAAGTGGTTTGTCTTCTAAACCAATAAAGGTATGAGCTAATTTTCCTTTAACTACATCAATACTGATATAACTGCCTTTAATTAGGGTATCTAGATTTTCTGTTCGAGTTAAACCCAATTGTGCTGTTGTGATCCAAAAGCGAGAGTGTTTGCCCAAAATATCTTTTAGAGAAGAGTCTAATTCTAGGAGCACCTGTATTGAATCGGGTAACTCATGGGATAAGTTGATGGTTTGTACCTCACCAACTTTTACACCTTTATATTGCACAGTACTACCAACAACCAAGCCTTTAATATCAGAAAATTGAATCGTTACATAAAAAGCATTCATTTTTGCTGCATTAAGATCGTTAAATAAATTAAAAATACGGCCATTAGCTATTTTTTTGTATTTTTTCTTGTCA
>Ga0256831_1001291_pt1 | contig 13244 bp, 11 predicted proteins | sample 132544metaG_FD_189087 | JGI IMG/M metagenome (GOLD analysis project Ga0256831, IMG submission 189087) | Hydrothermal vent microbial communities from Lau Basin, Pacific Ocean - 132-544 | ecosystem: Environmental > Aquatic > Marine > Hydrothermal vents | place: Pacific Ocean: Lau Basin | collected... | reverse complement strand
TGTCAAGAGTTTTAAAATATATTTTAAATAAAAATATTCTTCCTTAATATAAAACATTGTATATGAATCAATAACGGGCTAATACTAAGTGATAATGACTGGTAATTCAGGGTGATTATTTCAAAAATTCATTGGTTAAATTTATTTATACTAGTATTTGTATTGCCGATGAATCTCTTTTTGTGCCTGTTTTTGAATTTTAATAGGAAAAATACAATCAACTGAAGCTTTTATTTTACTTAAAAGAATACAGCCATCTCCCTTTTTTTAAAGGGAGAACTAAAAGAGGGATTATTTTTCTTATCTATTTTACCGAGCTCTCTTTTAGCAAAAAAATAGAACTAGAATTAATCAGTATTTTTATCGGACAGTAATGAAATTTAGGGTTTTTTGGATAAAGCAATAAAATATCCACCTATAAATTGTGTTATAGAGTAGGGAATTTCCAAGAGATGATTCTCCTTAAATTTATCAAGACAAGGTATTTGTTGGTTTTGTGGTAGAAATGTACTTGGACTGTAAAGCTTAATTATTTTTTATAAACTAAAACGAATACAAGCTATCTTTGTGCTTTGTTTTAAAAGAGATATTTCAGTTGAAGAAATTAAATAAATTTTTATTATTATCCTATATTGGGCCATTTGTACTCACCTTTTTTGTGGCGCTTTTTGTGTTATTAATGCAATTTCTATGGAAGTATGTTGATGATTTTGTGGGCAAAGGTTTCGATTGGTATGTTATTGCCGAATTGATGTTTTATGCTTCGGCAACATTTGTTCCCATGGCTTTGCCTTTGGCAGTACTATTGTCGTCCTTGATGACTTTTGGAAACTTAGGCGAGAATTATGAATTAGTTGCTATTAAGTCGTCAGGCATTTCCTTACAAAAGATAATGCAGCCTTTGGTAATATTCATTATTTTTGTGAGTATAGGCGCTTTTTATTTTTCTAATTATGTGCTTCCTAAAGCAAATTTAGAATTTCTTACGCTGCTTAGCGATGTGCGGCGGAAGAAGCCGGCAGTGAGTATTAAAGAGGGGGTGTTTAATACGGGAATTGGAAACTATGTTATTAAGGTAGGGAAAAAAGATCCCGACGGTGTGGGTATTAAAGATGTGATAATTTATGATCATTCCAAGCATGATGGAAATACTAACGTTACACGAGCTCAATCGGGAAAAATGGAAATGAGTGATGATAAACGTTTTTTGATTTTGAGTTTGAAGAATGGCATAAGCTATAATGAAGATGTACAGCAAAGAAAGGAAAAAGGACATTATCCCATTCAAGTTACTCATTTCTCCAAAGAGATTCAACGAATTGATCTTTCTGATTTTGTTTTTAAAAAATCGGATAAAAATTTAAGGCGTAACAACTATCAGATGCTTAATGTACATCAGTTATTGTATTTTGAGGACTCATTGATGCATCAGCGAAATATGGCTGTTGCAAGGTTTCAAAATTATGCTATTGATGATTTGGCTTTCTATAAAAATTATTTTCATGCCAAAGTGAATAGGGATTCTTTAATAGCAGATTCTACGGCCCATTCTGTCTCCGATAGCCTCCGAACTATTGCTAAAACAGAAGTTAAGCATCCTTTGGTAAATGATAGCTTTATTGGTAATAGAGAATCTTTTTCCGGCCTAAACAATGGGTTGTTAATAGCTAAAGCGCAAAAAGAAATTGCTAAGATTAAAAAAATTAAGCCCCAAAAATCATTATCTAAAAAATCAAAGATAAAAAATGGCGACAAAACTAAACTTGCCAACTTTTATTTTAAGGATAATATTATAGCTCCTTATGATAGTCTGGAACAGGTAAGGATAGTTATAGGGGCCTTGTCTATGGCGCGAAATGCATCCTACCAAGCTTCGAATACTTATAAACTTGAAGAAGCCAGAGATATTTATATTTCCAAATATAAGGTAGAATGGCATCGTAAATATACCTTGTCTTTTGCTTGTCTTATCTTATTCTTTATTGGCGCTCCCTTGGGTGCAATTATTCGTAAAGGAGGTTTGGGAATGCCTTTGGTAATTTCTATTCTAATGTTTGTGCTTTATCATGTGTTTACTATTATTGGTGAGAAATCGGTAAAATCACAAGTTATGGATCCTTGGCTGGGAATGTGGATGGCCAGTTTAATTTATCTGCCTTTGGGAGTTTTCCTTACATGGAAAGCAACCACCGATGCCCCACTTTTTGATGCTGAAGCATGGGGTAAGTTTTTTAATAAAATAAATATCTTTAGAAAATTGAAGAAACATAATTAGTAACAGATACAATGATGACTAAGAAGCTTTCTATTTTGCAGTTGTGTAATAAACCTCCATTTCCTCCTATGGATGGGGGAGCTATAGGTATGCATAATGTAAGTCAAGGTATTATTGATGCCGGTCATCAGCTTAAAATACTTAGCTTTAGTAGCAATAAACATCGCTTAGATATTGACAAGCTCCCTAAAGATTATATAAAAAGTACTGGTATTGAGGCAGTTGATATTGATTTGTCAATAAGGATATTACCCGCATTATATAATCTGCTTTATAGCCGTAACTCGTATAATATTAGTCGTTTCAATAGTAAGGAGATGCAGTTTAAGTTGAAAGAACTTTTATCCAAAGAGTCTTTTGATATTATTCAGCTGGAGAGTATCTTTCTTAAAGATTATCTCCCTCTTATTCGTAAATTCTCGCAAGCAAAAGTGGTGCTTAGAGCTCCTAATGTAGAGTTTGTAATATGGCAGCGATTGGCTCAAATAGAAAAGAATCCGATAAAGCGTTTCTACCTTAGTATTTTGGCCAAAAGGCTGAGAAAAGAAGAAGTTGCTGCGCTAAATAGTTTTGATGCTATTTATACTGTTACTGAGCGAGATATGCAATTGATGCGCTCCTTGGGGGCAACAGTTAAAATGACGTTTATCCCAACAGGAGTAGATGTAAATAAGGACTTGACGACGGATTTTGATGCAGTAGAGTACCCGTCTGTTTTTCATCTTGGAGCTCTTGACTGGTCTCCCAATATTGAAGGGGTGAAATGGATGCTTAATCAAGTTTGGCCGAGTTTGCATGGCCGCTTTCCGAAACTTAAGTTTTATATTGCCGGACGCCGGCCTCCACAATGGTTGCAAGAGCTTAAGGAGGATGGTGTTGTGGTGGTAGGTGAAGTGGAAGATGCAGGAGCTTTTATTAAATCCAAAGCAATAATGCCGGTGCCTTTATTTTCGGGAAGTGGGATGAGAGTGAAAATAATAGAAGCAATGATGCTGCAAAAAGCGGTGGTATCTACGGGTATTGGTATTGAAGGAATTATTCATGAAAATGGAGAAAATGTATTGATTGCCAATGACGCTACTGCCTTTATTGATAGCATTGCACTATTGGTGGAAAATAAAGATTTGTATAGGCGTATTGCCATCAATGCAAAGTATAATGCAAATAAATTCTACTCTAATAAGGTGCTTAATGCCAAGCTGATGGAGTTTTTTTACTCCTTATAATAATAGCTTGCAGAAATAGAGTATTAAAATCTACAATAATGGAAAATCAAAAAATTAATTTCAGGAAATTAGTACAGTTACAGCACAACTATTTTAATGGGAATATCACTAAGAGTGTGGATTTCCGAATTGCTCAGTTAAAGAAAATATTGGCAGTACTTAAAGCCAATGAGTCAGTGCTTGATGAGGCTATTTATAAAGATTTCCGAAAATCAAGTTTTGAGAATTATGCCACTGAATTGTCATTGGTATATCATGAAATTAATTTAGCTGTTAAGAATCTAAAGGTATGGGCAAAACGGCAGCGTGTAAATACGGATTGGGCAAATACACCGGGTAAAAGCTATATTATTGCTGAACCTCTGGGAACTACTTTGGTAATTGGCGCATGGAATTATCCTTACCAATTGTCTCTTTCGCCAATGGTAGCTGCCATTGCTGCAGGAAATACGGTGATAGTAAAACCTTCAGAAATTTCATTGAATTCGTCTCATGCTATGGCAAAAATTATCAATGATAATTTTGAGCCTCAATATTTGCATGTAGTGGAAGGAGGAGTAGAAGAGACTACGGACTTGCTTAAACAAAAATTTGATAAAATATTCTATACCGGTAGCACTTCTGTTGGAAAAATAATAATGAAAGCAGCGGCAGCAAATTTATGCCCTGTGGTACTTGAGCTGGGCGGTAAGAGTCCTTGTATTGTTCTTAAGGATGCTAGTATGAAAATTGCAGCCAAAAGAATTGTATGGGCCAAGTTTCTTAACGGAGGACAAACTTGTGTTGCCCCTGATTATATTCTTTTGGAGAAGGGAGCTAAGCCTAAATTTGTGGCTGAGCTGAAGAAACAAATTGTTGCCGTAGTAGGTGAACATCCTGAAGACAGTGAGTCTTTTGTGCGTATTATTAATCCTCGTCATTTTCAACGCCTGGTTAATCTTATCGATAAAGAGAAAGTTATCATTGGTGGAAATTATCTGAAGGACGATTTGTATATTGCCCCTACAGTGATGGACAGGCTTAGCTTTGACGACAAAGTGATGCAAGAGGAAATATTTGGTCCCATACTCCCCATAATAGAATTTGATAGCCTTGATTGGACTATTAGCCAAATTAAAAGTCGCCCTAAACCATTGGCTTTGTATATCTTTGGTAAAAATAAGAAATCCATTAATCGTATTCTTTTTGAGGTCTCTTTTGGTGGTGGTGCCGTAAATGATGCTGTGATGCATTTGTCGAATTCAAATTTACCATTTGGTGGTGTTGGGAATTCTGGTATGGGAAATTATCATGGCAAGTATGGTTTTGATACATTCTCTCATTTTAAATCAATTCTCGATAAATCTACTTTGTTGGAACCTACAATTAAATATGCTCCATATTTAAATTGGAAACGCAAATTATTGCAAAAAATAGTTGAATAATTGATTTTAATTGCTTGATTTTGTACGCAAAGTTGTTTACGGTTTGGCTAACTATTATTGTTATTAAGAGCAATAGTTTTTAAACTTGCTATGCCATTTTTATTGAGTTTAACTTCATAATGTTGGTATTGATATTCTTTACCGAAATTTATGGCCACAACAATATGAATTGGAATGTTTCGCTCATTATATACTTCTTTTACTTTGTCATTTTTCTGAATATATAGTGGAATCTTACTTTCCTCAAGTCGAAGAATAATGGGGGAGAAGTTAAACGTGATAACATCATTAACTCCTCGTAGTTTGATATTTTTAAAAGTCTTTAGAAAGGCTTTTACATTGATTTTTATACGGCGCGTAAATCGCATTATTTTTTCATCATGCTCTATCCAGTCTTCTTTTTCTGTTGCTTCTATATAGCGTAGTGCATATATTTTTTTGTCCATATTGGTTTTGGGGACAAAGGAGAATCCGTCGTGACTGCTTCCAATCTTTTTGTGATTGTCATCATATAGATTGAAGCGATGGTCTAAAATCTGCTTATGTAAAATAGTGTTGAAAAAACTTCTAAACCATTCTTTTATCCTATCTTTAAACATATAACTTATCACTAATACAAAGAAAAATCGTAGAGTGAAATTACCAAATACCTTATTGTAATAAAAAGCTACTGAGGTAGCAAAAACCATGGCTATTCCTGCCGAAAGGCTGTAGAGTACCTCTTCGATATAGCGGGTTTCTTTATCAATACGTGTATTTATTATTAATTTATTGGTAACGAAATACTTAATCTTATCCCAGCGGTTAATAAGTAGTTCGTTTTTCTTTTTGCTCTCCGAAGATAAAGGAAAGTTATGGGCTTTTCTATAGGCTATTTCCTGATTTAGTTGTTGCTTTATTGCAGCATTGAGCTTTTCTCTATTATTGGAATCTTCCATCACCACTTCTTTGAGTAGTTGTAAATAATAGCGATAGCATTGGTTGCTAATATATTCATCCCCAATTGAATATATGGTGTTTACTTTATTGCTTTTTTCGCTTAAGTACAGGTACTTATTGCATAAATTTCGATAATCAGCAGCGGCTTTGTTGAGATTGCTGCAGAATCTAAGGCCTACTCTTAGTTTTTCATTATCGTTGGGGTAAATTAATATTTTCCGAACTTCTCTTTTGGTAGCTTTCTTAAAAATATTTAGAAATATTTTAAGTCTATCTTCTAGCAAATTTATGGTTTCAATGCTATTGACATCATACATACTTAATGATTTATCCAATAGTTGCATAAAAAAATTATCCCTGTCGGCAATTTCACTGAGTAATACCTTGGGTGGGTCTATTTTAAGATAACTTTTAAGCTCTCTATAAAAATCAATACGGGTATAATTGCGCTTATTTACACCCGTTTCAATGGGAAGAAAGAAATAAGTCTCAAGAGAATATTTTTTAAACCGAACAAAACGCTTTCTTTTAGGGCGATATTTTACCTTAATTTCTATGGAGGTAGAGTCTATTCTTTTTATGTTACTACTTATCATAGATTTGTATTTTAAGGTTTATAGCTCCTTATTGGCTACTATTATTACTAATATATTTCCCTATGTCTTATTGTTTTACTATTGATAATAATTTAAAATAGTCCTAAGCCATTGGGCGTGATACCAAGCCAACGGTAAAAAGTCATAGACATCAGGATACTAATTATCCAAGCTACTCCCATCATGGCAATTCCAAATTTAAATGAATCGGTCATGGTATAATGGTTGGTAACATAAAGTAGGGCAGCGGGTTTACTATTAAAAGGTAGTACATATACATGTTCAATAAGGAAAGCAACAGGCAATGCAAGTGAAATAATGGAGAAGCCAAATTTATGCGCTATGCCAATGGCAATGGGGATAAATATAAGTGTTCGCATTGTTTTTGACTGGAAGACCAGTGCACTTCCTAGCATACCGCCGGTAAGTATTAAATAGAGCAGCCAAAATGGGGTGCCGTTACCCAAGCCCATGGCATCAAAAGCGTGATTAACACTGATGGAAGGCAAGTCAGTGGCCTTAAAACCTGCTCCTAAGGTATAGGCGCCGGCAGAGAATAGTAATAGGTGCCATGGTATATCTACTTCATTCCATTTGATTACTCCAATGCGGGGCAGCAAGGCAATAATACCGCCGAGAAAAGCTACTGCTGTTGGACTGATACCATGCCAACGGTCGGTAACCCATAGCGCTAATATGCTTCCAAATATAATTAATGATTTTATTTCGTTAAGACTTATTTTACCCATGGAGGCAAGTTCTTTTTTAAGCCTATCCATACCGCCGGGTATTTTGGGTAAGCGGTCTTCCTTCTTTATGGGGAAAAACACTCGATTTGCTAATATCAATCCCACAAACATTATCCCCAGCTGAACAGGAAATGCGGCCATCATCCAATCGGAAAAGTATATATCGGTACCTATGGCCCCACCAATTAGAGCTGCGGCTATAAGGTTCGCTCCCGAACCGGTAACAAACATTCCTGCTCCCATATTTATGTCCAAAAGATTCTGTAACACCAAACTTCGACCAAAGTTATTCTTCTTCTCACCTCCGGTGGCCCCATATACAGCAGCAATAACCATAAATATGGGGAGAAGAATTGCTGCCTTTGCTGTAGTTGCTGAAATAAAGGCAGAAAGCACGATGTTAATAACAATGAAACTAATAAATATGGTGGAAGAATTCTTGCCGAATTTAACGATAAACCATAATGCAAATCGCTTGGCAACACCAGTAGCCACAAGCATACTCGCTAGTATAAACGACATGATATTTAGCCACATTACTTTATGACCCAGTTGGGCATAAGCTTCTTTCTCCGGAAGAACACCGGTTAGTACCAAGGCAATAATTAGTATTAGCGAAGTCTGATAATTGGGAATTACTTCTGTCATCCATAATACTAGTGCTGCTGCAAAGATGGCTAGCATACTAATATTCATAGAGGTGAATTTCTCCGCACCAACCCGGTCGAATATCTCCCGTGCCGATTTAGACAACTCATTGGCATTAATATGATGCAGAAAACTAAAATCTCCAATATACTGAATGTATATAAATACAATAATTGCCAGTGGAGCTCCTATTATTACTAGAAATTTTTCGAATTTAGAACGTTCCCTCTTGGGAAGTTTCTCCATCCGGTATTGTTTCATGTCTAATATGTCAAACTTTTGTTGTTCTTTATTCTCTTGCTCCATAGAAAATTATATTATTCTAAATTTAATGCTACTAGTTCTGAAAATATACTTTGTTTCTCTAAAAGAAATTATTACCAATAAATAGGATTCTAGTTTTGAATGCCTGCCTTCTAATAAGTGTTTCTGCCTGCTGAAAAAATTAGTTGTTTTATTACCAGTTTTTGTATGGCTTTTTCATTAGCATAGAATTGAAATAGCGTACGTCTCCGGTAACTTCTTCGCCCAGCCAATCAGGTTTCTCAAAGGGAGTATCTTCACTGGGTAGTTCTATTTCAGCAACTGTTAAACCCTCATTATCTCCATAAAATTCGTCGACCTCAAATTTGAGCCCACTTGCTTCTGGTACGATATATCGAGTTTTGTCGATTACGCCCGGCTCGCAAATTGAAATTAAATTTTTCGCATCTTCCAAACTTATTTCTGTCTCCCACTCGAAACGGCTAGCTCCACTTTCGTTGCCAATGCCTTTTATGGTTAGATAGCCTTTGTCGCCTTTGATGCGAGCTCGTACTGTCCTTTCCGGTACACTCGATAAGTAGCCTTGCTTTATTCTTGTTTGCTTTGTTATATGTGATTTGAAATCTCCTTTGACTAAAAATTTTCTTTCTATTTCTTGGGCCATAAGTTTTATGATTTTGATTTAATTATTGGATTAATTTTGTTCTTGCAATTCGTTGTAGCCATTGATTAGTTGGCAAGTGTTTTATCACTCCATCCTATGATTCTTTTAATGGCTTGCAGATAGTTTATGTTTTCGATATCTTCCAGTTCTAAATCGCGTAGAGTTGCTTTAATGTCTTCTGTTTCAGTTGATTCTGAATTTATACTTACAACGTGAGCTCCGTTAATTAATACATCGGCAAGCTCACAGATGGTGTTGTTGACCATATATCCATAGCGCTCTTTATGAACTCTTACTGCTTGTAATTCTTGATTCTGATTAACCATCTCCATAAATTCATCTAAGCTATAATTCTCTTTCTCAAAATCAGGTGTACTTACCATAAATGCAGGAAAAACTTCTTCTTTTAATACTTTAGCTGAGATGGGAAACTCTCCTTTCATTAATGGATTCCACTGCTCTAAACCATCTACAGAAGTAACAAAGGTTTTAATATCCATTTTACCATCGCGGATTTTTGTGTTGTTAATATCATTGGTTTTGGATACAATATAAATTTCATCACTTTCTCTTTCCCATACTTTTCGTGGTACAGGAACAGATAGCCTTCCCATTAGATAGGCCGCTTCTTCAAAATCTTGTCCAAAGGAGCGGAATTCAAAACGTGGTTTTGATATTTCTCCTATTTTTAGTTCTTCTTTTGCCATTGTAATTAGTGTTTAAAAAAAATTGTTAATATCATAATCTATTTCAAGTCCCAAAACACGCTTTATTGCTTTGGGGTAATTAGTGTTCTTGTGATAATCTTTTATATCTATGGCCCTAATAGCTGCTTTTACCAAGTCCGGATTCTCTGACTCAAAGGCAACAGTACGAAGCAGTGCTCCGTTAATTCTAACATTGGCATATTCACAAATGCAATCATTAAAGGAATAGGCATATCGCTCTTTCTCTGTTAGTGCAACAATGATGTCAGGATCCACTAAAATAAGTTCTTGCATAAATTCTTTTAGAGTATAAACATCTTTGTCCAATAGAGGTGCTTCGACACCTAGGGCAGGAAAAATCTCTGACAATATTTTTTCCTTTGATAAGGGAAACTGACCTACCTCTTGAGGATTCCATTGCTCTAAAGTATCATCGTGTTTTACTAAAGTCTTAATGTCTAGTAGTTTATTACGGATTTTAATATTATTAATTGTATTTCCGGCAGTCATTAAATATATTTCAGAGATGTGCCGCTCTTTTCCTGCAATACCTTTTGCTCGAAGAGTAGCAATAACGGAATCTATCTCTTCTAATCCAAATAGCCTAAACTCATAGCGTGGAATAAAATGGGTCATAAAGTAGTTATTTTATAGGTGTATAGCTTTTGTTCTGAGTCGGATACAATATAGACTCTTTGGTTGTTTAAATCTACTACTATTCCTTCTGCCTTGGGAAAACCCAAGTCGAAACTTTGTATCACTATTCCTTGATTATTGCAGTAGTATAATTTTTGGGACTCATCACTTACTATCCATAGCGATTTATCCATGGTATTGGCATAAATACCGGAGCAATCTAAGGAGAAATTCAATGTGGTTTTTTGGATTATTCCCTGGCTGGGTTTCCACTTGATTAATAGACGTGGTTTTGCTTCATTAACTATATAATAGACATCCTCTTTATTGGAATAGCCTAATCCTTCCAATCCTTTTTTCTTTGATTCACGTACAATATTTATTGGATAGGTATTTATTTTGTTGCCATTGGAATCTAATTGAATTAGCTGAGACAGCGCTTCTTCGCTAATCCATATTGTTTTATCATGATTGTTAATGGTAACGCCCTCGGTATCGTCACCGGTATAAGGTAAAGTTTTAAGTATTTTTCCTTTGGTGTTAATTAAGAATGCTTTGTTACTATTGTCGTCCACTACAATTAGATTCTGTTGATCCATTGCCCATGAGAGGCCGGAAGGTTCTTTTACTCCTGTTAGTACGTAGGAATCAATAAATTCTAACTTGAAAATATTTTTATGGATAGGATTAGGTTTAACAGCTTGTCCTTGGTCTTTATTGCAGCCATATAAACTAATGATACCCAAAAGGAAAATGATAGAAAGTGATTTAATCATAAGTAGTGAAGTGCTAATAAATAAAGGAAGCCTAAATTAAGTCTAATCCAAACCAATTTGCTAGCGTTGTTCCCATAAATAACCCTTTTCCCAATATTATTTTCTTTCGATAAGGGAACTATTGTTACTTAATCAGGCAACCTTTATTAAATAATTTTAATGTGTCTTATTGATTCTTGGCTCCCGGTGTCGGAATGTCAAAAAGTTTCCAATTATCGGTACCATCGGGTAGTCGGCCTATGGATTTTCCGTCGGGTAATTTCCCCAATGGACCATCAACAGTAAAATTTTCGGATTCATCAATAAATTTACCTGTTTTATCCCATACGGCTACAGCTTTGTCTTTTTTTGCGCTTAAACTCGATGGACAGAATATGGTGTCGTTGTGAATGCCTGTATAATCTTGTCCGTTGGCATCTTTAGCTCCCCATACAATAACTAAGTACGACTTAGCTTTAATAGTAGTAGCCTTTGAATTGCCACTTGGAATTTCATACTTGTCAGCATCAGCAGATGACTCCCCATCATCAGCAATGTAGTATCCTGCAATATCAAGGTCTTTACTCCCTGCATTGTAAAATTCTGACCAATCACATTTTTTACCATTAACATCAATATAAACTAAACCAATGGTGTCTTTTGTCATCAATTCGTTAACTTTTAATATGGCTTTAGATGTGTCAACAGGATCGGGTTTGGGATCTGTTTTTGTATCCTTATTACAGGCCGCTGCTCCAAGCAAGCTGATTAGAATAATACTACCGAAAAATAATTTTAAATGTTTCATCTGTAAAAATAATTTGTTAATAATGTGATATGAAGTCATATCATAATAATTGATTTAATTGTTTGTATAGTATAATATGTATAAGTAATTAAACGTAGTTTAGAAATCAACTTCTATTCTAAGTTGAAGAAAACCAAATTGCTCACCCGGCTTTCCTTTGCTGGTATCAACATCAGCCCAGTCTTTAGTGGGATTTCCATTAACATTATTTCCAACATATAGTTTTCCTTTTCCATTGGCATAGCGATCGTGGTCAGCATAGCTGTAATCCAACATGAATTTAATATTATCATTGGCATAATAGTTTAGTCCAACGGTATAAGCATTGGCCCCTCCACCATATATTTTGGCATTAAAATCATTAAGATCTAAATAGTCATAGCGAAAAGCAAGTTCTACCTCACCCCATTTTTTAGCCCGGGCTATTTGAGTAAATTCTCCTTCTCGCATATTATAACGATAATGTCCACCAAAAATCAACCAACCTATTTGAGCAAAGGATCCTTTTACTGTCGTTGAGTTAATCCCTTTTACTCCATTCAAGTCAGTACCCTGTAGTCCCGCATTTAGGTATTCGGCATGAAGCATTATGTTTTTCCATGCTGCGGCAATTTCAAAGTCGGCAAGAGTACGTGAACTTACATTAGTGATTACATCAGTATCTAGATATTTTTTCCTGTTGATATTACTAATTGTTCGGGTACTAAAACGATATGCATTGGGGGAATCCCAACTGGTTTTAGGAGTGCGATAGGAAAGTCCCCCTCCCAAATGGAATACAAAGTCATTGTTGCTACTAATATATCGGGCAACAGCTCTGCCGGTATAACTATATCCCTCATCCATACCTAGTTTTTTATTGTGACTTTGGGATAAGCTCATTTCTTCGGCGCCACCTAAGTCTTCAAAATGAACACCTCCTATTACTAACCAGTAGCGATCGTATTTTGTAAATTGTAGTCCTATATGACGTGATGGAGCCAGCTTACTTATTAATGATCGTTCTATAAAAGTTATATATCGTGAAGAAGTAGTCTCTTCCATTGAAAAGCCTTCCTTGAAATTTCCCGCTTTTATGGAGACATGTTTCATAAAGCCTTGCTTAGCAGGAGAAATATATCCAACAATCATATCTTTCATTTCGGTTTGAGAACCGGCAAAGTCGAGGTCAATTTCACCATACCAATTTTTTTTAATGATGGTCTTAAAAGCCATTCTTGCTCTTCGTATCGTTATGCCATTGCCAATGGGGTTGTAGGTATGTTTATCGAAAAAATAAGCTCCATCAACATATACTCTATTGTCAAGCCATAATTTGTAATCTTTGTTTTTAGTTTCAAAGGTGAGTATGCCATTCCTAAATTCAGGCTCCAATGGATGCCGGTCAACAATAATTCCGTATTGATTTGTCAATTGAGTGCTGTCGTGTTGTCCAAAGACTGATAGACCGCCAAGCATTAAAGTGAGGATGAGTATAACTTTTGTAGTCATAATATGAGTGTTTTGTTAAAATTAGAATCTATAGTTGGTTAATGGATACAAATATTATAAAT
>Ga0256831_1001290_pt1 | contig 13247 bp, 13 predicted proteins | sample 132544metaG_FD_189087 | JGI IMG/M metagenome (GOLD analysis project Ga0256831, IMG submission 189087) | Hydrothermal vent microbial communities from Lau Basin, Pacific Ocean - 132-544 | ecosystem: Environmental > Aquatic > Marine > Hydrothermal vents | place: Pacific Ocean: Lau Basin | collected... | reverse complement strand
AGTAAATTGATTTAAATAGGAATCGGAGACTTTAGTCCCGAATAGAGCGAGGCTAAAGCCATCGATTCCAATATTTTTTAATTTATAATGTGGGGTAATCGGTTGCACTCATTTGATTTACAAAAAAAACTTTGTTTAACAAAATAACTCTCCTATGCATTCCCACCGAGACAGTGGGAACGAGAGGGAGTGTATAGAGCAAGTTATAAAAAAGGAGACTTCTCATGTCCAAACAAAACATAAAAACCTCAGGCTTCTCATTAGCAAAAGGAAAAGAGCTAACAGGAGATGACTACTTTGATGTAAAGAGCATAGATAACTTTACCATTGCTATTGTGTGTGATGGAGTAGGCTCTGCTGATGAGGGGGCTGAAGCTGCAAGACGAGTTACTAAATACCTTATGAGTAACTTTAAAAATCGTCCACAAACTTGGAGTATAGAGAAGTCTATCAACACCTTTATAAAGTCTATTAACTCCATTCTCTACAAAGAGTCTATGGTTAACTATGAACGACCTGAGCTTATAACTACTCTAACTCTAGTTCTTATAGAGGGAGACCGACTCTATGGGGCAAATGTGGGTGATAGCAGAGTATATCTTTTACGAGATGGTAAACTCTCTCAACTATCTAAAGACCATGCAATGGAAGAGGAGGGGTATGAAGGAGTATTAACAAAAGCCATAGGAATTGATGAAGATGTAGAGCCATACTACTTTGAGAATATTATCAATAAAAAAGACAAAATTCTTCTATGCTCCGATGGACTCTATACTATTTTAGATGAAGAAACTATTAAGGGTTGTATGAGTCATGGTTCACACTATATTGTGAAAAAAGCCTCTAAACTTACAGAGGACAACCTACCAGATGACACAACTGCTGTTATGATTGACATCTTAGATATTGACCAAGTAGAGAAGCTAAAACAGCAAGAGCTTATTATTCCTAAGAGTCTAAGTAAAGGCATGATTATAGATGGCTACAAGCTGGAGAAATCACTTATTCAAAACAATCGTACTTGGCTATGCTCTAAAAGAGGTCAAAACTATGTTTTAAAATTTGCTCCAATTGAAGCAATAGATGACCCAACCATACTTGACCTCTATGTAAAAGAGGCATGGAACTCCAACAGACTAAAAGCTGGTTTCTTTCCTAAAGCTGTCATTCCTAAAAATCGAACACACCGTTACTATGTTATGAAGATGGTAGAGGGTATTAACCTAAAAGAGCATCTAAAAAAGCGTAAACTCTCTGTAGATGATACTATCAATCTTGCAAAAACACTTCTAAAGATGAGTCAATACCTACTAAAGTTTGACCTTGTTCATGGTGATATTAAGCCTGAAAATATTATGGTAAGTGAACGAGATGGAAAACATATCTTTAAAATTATAGATTTTGGTTCTATGACTGAACTATACAGTACAACTTCAAATGCAGGAACACCATCATATTTAGCTCCTGAACGTTTTATAGGTGAGAGCATTAGTGAGTCAACAGAGATATTCTCTATTGGTGTTACACTATATGAAGCACTTACTCAAAAGTTCCCTTATGGAGAGATAGAGCCTTTTCAAACTCCTACATTCAAAAAGGTTACGCCACTAAGTAAATATAACAAAAATATTCCTCAATGGCTATCTTCAGTTATACTTAGAGCAATAGAGAAAGAGGCTAAACTACGCTATAGAAACTACTCAGAGATGATGTTTGAACTCTCTAATCCACAAAAAGTAAAACCTTACTTTGATAAAAGAGCCTCATTAATTGAGAGGCAACCTGTACTATTCTATAGAACACTGTTTACACTTTCATTTATTATTAATATTATTTTAGTGGTAATGTTGTTAAAATAATTGCTATGAAAATACGAATCTACTACGAAGATACCGATGCAGGTGGCATTGTCTACCATACAAACTACCTAAAGTATTGCGAAAGAGCAAGGTCAGAGATATTTTTTGCTAAAGGTAAAACTCCTACCGATGGTGACAAGAGTGGTTTTGTTGTGAGTCATATAGACGCAAACTTTTTAGGTATGGCAAAGCTTGGTGATATGTTAGAGGTAAAGAGTAAGGTTCTAGAGGAGAGAAAAGCCTCTGTAGTTCTTAAGCAGACTATCTTTAAAGATAAGACAAAAATATTTGAGATGAGTGTTACTTTAGTATTTGTAAGAGATGGTCGACCAAAGGCAATTCCTAAAGATTTACAGAACTTTTTTAAATAGGATAAATTTTATCCGAAATATGTTATACTCAAAAGAAAACAGGTATGACTATTGAAACTAAACAATAAAAAACTACTAATCTTTGACCTAGATGGTACACTAATAGACAGTTCAGGCGACCTAGCCTTAGCTGTAAACCATACACTAAAAACCCTAAATCTTCCAACTTATGACTTAGATACTATTCACCATTGGGTTGGAAATGGAGCTGAGATATTGGTTAAACGTGCATTGTCAGGCTCTTCAACTATTGACACTACTTTAGAAAAGAGCTACTGGAGAGAGGCACTTAAGATATTTTTGGACTTCTACTCTAAAAACTTGGCTATAGCAACAGTTACCTACCCCAATGTACCAACAACACTAAAAACTCTAAAACAAAGAGGCTACAGACTCGCCATTGTTACAAATAAACCCTACCCATTTGTTGAGCCTATTTTAGAGGCACTTGGTTTAGATGGTATCTTTGAGCTTATCTTAGGTGGTGATAGTTTAGAGAAGAAAAAGCCAGACCCTATGCCCCTACTCTATATTTGCAAAAAACTTGACATATCTCCTAGTGAGAGTGTGATGATTGGTGACTCTAAAAATGATATTTTAGCAGCAAAATCAGCCAATATGGACTCTATTGGGGTAACTTATGGTTACAATTATGGTGAGAGTATTGAGCGTTATGAACCTACTATAGTTTGTAGTAGATTTGAAGATATTTTAGAGAGTTTAGAGTAATGAAAAAAACAAAAATAGCCATTATTGGTGGTGGTGTAGCTGGGGCTACCTCTGCTATCTACCTTGCCCAGCTTGGGTTAGATATAACTCTTTTTGAGAGAGAGTCTAGCCTTATATCTGGTCCTCCTTTTTGTCATTTACATGCAGGGGGAAACCTATATAGAGAGATTTCAGATGAGCAGTGTATTAAACTGTTGAAACAGTCGATAGATTTTCTAAAGTTTTACCCTTTTGTGGTGGACTATCGCCCAACTGTTATTGCTCTGCCTACTACAGATAAACAGACTCCAAAACAACTCTTACCACGTTTAGAGCTTTTAACAAAAGAGTATGAGAAGCTTATTGAAAAAGATAGTAGCAACCAAGTCTTAGGAGAGCCTAGAGAGTACTTTAGGCTCTACTCAAAAGAGGATTTAGAGAGACTAAAGTCTAAAGATATTCCAACTAAACCTAAAAATACTGATGAGTGGATGGTAAGTGTTGCTCAAAATTTAGACTTTGAGAGGGTGCAGTTTCCTCTTATTTTGGTTCAAGAGTATGGGATAAATCTCTTCCGTTTAGCATCAGGTGCAACGTTAATATTAGAAAATATGAATAGTGTTACACTAAGAAGAGATACCGAAGTGACCAATATTCAAAGAGAGAAAGAGGGTTGGCTAGTAGGCTACAATAACAAACAAGAGAGCTTTGACTACCTCATCAACTCAGCAGGTTTTAGAACAGGAAAGATAGACGATATGCTAGGTGTCCCATGTAAACGAATGGTAGAGTTTAAAGCTGCCTATGTGAGCCATTGGAAGAGCAAAGAGCAGACACTATTTCCTGAGATTATTTTTCATGGAGAGCGTGGAACTCCACAAGGAATGGGACAGTTTACCCCCTATCCAAATGGCTACTTTCAGCTACATGGTATGACAAAAAATATTACTCTCTACGATGATGGATTGGTAGCAAATAGACCTTTTAGTTGTCAACCAAAACTAAAAGAGAGCTTTATGCAAAAGATAGAAAACTCTTGGAGTCAAGATGAGGTAGAGGAGAGAACAAAGTTAGCTATAGAGCATATAGGCAAGTTTATTCCTAACTTTTTAGAGGCTACAGTAGGCTCAAAACCCCTCTTTGGAGCCCAACAGATTCCAGGAGATGACCCAACCTTACGTGTAGCAGAGGTTAGCTTTCCAACTAAGGGTTATGCACGGTGTGAGATTGTAAAGGTATCATCGGTAATAGATATGATTAAAGCCATTCAAAATGACTTAATAGAGCTTGGGTATCTCAATAGAGAATATAAGTTCTCTTCTCCTCTTAAGCTATTGGAGGAAGAGAAGATTGACTCTCTAGCCCAAATATTTTGTGAGCAAAGAGGCTATCCACGCTCTTTAGGGCGTCGAAATATTGAGGGTTAATGAAGTAAGTTTTTTTTGAAAAGGATGATTAGTAAATAGAAAATTGGAGCGGGAAACGGGACTCGAACCCGCGACCCTCAGCTTGGAAGGCTGACGCTCTAGCCAACTGAGCTATTCCCGCATCTTTTCTTAATTAAATAAAAAATCAAATTTTTAAGTGGATGGGGTAGAGGGATTCGAACCCCCGAATAACGGTACCAAAAACCGTGGCCTTACCGCTTGGCGATACCCCAATATATATATCAATAAAAGTTATGATTTGTGCTATTTTATAAAAAACAACTTAAAAATTGGTTGCAGAAAGAGGATTTGAACCTCTGACCTTCGGGTTATGAGCCCGACGAGCTACCAGGCTGCTCTATTCTGCGTTCATTAATTATTATTGGTTGCGGAAAGAGGATTTGAACCTCTGACCTTCGGGTTATGAGCCCGACGAGCTACCAGACTGCTCTATTCCGCGTTCTAAGTGGATGGGGTAGAGGGATTCGAACCCCCGAATAACGGTACCAAAAACCGTGGCCTTACCGCTTGGCGATACCCCAACCAAATGCTACACATTGTTTGTGTGGACGGCATTATATAAAAAAAAGAGAATAATGTCAAGAGTTTGTGTTAAAATAAGTGTATAATGCGAAAATATATGTAATTAAGGAATAATAAAAATGTCACCAGAAGCTTTAAAACGAGTAGAAATTGCAATTAATGAGATAAAAAAAGGTCGTATGGTCATTATGATGGATGATGAAGATAGAGAGAATGAGGGTGATTTGGTTTATGCTGCAACTCATTCAACACCAGATATGGTTAACTTTATGGCAAAAGAGGCAAGAGGACTTATCTGTACACCTTTACCAAAAGAGTTGGCTGAGCGATTAGATTTAATACCTATGGTATCTAACAATATATCAAACCATGAAACAGCATTTACTGTATCTATAGACTCTACTACAGCCAATACAGGTATATCTGCTATTGAGAGAGATGATTGTATTTCTAAATTGGCAAACCCTTTAACCAAAGCAGATGATTTTGTTCGCCCTGGGCATATATTTCCCCTAATTGCTAAAGAAGGTGGTGTGCTAGTGCGTACAGGGCATACTGAGGGGTCTGTAGATTTGTGTAAACTTGCAGGTCTTGCACCTGTAGGTGTGATTTGTGAGATTATTAAAGATGATGGAACAATGGCACGTCATGATGATTTGGAGATTTTTTCCAAAAAACATAATATTCCTATTGTTTACATCTCTGACTTAGTTGAGTATCGCCTTGCTAATGAGAAGCTAGTTGAGCGTATTGAGGAAAAGGAGATTGAGATTTTAAGTACTAAAGTGACTCAAATCTCATACAAAGACCACTTAGGACGTGTTCATAAGGTAATTCAGTTTTATAAAACACATGAGAGTGAAAATGTAAAGTTTCATAATATTGGTTTAGATGTTGACTTGATTCTTAATCAAAAACGTTTTGACTCTCTAATCTCCTCTTTAGAGTACTTAAAGCTAAATGGTGGTGTATGTATTTTTATGGATACTATGGTTATCTCAAAAGAACAAGCTAAAGAGTATGGTGTTGGAGCTCAAATTTTAAAAGATTTGGGTATTGAAAATATTAAATTGATAACCACAAATATTGAAACAGAGTTTGTAGGGCTTTCAGGATTTGGCTTAAATGTTGTAGATAAAATTGTAACAGTATAGTTTAAATAAGACTAAATTAGTCTTATTTAAAAAAAAGTTTCATTTTCTATCTTTTTTTAGTTGTTTTTATGATAGACTTGTTACTATATTTATAACAAATAAGGAAAAATTATGTCAGAACACAAGATATATTACCCAAATCCAGAATTTGCAAAAGATGCCGCTATTCCTAGTATGGAAGCCTATTGGGAACTTCAAAATAGAGCTATTGAAGACTATGAAGGTTTTTGGAAAGATTTTGCTGATGAGAAGATAGATTGGTTGGAGCCTTATGATAAAGTATTAGATGAATCAAATGCACCTTTTTATAAATGGTTTACTAATGGTAAACTAAATGTTTCAAACCAATGTATTGACCGTCATTTAGCCGACAAAGCTGACCAAGATGCAATTATATTTGAGGGTGACAAAGGGGATGTAGAGCATATTACCTATGCTCAACTCTCAGAGCGTGTTAACAAGATGGCAAATCTTCTTAAAAACAGGTTTGGAGTTAAAAAGGGTGACAGAGTTGTTCTCTATATGCCTATGATTCCTGAAGCTGCTTATGCAATGTTAGCTTGTACTAGAATAGGGGCTATTCACTCTATTGTATTTGGTGGATTTAGTGCAGATGCCTTGCGTGATAGAATTGAAGATGCCGAGGCAAAATTGGTCATTACTGCTGATGGAGCATTCCGTAAAGGGAAGCCATATATGCTTAAAAATGTAGTAGATAATGCTTTAGAAAAGGGTGGAAGCTCTGTTGAAGCTGTTTTAGTTGTTAAAAGAAACAACGAAGAGATAAAATGGGTAGAGGGTCGTGACCACTCCTATAATGAGTTAATAGATGCAGAGTCTAGCGAGTGTCCATTTGAGCCAATGGATAGTGAAGACCCACTTTTTCTTTTATATACCAGTGGTAGTACTGGTAAGCCAAAGGGGGTACAGCACTCAACAGCAGGTTATATTCTTTGGGCTCAAATGACTATGGAGTGGGTATTTGATTTACGAAAAGGTGATGTCTATTGGTGTACAGCAGATATTGGTTGGATTACAGGGCATACATATATTATTTATGGTCCACTAGCAGCAGGTGGAACAACAGTTATGTTTGAGGGTGTTCCAACATACCCAGATGCAGGACGTGCATGGAAGATGATGCAAGAGCATAATATTACTCAGTTCTATACTGCACCAACAGCCATTAGACTACTTAATAAAACTGGTGAAGATGAGCCAAAAAAATATGACCTAAGCAGACTAAGAGTTCTAGGAACAGTAGGAGAGCCAATCGACCCACCTGCGTGGAAGTGGTACTATGAGGTAGTAGGTAACTCAAAATGTGCCATTGTCGATACCTATTGGCAAACAGAAACAGGTGGACATATGATTAGTCCATTACCTGGAGCAACACCTATTAAACCTGCATGTGCAACATTTGCTCTTCCTGGAATTATTGCAGAGGTTATTGAAGAGGACGGAACACCAACACCAGTGGGTGAAAAAGGGTTTATGTGTATCACAAAACCTTGGCCAAGTATGATTAGAACTATATGGAATGACCCTGAACGTTTTAAAAAGTCCTACTTTGGAGATTGTAAAAAAGATGGTGTACCTGTCTACTTTACAGGTGATGGTGCAATGGTCGATGAAGACGGTTACATCACCATTACAGGACGTACTGATGATGTCATTAATGTTTCAGGTCACCGTATTGGAACAGCTGAGATTGAGTCTGCTATTAAAAATATAGAGAGTATTGCTGTTTCTGCTGTTGTTGGTAAACCTCATGATATAAAAGGTGAGGGTATCTTTGCCTACATAGTCCTCAAAGAGGATGGTCTCTCTAAAGAGGAGGTAAAAGCAGAGATTAATAGTGTGCTTAAAAAAGAGATTGGTGCTATTGCCCTTTGTGATGATATTGCTATTGTGCCAGATGTTCCAAAAACTCGTTCAGGTAAGATTATGAGACGTATTTTACGAAGCATTGTAAAGGGTGAAGAGATTACTCAAGATACCTCTACGCTTGAAGACCCAACTATTGTTCCTACTATTGAGAAGATTGTTAGAGAGGGGTAAAATAGCAAATGAGATAAGGATTGAAAAGTCTTATGGAGTAGTAAACCTCACTCTTCTAAATTAAAGAGTACTTTATGAGAGAGTGAGGTTCACGGCATATCTATTTATATTATAGCTTTTGAGGGAAAAGATATTTTGATTTAAACTAAAATCTCCTCTTTCCCACCATCTAACAAAATCAAAACATCATTAGGCTGACGAAGCTTTAACATTACCTCATTTTCCAACCCTAAGTAGATTCCTCGCAAGGTACGGTTTATCATCTCATGAGCTACCATTACAACAGCTCTATTACTATCTAGGGTAGATAACCACTCCTTTACCCGTATACTTACCTTCCTATAAGACTCTCCTCCCTCTAAAGTATAGCTCCATTTGTTAGCCTCTCTTGCTTCAAACTGCTCTTTAAGTTCAGTCTGACAATAGTGTTTAGTTTTTCCTTCAAATATACCATAGCTTACCTCTTGAATTCTCTTATCAAAGATTATATTCTCTTTATTAAACCCTATAACATCGGCAATAATCTTAGCTGTAGCAGAGGCACGACCCAAAGGAGAGGAGTAAAAGTCAAACTTATCTATATCTTTTAGATGCTTCAAAAGCTTCTCTCCATTTGCTTTTGCCTGTTTTTCTCCCTTTTTGGTTAGAGGTGAGTTTAGTTGACCTTGGTAACGCCCCTCTGCATTCCAAACAGTTTGTCCATGACGAATTAGGTAAATTTTAGGTAGATTCACTCTTTATCTCCTTTTAGTTAAGTGTTCCATACCATACCAAATAGCACCCAAAAGAAGAGCCAAAATAGCAAAAGGAACCCAAGGGTAGGCTTTAAAAGCTTCAAAAAGAGCTTTAATAGTATCTCCTGCATAAAAAGCACTTAACATAATAACTGTTACAAAAAATATAGAGGCAAAGAGATTGTAAAACCCAAACTTCTTAAAGTCATAACGAGAGAGTGCCATAGAGATAGGAACAAGTGTCTTAATTCCATAGAGAAACTTCTGAATAAAAATTGCCCAGACTCCATATTTTCGTAAAATAAGCGTAGAGAGTGCAATCTTTCGTTTATGTTTTTCAAAGTAGGGTTTAATCTCATTTTTTTGATACTTTCCAAGATAAAAGAGAAACATATCTCCAATAAAGTTAAAAAATATTCCAACAGCCAAAGAGATATATAGATTCATCTCTCCCATATATGACAAAACTCCAGCAGCTGCTGTAGCAACCAATGAACCACCAAAAGAGAAAAAAGCCAATGCCAAATATCCCCATGTACTTAAGCTTGTTAATGTATCTTCCAAAAATAGCCTTTAATTTTTTTAAAGATTATAGTATGATTTCTTAAAAATTAGGCTTTTTTACCATGTTTGACACACTGCTATCTATTATTTTTGTTTATCTTTTTATATTTTTAGGCTACCTTGCAAAGCGTATATTTAAAGATGATATGAACTCTAAAACTCTAACACTCTTTTCTGTCTACTTTCTACAAGCCTTTGTAACCATTTGGGGCTTTTCAACAGCAAAACTATCTAGCGAACACTTTTTTGTACCTCTTTACTATATTGGAATTATTTTTCTTTTGCTTCTACCAACTATTTTTATGGCTAAAAAGCTTATAAAAGACCCTAAAGAGAGAGCTATTGTAAGTATTGCAGGATTTGTTGGAAATACAGGTAATATTGGAATTCCTCTTGGTATTGCTCTATTTGGTATGGAGTCAGTTATCTACACTACGCTTATAAATATTGCTAATATTTTTGTAGTTTACATCTTAGGGGTTTACATCTACTCTCGTGGTTCATTCTCTATAAAGAGGTCTCTTTTTAATATTGTTAAAATCCCTATTATACCTGCTTCTATTGTTGCTATATTGATAAATATAAATCACATTGAACTTGTCCCACAAATCAAAGAGTTTTTTAAGATGGGAGCTTATGCAGGAATTGTATTGCAACTCTTCTTACTTGGTACATTTCTCTATGGCATACAACTAAAAACTATTAAAAAGAGCCTATACATAACGGTACTATCTCAAAAGTTTATAGTTATTCCTTTAGCTACAGCTTTTATACTTAACTTTAGCAATCTATCTCCTTTAGTTCAAGGGGTTATATTTATGGAGATGATGACTCCTTTGGCAGTTGCAAACATAAACCTTGCTTCGCTTTATGATTGTAAACCACAAGAGGTAACGGGACTTATTTTGGTTAGTACTTTGATGTTTGTACCTATTTTGTTTGTGTTGGGGGAGATAATAAAAAGTCTCTACCTAAAATAACGAATAGAAGCAAACCCAAAAGCCCTACTATCTCTACAAGCCTCTATCTGCTTACTACCTAAAACTCCACCCAAAGCAATAACCCCAATAGAGAGTTTAGAAACCACTTCTTTAAGCTCCTCTACCCCTTTAGGTTCACCCTTATTTGGCGTAGCAAAAATAGGACTAAAGGTTACTAAGTCTGCTCCTAGCTTTTGAGCCTCCAATGCCTCCTCTAAACTATGCGTACTTATAACTACAAAAAGTCCTAAAGCCTTTGCTTTTTGAATATCTGAAAACTGTGAAGAGGTCAAGTGAATACCATCTGCTTTTAGTTTGTTTGCTAATTTATAGTCACTATGCAGTAAGATTTTAGAGAAGTTATATTTTTTAGCTTCTGCAATAAATAGAGAGGAATTTTTTTGATACTCTGTAGTTGACTTATCACGATAGACAATCATATCTGCCTTTTGAGCAAAATGTTGCAAATCAGAACTTAAAGAGTTAAAGTTTAAAGTGGTAGGGTCTGTGATGGCATAGGCTATCATAACTCTTTCTGTTCTACTAATTTTTCAAGTAGTTTAGTCTGTTTTTTTAGCTCATCTAACTTCTCTTGACGCATAATAAAATACTCAATCAAAAGTACTAAAAAAAGTCCTGGAGTAGCTCCTAAAAATGAAGCAAAAATAGAGTAGATAATACCAATATGTAAAAAGAGGTAGAAAAAAATAACAGCACCTAAAAAAGCAAAAGCCCAAGATGAACCAAGTAGAAAATTTATAAGAAGTGACAAAAGAGGAGATGAGAGTTTCACCGTCTAAACCTTTTGCCTAAGAGATGAAGACCTAGTGGTCTTCTTCCATTGCTACTGCACCTGCAAGGTACACATAGATAAGAATCATAAATACAAATGTCTGTAACAATGCAGAGAATGAAAGTAACAAATATGCTGGTAGTGGAGCGAAGTATGGAACTAACATTAAAAGTACCCATAAGAAGAGGTCGTCACCTTTGATGTTACCAAAAAGACGGAAACTAAGTGAGATAATTCTTGAGATATGAGAAACAATCTCAATAGGGAACATTAAAGGAGCAAGTAGAGGCACTGGTCCCATAAAGTGTGCAAAGTATTTCTTAACACCATTTACTCTAATACCCTCATAGTTATAGTAGATAAATACTACAAGTGCTAATGGCAAAGTAACATTAATGTTTGAAGTTGGAGACTCAAAACCAGGGATAATACCAATAACATTTGAGATTAAAACAAAAAGCCCAACAGTTAAGACAAGTGGTAAGTATTGTCTTGCTTTCTCTTCACCAATAGTATCTTTACCCATAGCAATTGTACCCTCAATAAAGGCTTCCATAAAGTTTTGAGCTCCTGTTGGTACTGCTCTTAATGTCTCTTTTGCATATTTAGCAAGAAGCAAAATAAGACCTGCTACTAAGATTAAGTGTGCCACAACCATAGCTGTTCCGTGTCCTGTAAAGGCACCTAAAAAAGTCCATACACCTTCCATATATCCATCCTATGTTACAAAATAATTTGGTGGATTATAGCTTAGAAAGCCTTAGCTTTTCGTTATGGTTATAATAATTAGAGATTAATAATAAAAGAGAGAAATATAAGAGAATATTTGAGTATTTTAGTGACATAAAAGAGCATACACACCCTTTTTAATTAAAAGTGAAAGTTCTCTCCTAAATAGTACCTAATAACATTAGGGTCTCTTTTAATCTCTTCACTTGTTCCACTTGATAACATCTCACCTGAACGCATAACATAGGCACGGTCACAAATACCCAATGTCTCTCGAACATTATGGTCAGTAATAAGTACACCCATATTTAGTTTAATAAGCTCTCTAATAATCCCCTGAATATCTTCAACAGCAATAGGGTCAACCCCTGCAAAAGGTTCATCAAGAAGTAGAAACTTTGGTTCAGCAACCAAAGCACGAGCTATCTCAACTCGTCGTCTCTCTCCACCTGAGAGTTGAATCCCATAACGTTTACGGATAGGCTCTATATTAAAGAGGTTCAAAAGGTTCTCTATACGTTCAAAGGCTATTTTAGGGTCAAGTTTCATCGCCTCAGCAGCCATAAAAAGATTATCTTCAACTGTAAGGTCTTTAAATACACTTGCCTCTTGAGGCAAATACCCAATCCCTAACTTTGCACGAGTACTCAAAGGCATTTTAGTTACCTCATCACTATCTATAAAAACAGAACCAGAGGTAGCATCAGTTAATCCACATATCATATAAAAAGAGGTTGTCTTCCCTGCTCCATTTGGTCCAAGCAGTCCAACAACCTCACGAGAAGATACTTTAACAGAAACATCATGAACAATAGTTGTCTTTTTAATGGTTTTAGAGAGGTGTTTGGCTTCAAGGGTGTGTAGAGTATGCATCAGTTTTTTTCAATCCTATATATTCTTTTATCTTCAAAAGGCTCAATGGTCACAGTAAAAACTTCATAACCTGCATCTAGTAAAAAGCTCTTAAGCGATTCATCGCCCCATTCTACCATGTGCCACCCCTCTTTGTCAAACTCTTCAAAGAGTCCTAGCTCCATAAACTCATCGTTCTCTATTCGGTAGAGGTCATAGTGAAATAGATTTTCATCGTAACACTGTTGCAATGAAAAGGTAGGAGATGTCACTTCACTCTCAACTCCTTTTGCTTTTGCTATGGCTTTTGTTAATGTGGTCTTTCCTGAGGCTAAATCTCCTGTTAGAAAGACAACAGCAGAGGTTGGTAAAATCTTATTTAGGTAGGTAACAACTCTATTTATTTCTTTTAGGGAGGCTGTGATTTTTTTCACCTATTGACTCTTTTTTCTTTACTTAACAACTAATATCT
>Ga0256831_1001289_pt1 | contig 13257 bp, 4 predicted proteins | sample 132544metaG_FD_189087 | JGI IMG/M metagenome (GOLD analysis project Ga0256831, IMG submission 189087) | Hydrothermal vent microbial communities from Lau Basin, Pacific Ocean - 132-544 | ecosystem: Environmental > Aquatic > Marine > Hydrothermal vents | place: Pacific Ocean: Lau Basin | collected... | reverse complement strand
AAGTCCCCTATACATTTGCTAGCAAGCCCATAGTTTTTTTTGAGTGACGTTTATCTTGTTTATTTCGTTTATCGATAATTTTTTTACTAAAGTTTGTTTGTAGAGGATATGTTATTGAAGCTGTTTAACATTAAATTGAAAACCTGTTCCTGATTTATATTGGGAGTGATTTCGTTGGAATTCAGTTATCTACCTTCCGTAATAAAGTTACAAAAGAATAATCGAACTTTGCTATTTAAACCAATATGTCATTGATGAAAATCTTTTTTAAGTTAAATAGCTTCATCGAATAGAATACAAGTAATATAAATACAAAAAATAATATCATGAAAAAAATCACTTTACTTTTAATCGTATTTTTTGCAAGTTTTAATCTTTTTGCACAAAAAGGAATAAGTTTTCAGGGCATTGCCCGCGATGCACAAGGCAATGCAATAACTAACCAAAGTATTTCGGTGAAATTTACAATCGGTACTTTTTCGGAAACACAAAATCTGAACACCGATGAATTTGGGGTTTTTAGTGCGACAATCGGCTCCGAGAATTCATCTGATTTTAATAAGCTGGTTTTTGCCAATAACGATGATAATTTAAAAGTTGAGATTGATGGAGATGTAATTTATAACGACAAGTTTAATACCGTTCCGTATGCAAAAGCTGCCGATAATGGTGTGCCGGTTGGCGCAATTATGCCGTTTGCAGGAGCAGTCTCCTCCGGAGGTGGTTTGGAAGAACCGATTAACGGATGGATTGTTTGCAACGGAGCAACATTAACCAACGATGCAAAGTTCGATAAGTTGAAATCGGTTCTGTCTAATGCGTGGGGAGCAAACAAAGTTCCCGATTTAAGGGGAACGTTTTTAAGGGGAGTAAACAATGGGAGGACAGGGACATACCGCGACCCAGACAGTAACCGCGAAGTTGGAACTTTTCAGGATGATGAATTCAAAAGACATAATCATGAGATTACTGACCCGGGGCATGAACATAAGTTTACTTATAGCAGCCCGAAGGCGCATAACGAATTTGATTGGGGAAACAATCAGCGTCCTATTGATCATTATGACCGCGAGACTGAAAAAACCGATAAAGCATATACCGGCATCACCATAAACAACAGGGGTGGAGCCGAAACCCGTCCTGTAAATGCAGCTGTTAATTTTATTATTAAATACTAACTACAATCTGTAATATTTTTATTATGAAAAGGTTACTGTTAGTATTATTATTAATTGGTTTGTACACTGTTTCGTTTGCACAGAGCGAATCGCCACAAATGACGGGAAGTGTTACAGGCCGGAAAGAGTTGTCGGATGCGACATACACTTTCAATGTGGGTTCTGCAATTCCTTATGCATACGTAGGGAGCTCTAAAAAACTTCAGATTGGTTTTCCATACAATGCACTGTATATGAACCGAACATTTCCCGGAGAACTGTTTGTTTCGAAGGGGTATTTCCCCGATTATATTCAACTTAAGTGGGAAGTTATAAACAATGCATCGAGTATCGATCATTTTGAAGTTTTTCGCAAAAAAGTTGGCGAAACCGATTCGGTATGGATCGATAATTTGGATACAAATGCCCGGAAATGGGAAGACTATTTTTGTGAAGCTAACGAGGTTTATGAATATACAATTCATGCGATTGGGATTGCGGGACAAAAACGTGATGGATATACCCGTGTTTTGGGAATTGGTTTTCGTACTCCATTGGCAACAGTAACCGGACGAGTAAGTTTCGATGGGGGAACCGGAGTAGAAGGAGCTGTGATAACTGCTTCTACAGCCGATAACGTTCCTTCTAAAAGTCTTGCTCTATCAAACTCTTCATACATCGAGATTCCGCAATACAACGACCTCGATTTTTCCAATGGGTTTACATTTCAAACATATCTGAAGTTTTCAACCACTGGCAATGCAGCTATTTTTTGTAAAGGTTCTAATTTGGTATTGAGTTACATTAATCAGAGTTTTGTGTTTGTCTTGGGAAACGAGACCGTAGCGTTGCCATTCGAAGTGCCAACCGACGAGTTTGTTCATGTGTCGGCAGTTTACGATGGAGATACGGCACGGATTTTTGTGCCTTCAAAAACAGCAGCCGGAGTTGATACATTATTCTCGGTAAGTGCCAAAATTACAAATTCAATTTTGGCCAACAGCGATAGTATTTTAGTGGGTCGGGTTAGTTCAGAATATTTCGAAGGAAATATTGATGAAGTAAGAATTTGGAAAAGAGCACTTGGGAAAGATGAAATAGTACGCGACTACAACCGGTATTTGCAGGGTAATGAAGATGGTTTTTATGCCTATTTACGAGCCAACGAGGGTTTTGGAGACCACGCTTACGACATTTCAAAATCGGGTTCGTACTTTAACGCAAACGATGGTATTTTTATGGGTAGTAATGTAACATGGTCATCTGTTATTCCAAAAATTGAACAGTTGGGAAATCGTGGTATTACCGATGAAGAAGGGAATTACATAATTGCAGGAATACCTTTTTTAACCGATGGTTCGTCGTACCGGTTTACACCAATGCTATCGCCTCACGAGTTTCAGCCCTCGTATAAAATTCTCTTTTTAAGCGAAGATGCAGTTGTACATAACAATATCAATTTCACCGATATCTCTTCGTTTAAAGTAAATGGTTCGGTGGCATACCGGAATACAACTTTGGGTGTAAAGAAAGTGGAGATTTTAGTCGATGGGAAAACGGTTTTAGATGCAAATTCGAAACCTGTTGTAACGAATAATTCAGGAGAATTCGAGATTTCGGTACCTGTTGGATACCACTACATCAGTGTTAGAAAAGCCGGACACGTTTTCGATAATGGGAGCCGCTGGCCATACGATCCGGCACACCCCGATTCGCTAATCAGACATAACTTTATCGAAAACCTCACTTTTGGAGAACCATTTATCGACACAACTTTGGTAACTGTAATTGGGCGTGTTATTGGTGGTACGGGCAGCAACGACATTGCGATGGGTTTTGGACAATCGGAAAATAATATTGGAAAAGCAACCATTACACTCGACCACAGCAGTAATAATCCCGAACTTACATTCGACAATACGGGTGACGCGTTGGGTGCCGATACAATCTTGTACACTGTTGCCACGGCAATTAACGATGACGGCGATACTACTTTTACAAGTTTCGAACACTACTCATTTCGAATCGAAAATCAAACAATAGTATCTGCATCGGGCGAAACAGGCGAATTTGTTGCCAAACTGATACCCGAAAAATTTGTAATTGTTGATATTGCCGTAAATAGCGATTCGGGAAATAATATAAAAAATTTCTTTGGAAATAAGGTGATAGATCTTTCGCAAAACCCATCGTTAAAATACGAAAAGCTGTACGATGAAAATAAACAGTTGATCGACTCAATTCCGTACAACGTAAAGTTGAATTACATCTATCAGACAACTCCCGAGATAACGGTTACAAATGCCAACGACACAGTTCTCTTTTATGGCGAAAAGAAGATTTTCTACGATAATCCGGAAACAGGGAATACCGATACAATTGTTGTTGCCGACCACTTTAAATATCCTATATTCAAGATGTTTGCCGATTATTCACCTAAAGTTTCTGTTTTCGAAACGTACCACAATTACGACTCGAACAAAGATACAAGGCAACCGGTAAAAGAAGCAAAGGTGAAAATTACCAACAATCTTGCACTAACCGATAATGTTAAGACTTATAACATTACATCGGATATGGATGGTGTGGTTATTGATACCTTTAAAACAGGAACTCCGAATATTGCAAAAAGCGAAAGCGACCAAACATCGTTTACCAAAACAATGGAGGTAAATGTTACTGTTGACGGAAATTCATACACATGGAAACCGGGAGGGAAACTCTACAGGGCATACATTTCCGGGCAAAAACCTAAGGGGAACTCCTTTTATACCGAAGGACCAAAAGTTCCTGAAATAATATTACATGACCCACCCGGATCTAAATCGTTTGCTTTTATCGAACAGGGATCAGGTTATTCAGTAAGTTCTGGCTATTCAACCGATTCAGATAATGGTTTTGGAATGGGAGTAGAAGTTTTGTTGGGAGCAACAGTTCAGGCAGGTGGAGGTCTTGCAGGTCCGGTAATTAAGGCTGAAACAAAAAACTCGGGAAAAGTAGGGTTATCTTTTTCAACAACAGTTAACGAAAAAGGTGAATATGTACAATCGTATGAATTTAACGAACGGATAGAAACCAGTTCGGAACCGGAAATGGTAGGTTCGATGGCAGATATTTATATAGGTAAAAGTTATAACTACTACTATGGAAAAACTGATAATCTGAAAATTCTCCCTTACGATTTGGGTACCGATAATTGTGATGTTGTTTTAAAAGAACCGGAACTAAAAGATACTGAATATACGTTGGGAATTGTCGAAGGTTATATTATGAATCCGGATAATTCAGACACATATTTTAAATATACGCAGGCACATATTTTATATATATTGCTTCCCGAGATTGAAGAGAAGAGAAATAACCTGTTTCTTACATCTAAACGCTCCGATGGTACATTAAGATATAAGAGCTATCTTGAAAAGGAGGATGCCCGGTATGGTATCGCTCATAGTTACGAAGTTGTTATTGATGGAGGAGATACCATTGTAAACGGGTATTTTAAAATGAGTGAGTCCGATAGTATTCTTAGTTACTCTTTTCAGCCTGAAAAAGAAACAATAGAAGATTTAAATAACATTGAGAATGACACAATATACGAGATTGACTCAATACGATATTATAACGATCAGATAGGTATATGGATTGATGCAGTAAGATCAAATGAGGCAGAAAAAGCGACGGCAATAGAGCAAAATAACCTTTTGCGAAACATCTCTTTCGATGGCGGAGTTGGTGAAATATCAAGGTCGGAGACACAGACCATATCGTACAAGAAGGAAGAGACACGAGTTAAAAACTTCCATTTTAGTGCGCTGGGATCAGTAGGTTTTATTCTGAATGGTACCGGGGTTGTCGCTACAGGAAGTTTAAGCTATTCCAGTTCGTTAGGTGTATCGGTAGGCGAAGAGTTTACGCAAACAATGGAATATGGATATACACTTGAAGACGGCAATGATAAAGATTATTATAGTATAAATATTTTTCACCGGGTTGATAACGGAATATTTAATGCCGACAGCTTACAAGAGACAAAGAAGGAGTTTTCAGGTGATACCTGGAATATTGGTGGTATATCTTTAGTCTCAGCAGTGGGAGCCGGTGTGGGAGCTGCTTATGGGGGGGCGATTCTTGGATTAGGAGCATCCGGAGGTGGGGCTGTTATTGGAGCAGCAGCACTGTCTGCTGGTGTTTTTGCAACAACATATTCGCCTTATAAAAGCTTTAGAAGTGAGGTTAAAGATGAGGGTGGCAATTTTTCCCCCGGAGATATTGCTGTTACTAGTTTTAACCTTTCCAGTCCCATTTTCCAAACATTAGGCGGCGCAACTTCCTGCCCCTATCAAGGGGGAGAATATACCTTCTTCTACCGTAATGCACAGGGAGATTCGATAGAACTACAAAAGGCCACGCTGCAAATTCAGAAACCGGCAATTTCGGCCGAACCCACTGAAATTCATAATGTCCCCATTACCGATAAAGCATTTTTTAACTTAAAACTTACCAATAACTCGGAAAGTAACGAAGAGCAATGGTACGGAGTAAGAGTAGTTGAGGAGACAAATCCGCACGGAGCGGAAATTCTGATTGACGGGTTAAAAGCAAACCGAACCTATTTGGTCCCGCCAAATACTACGATTACAAAGCTGTTGTCGCTTGAACCAACCGATAAATCGATAATGGATTACGACAGTATTGAAGTAATTATTTATGCTCCCTGCCAGTTCGACCCAACAAACTTTGTGGCCGATATTTACGATAAAGTTTATATCTCAGCACATTTTCAGCCTTCGTGTACCAACGTTGAGATTATGGATCCGCTGGATAATTGGGTAACAAATGTACGCGACAGTAGCTCGATGACTATACGTATTGGGAATTACGATCTCGATTACGGATCGTTCGAGAGTTTCCGGTTCGAGTACAAACCATCGTCGGGAAGCATTTGGGTGCCGGTAAAATATTTTGTTAACGACCCGGCTCTCGAAAACAAAGACGACAATCAGGATACACTTCTGATAAACGATGAAGCTTTTGTTACTTTCGACTGGGATATGAGCAACCTGAAAGACCGAACGTACGACCTGCGTGTGGTTTCGCGTTGTTCCGATGGCAGCGAAAACGAATCGCCAATTATTTCCGGAATACTCGATAACCACCGGCCACAACTGTTTGGAACACCGCAACCGGCCGATGGAATTCTGAATATAGACGATGACATTGGAATCACCTTTAACGAACCCATTGAAGGGGGACTGCTTACTCAGTACAATTTTGAGGTAAAAGGAACCTTAAATAACTATGAGTTAAAGCACGAAGCTTATTTGCAAATGAATGGTTCAACCGATTATGGTGTTATTCCGGAGGGAATCTCTTTTAACGATAAATCGTTTACTATTGAGTTTTGGATGCGACCATCTGACTATCGAAATTCGACAATTCTATCGCAAGGAAACGACCCTGCTTTGAGTCTGGAAATAGGGTTAAAAGATAATTTTAAAACATTCTTTAAAATTGGAGGTGTCGAACAGGAAACAGCGTTGCAATTCAGCCCGGCTGTTCCGGAAGATGCATGGCAACACATGGCTTACGTTTTCGATTACGAAACCGGGGATATGTTTATCTATCAGAACGATAAAATAATACTCGAAGTTCGCGGCACAAATGCAAATTATAATAATCTTGGCAAAATCTATATTGGAAAATCATCGGTTACCGATGACGATTATTTTGCTGGAAGTTTCCACGAACTGCGAATATGGTCGAAAAACCTTCCAATTGGTGAGGTTTACGACAATCAATATACAGCACTTTCGGGCAACGAAATTGGTTTGTACGGTTACTGGCCACTTGATGAGGCACACGGCGACCTTGCCATTGATAAAGCTGCATATCGTCATATGGAAGTTTTTGCTCCATGGGAAACTTATCCGGGCGGTGTTGCCTGGGATTTTGTAGGAAACAATTCGCTGAAGTTTTCAGCCGACTATTTTGCAATTATTCCCGAAATGGATTATACGGTTGAGTTCTGGTTTAAAGATAGTACACCGAATGATACTGTCTGTTTCTTCTCGAATCAAAAAGGCGATGGAAACGATGGCGAAAATCAAAAAGATAAAGCATTAAGCATTTATGCCACACCCGATGGAAAAATCTGGGTGGCAAGCAAAGGTTATTTCTTTCAGGCTACATCTAATAACTATTTCGATAACTTATGGCACCATTTTGCATTTACTGTTCGCCGAAACGGTAATGCAATTTCGTATATCGACGGTAAAACGCAAAACGAAAAATTCAATACCGTGTTTGGTGGTATTGCCGGCAGTGAAATGTATTTGGGTAAACGCAAATGGGACAATATTAATGGTGCCGGCGAAGACTGGTATTACTCGGGTAAAATGGATGAATTCCGTTTGTGGAATCTGGCACGAACAAAAATCCAGATTAATATGGATAAGAATTCGAAATTAAATGGTAACGAAACCGGATTAATGGTTTATTTTCCTTTCGAGAACTTTTTCGAAGACAATATGGGAGTGATGAACCAGCAGCCAACACTCGATAATTTTGATTCGGATGAGAATGCTACGGCTGCCGTGGCAAGTGTAGGTGATGCCTATTTGCCCGATGCTCCCAATATGAAAGATATACGTCCGGTAGAAAGTATTGCCTACGATTTTGTTGCTTCGGAAGACGAAATAATTATCAAACCAAAGCCATACCTCTATCCACAACTCGAGAATAATACCATTGAAATAACGGTTGAAAAAGTGGAGGACAAATATGGAAACCGCATGGCATCGCCGGTTACATGGACCGCTTTTGTCCATCGGTCGCAAATTCGTTGGGAAGACGAAGAACGAAACTTTGTTAAAGAGATATATAAACATTTAGACTTTGTTTCATCTATTAAAAATACCGGGGGGCAGCAGCTGAGTTTCCATTTAACTAATTTACCTCCTTGGTTAACAGCATCTCCGGTGAGCGGAACTATTGATCCCGAATCGACACTGGATATTTTGTTTACTGTTAGTCCGGCGTTAAACATTGGAAAGTATAACGAAGACATTGTTATTCATACCGGAAATGGATTTAACGAGAAGCTCCCGGTTACGGTCAGGGTTTACAAAAAACCTCCCGACTGGAAAGTCAATCCAAATCTGTTTGAATATACCATGAATATGGTTGGCCGGGTTAAAATTGAAGGAGTTTTATCGACTGATATTTTCGATAAAGTTGCCGTTTTTGTGAACGATTCGATACGCGGTGTTGCAAATGTACGGTATGTAAAAGAGTTTGATTCGTACCTTGTTTTTCTGAATATTTATGGAAATAATTTTGGCGACGAACTCGAGTTCAGATTATGGGATGCGAGTGTTGGTCAAATTCTCGACAATGTAAAACCTTACGATATACAGTTTGTTGCCAACGATGTAATAGGCACAACATTTAACCCGGTTATTTTTGAAGCGGTTGATTTGTATCGCCAATATATTCCGGTTGCATCGGGATGGAATTGGTTGTCGTTTAATAAACTTTCCAACAATCAAAATAACCTTAATTCGTTTTTATCGGCCCTCGAATCGGAAGAGAACGACCAGATTAAAACGCACGGAGGTGGCTTTAATAATTATGACATAAAAACCGGATGGGAAGTTGGTACTATCGACTCGATTGATAATACGAAAATGTATCAAATGAAAGTAAGAAATGCCGACACCATTATTTATAGTGGAGGTGACATTATTCCTGAAGATAATCCGATTGATATAGCAATTGGCTGGAATCACATTGGTTATTTGCCCGACTTGGCAATGGATTTAAACGATGCATTGCGCTATTATGTTGCCGACACCTCGGAGGTAATTAAAGGCCAGTATTCATTTGTAATGTACGATCCGAATGCCGGCTGGCTCGGAACTCTCGATGTTATGAAACCGGGACGTGGTTATATGATGCATTCGAATAGAGTGGGGGTATTAAAATATCCAAATACCACAGTATTCAAATCGGGTGCTATGCCAAATTATTCATCGCCGCCTTCTGGCTGGGAGCAAAATCTCTCGCAGTATGCAAACAACCTCTCTATTGTAGCAAAAATTGATTTTACGGCAACACCCGAAGTTACAGTAAATAACCAAATGGTTTTAGGGGCTTTTATTAATAGCGAGAATCATGGTTATGTATCACCTCTTTCATCTTCAGGCACTGGCAGCAATCTCTTTTTCCTGAGTGTAAGCAACAACGAAAAAGGGCAGAGTATTGGCTTTAAATTGTTTGATGGAATAACCGGGAAAACTTATGAAATTAAGGAGAAAAGACCGTTTGTTGCAAATGCAGTTTATGGTTCTACACAAAGTCCGCTTATTTTAACTCTTAAAAGTACAACTACTGGTGCCAGCGAATTGGCCGGCGAAGGATTCTTCAGGTGTTATCCAAATCCGTTTACTGGTAGAGTAAACATAGAGTTCAGAGGTTTTAACGAGGAGGTTCAAATTGATGTAGTAAATGCCACAGGATCGTTAATTAGCCATATCTACAATGGTCTCTCGGCAAGTGGTATTAACACCATTACCTGGGATGGAACCAACCAAAACGGAGTGCCTGTTTCTGCTGGAATCTATTATATCAGGTATGTTTCGGGTAATTCGGTTGAAATAGTAAAAATCTCAAAAGCCAGGTAATTATGAAAATACAAAAAATAACTACACTGTTTTTGATGTTTGCTTTTTCTATGCTGGCAATTACATCTGTGGCTCAACCGAATTGGAGTGTCAATCCGAGCCAGTTTGCGTACTCAATGACAATAACCGGCAAGGTTGCAATCGACAATAAATTATCGGAGAACTCCGATGATATGGTCGCAGCTTTTATTGATGGCGAGTGCCGTGGTGTTGCAAATGTAAAATATCAATCAGTTCTCGATGAATACTTTGTTTTTTTGATGATATACAGCAACGAACCAATTGATACAATCGCAATTAAAATTTACGATGCTGACAACGACATAGAAATTGTTGCAGAACAAACAGTCGATTTTCAGGTAAATGGAATAATTGGTTCGGTAAGCAGTCCGTTTCTGTTTTCCGAGAAGAGCCAGACTTTTAGTGCTGATATTCTTTCGTTCGAAATTTACAAACAGTATGGACCTACATATATTAATAACTCCATAATATTTTTAATGCAAGAAATGGATGGCGATTTAAGTAGTATCGCTCCTGTTTTCCAATTGTCGGTTGGTGCAAAAGCCTTTGTCGATGGTGTTGAACAAGTGAGTGGTGTTACGGTAAATAATTTTAAACGATCTGTGAAATATACTGTAGTTTCCCGATTAGGAGAAAGAAAGTATTATACTGTAACAGTTAGAAAAGCAATTGATTCATCAACCAAAATAGTCCTTTCTAATACAACGGTTGCCGAAAACGAAGACTCTGTTTTTATTGGTAATATTACTGTTAATCCGGAATTGTCAGATATTAATTATGAGTTTAGTCTTTCGTCAGTTTCTCAGTCAGAAAATGAGTTTTTTTATATTGAGGATAACAAACTTTTTGCGAAGGGACCATTTAATTTCGAACAACAGTCTCAGTATGCTGTAAATATTAAGCTCGATATTGAGAATGGAATTTCGAGGCAAAAATTATTTGTAATTGATGTTTTAGACCGGAACGATCCCCCTTCAGGAATTTCGCTGACAACGAGTATTTTAAGCGAATCGACAAACATTAACAGTTGGGTTGCCCGTTTGGTTGTTGATGATGAAGACGAGAATGATATACATAAGTTTATTCTTAAAATAGGGAATGGAGAAAATGATAATGGGAACGATTATTTCTCAATAAATGGCGATTCTTTGTTTCTTAAAAATCCACTTAATGAGTTAGGACAAGACACACTCAGTGTTTTTATCGAGGTGTCAGACAATAGCAATTCGACATTTAAAAAGCAGTGGAATTTCAAAATAACCGATAGGAATTTTGCTCCCATGTTTTTGAATAAACCGTTAAACTATGCAATTCAAAATCAGGTTTATGTTTATTCTGTTGAAGTTGCAGATACCGAAGGAGACAAATTGGAAATTAGTTTCGAGAATCTCCCGGATTGGCTGAAGTACAACAATGTTACAAAATTACTTTCGGGAACTCCTTTGAATGAAGATGTAGCCGATTACATTTTTAATATTGTTGTTTCCGATGGAGAAAAAGTTTCAAAGCAACTAATAACGCTTTCTGTATTGAACGTGAACGATCCTCCTGAAATAAACGTTTTCCCTGAATCGTACCTTTTTTTTACCAATATTGAAAAATCTGTAGAATTGCCTAAAAACTGTATTACCGATCCCGACATCGATGACAAATTAACATTTCGGCTGTCGTTAGAAAATAACTCTGCACTTCCGGGTTGGCTAAGTTTTAATTCCGAGACAATGACTTTGTCCGGAAATCCTCCCAAAAATCAGGTTGGAGAATACAGTTTGAAATTAACAGCCACCGACAAAGGAAAACTAAAAGAGTGGGTTGTTTTCGGGTTAGAAGTTGCAATTCCTACTGCTATTGATAAAGTTAATAATCAGGCCGTATTTAATGTGTATCCAAATCCATTTCACAACAGAATTTATATCGATATTCCAAACGGAGAAGACGCAATTGTTGACATTTATAATGTGTCGGGACAGAAGATAAAACAGGTTAATTTGTTACCGGGTAAGAAACAAAGTGTCTCTATTCCAGATGCTTTGCCGGGGATTTATTCTGTCGAAATAAAACAGGGGGACAAAAAGTTTATTTCTAAAATTATTAAACAATAAAATTCAGTATTGAATAAAAAAAAGAAAACGAATGAAACAGGCAAAACTAATTTTAATAGCGTGTTTGTTGTTGGTAAATTACATCGTATCGGCGCAGGGAGTATCTGTTAATGAAGACGGAACTACTGCCAACAGCTCGGCAATGCTCGATGTAAAAAGTGAGAGCAAAGGATTATTGATTCCACGAATGACCGAAACACAACGCAACGATATTACAACACCTGCTACCGGTTTAATGGTATTTCAAACCGATGGAGCTTCAGGTTTTTATTATTTCGATGGTACTATTTGGAAAGCAATAGCAGAAGGAGGAGGAACAACTCCCTCGTACTCTGTGGGCGATTTTGCACAGGGTGGTATTGTGTTTTGGGTCGACGAAACCGGACAACATGGACTGGCATGTGCAAAAACCGACCAGAATGGTGGTGCCCCAATTCGATGGTATGCCGGAACTTTTGGATTAACACAAGCCAAAGGCGACGGACCGTTTGCCGGCGAAGCCAATACGAGTATTATTATTGCAGCACTTGTTGCAATTGGTGATGATGGAAATTCTTACGCTGCCCGTGTTTGTAACGAACTGCAAATTACAGAAGGAGGGAAAACATACGGCGACTGGTATTTACCATCGAATGAAGAGTTAAAATTGATGTATGATGATAAATCAACCATAAATACAACCGCAGGGAATAACGGTGGGAGTAGTTTTGCCAATGATTATTATTGGAGTTCTACCGATTACACAACAAATAATGCCTGGCATCTGCTTTTTAGCGATGGTTCTCAGAATTCATACGAAAAGTCGAATACAAATAGGGTGCGGGCAGTCAGGGCTTTTTAGAATACAGGTACTCATTGCTGGATTCTGAATATTAGTGTTTAGTCAATCATACTACTTTTGAGGCGTTATTCTGAATTAATTTTCAGTATTTCTATCATGTAACAGATTCCGAAACAAGTTCTTATAAAGGAATCGCTTTGCGGGGAATGACGTGTCTGAAAGTAGAGTATAACAACTTGGTTGTCTTCTGCAAAAGTAAACTGAAATTCTTTCAGTTTACTTTTGCACACTTGCATAATCATGGCCTTTGTCTTTGAATATCATCGTAACCCATCTAATTTGGTATTAAACCTATGCACCGAAGTGTACGATGATTAAGCCTTGAGAAATAATGGAGTTAAGTAAATATAATTAGTCAAACCTGAAAAAGTCGATAATATTTAAGTTGAAGATTTTTGAATAGTATTTGTTTTAGGGTGTAAAAAAATCGAAACAGGTCAAAAATAATTTGAGCT
>Ga0256831_1001288_pt1 | contig 13262 bp, 13 predicted proteins | sample 132544metaG_FD_189087 | JGI IMG/M metagenome (GOLD analysis project Ga0256831, IMG submission 189087) | Hydrothermal vent microbial communities from Lau Basin, Pacific Ocean - 132-544 | ecosystem: Environmental > Aquatic > Marine > Hydrothermal vents | place: Pacific Ocean: Lau Basin | collected... | reverse complement strand
GGCAAGATGCACTTATATATTGTGAGGAGCTTACACTAGGTGGCAATAGTGACTGGAGGCTACCAAATATGGTTGAGCTAAAGAGCATAAGAGATGTGGGCAAGGTAAAACCTGCTATAAGTTCAGACTTTAAAATGACTACCCCCAACTATTACTGGTCATCTACAACCCCTGCTTCTAGCACTAGCAACGCATGGGTTGTAGATTTTTATAATGGTCATGGTCATTGGAATAGTAAAAAAAATAATAGTTTGGTGCGATGTGTTAGAGGAGGGGTGTAGTCGATATATCTTTAAGATTAAATTAAGGTTCTTTTTTGTCTATTTATGCTATAGTTATAATATATAAAAACTATATTTAATATTAAACATAAAAGGAGGTTCTTATGATAAAAATTCATTTTATAAAAATAGTTGTAATATCTACTCTTCTCTCTACCTTTGGCTTTGGTGCATCTTTTGAGCAAAATGGTGTAGCTGATGGGAATGTTAAGTTTTCAGCAGCACTCTATAGTACCCAAAATAGTGATGAGTATGATACCCTTGGATTTAATATTCAGTTGGGCTATTTTTTTACCGATAGGCTAGAGGTTCTATTGGGGCTTGATATCGACACACAACGTAATGAGATATATTATACACTAGCCCCTGGGGTGAGCTACTATTTTTATAAAACAGCCATAACTACCTCCTATCTAGGAGCTAAACTATACTACTGGAACACCTCTAATGAGTATGTTATGGAGGAGAAGGGTAATACTTTTTATTTGGGAACAGATTTTTTTATTAGTGAAAATGTGGCTATTACTCCTGAAGTTGGTATAAACTTTTTGGATTTTAACGAGAAAAAAGGTACATACTTTAATACCTTTTTAACCTATTTCTTTAATTAGACCTAATAAGGAGTTATATAATGAAAAATATTTCGATTACTCTGTTTGCTACCACTCTATTTATGCTATTGATTTCAGGTTGTGGATTTGATAAAAAGGATTTAGATGATAGTAAGCTTTTAGATGACAATGAGACAGTGGTGTTTAGTAGTGAGGGTAGGTATGATTTAAAAGAGTATCTATTTCCTTCTCAAAACCAAACAAATATTTATGAAAGAGTTAAACATAAAGATAATGGTGGAGATAAAAACTATGATGGAGAACCATTAAGCATTAATTTACACAATCAAATAGAGTATGTTCTCAATGAGAATATAGTTCTAGAGGGTATTGATACAAAATATACCATAAAGGATATAAGTATTGAAAAAAAAGAGCTTGTTGATGACTTTTATGATATTCGAGAGTATAGAAGATATGTTGATATTGGAGATTACTACTTTAGCTATGAGTCTGTAGATGCCAAATCACTATCGTATAAAATTGGATGGACAAAGTGTAAGGTTGAAGAGCATATAAACTCAAAAGTAATACTAGATAAAACTTATGATGATGTGCTACTACTCGTTTGTGATTCTGAGTCAGCTGAAGGTGTTAGGGGTGAGTTTAAAGAGAAGAAAAACTTTAGTTCGGCACTCTATTTTGCAAAAGGAGTTGGTCAAATTGGTGCTATTGGAGAAGAGTGTTTTAATAAAAAATATAACCAGACATATAAGAGTTGTACTAAAACAACCAAACAACTAAAAGAGATTTTAAAATAAAAAAAAGGAGAAAATCATGAAAAGTATTATAACAAAAAAAATTATATCGAGTTTAATCTTATCCTCTATCTTATTAGTAGGATGTGGTAGCGATGATGAAGATAAAGATAATGGTAAGCAGAGTGTAGATGCAGTATTATCAAAGAGAGAGGCAGCTGTAGGTACACCTAGTGGTATAGATTTTAATAATAAAACTAGTTTAAGACTCAAAAGAGAGCAAAAGGTATATAAGAAGATAGTCTCTAAAATGGGTGGGATTGTCCAAAAAGAGGAACTTGCTTGTAGTCAGAGTGGGAGTATACTCTATGATAAAGGGGAGGGTGATTCCTTTTCTGCTGTATTTAGTGAATGTATAGATTATGATGCTGATACTAAACTTTATACCTATACAGATGGTAGTATGATGACAACTACAGATGAAAATGGTGTACTAAATATAACTTTTTCTAATTATAATGAGATGCCAGATTATATGAATCATGCAGACACAGGTATATATTGGCATATTTCGTTGATTGCAAGTAGAGAGGGTGATATTGAAACTAGTTTAATAGATGGAGAGATGAAGAGTTATAAAGATGGTTACTATACAGAGGAGGAGAAGTTTTCTAAATTTACATTTAAAGAGAATAGTGCCAATAAAACCATCTTTTTAAAAGGTGGATACTCTTATAAAGGTGGATGTCTTGATGAGAATCATGTTTATGATACAAAAGAGAGTGATTGGTTGGTTGAAGATACAAAGAACAGTGACAACTGGACTAAAGGAACACTCTATGTGGATAATGCAACATATCGCTATGATGGCTTAAATGTAATAGTTGAGAAGCAGGATAAAAAGGGCGAGTTTACACAGCAAGAGCTACGAGATGAGCTTGAACGAAAGAAAAAATCAACAGACTGTACGATTTAAATAGTGTATTCAAAGGACACTATTTAAACACTTTTTTTTGTTAAAATAAACAAGAGATAGCTTATCCTCAGAATACTTTAAAACAAGGACGTTTAAAATGAAAACATCAATCACTTTAGTTATGATACTTATAGTAAATGCTAGTGCTACATCAAAAGATGATAGCAACTTTAATCTTGCACTCTCTTCCAAAAATGTGAAGCATTGCGTTTCAATTGAAAAAAAGGACAAAAGGAAGGAGTGTTTTGGGATTATTAAACGAGATACAGGATATTGCAATATGATTAAGAATGAAGATGTAAAAAATAGATGCCTATCTGTTGCTTTGTCTGATATTACGCATTGCAATATGATAAAAAGTAAAACTATTCAAGCAAGTTGTAGAGCTTTATTTAGATAGGAGAGAGATAGAGTATGAATCTAAAGAGATTAAAAGTAGTTTTTACCAAACATCTACTTATCATTACGGTTATTTTCCCTTTGGTAATTATTCTTTTTTATGGGGTATCTATCTCTTTAGCATTAAAGTATAAACATGATACTTATACAAAACAAGAGCTACATAGATATGAGCATGAGCTTAAAAATAAACATAAAAATTTTTTAAAAGAGAAAGCAAAATACATCGAATCTTTTATGAATTTTCTATATATTCAAGACTCTAATAAATCAAGCGACTTTTTTAAAGAATCAATTCTGACATTTATAGACTCTATTAAAAAATATGATAGTGGTTTTATCTTTATTTTTCATCAAAATGGAGATGTTATTAAGCATCCATGTACAGATACACTGATTAATCTTGTACACTCTAATAATCAAAAAGATATCGTCTCTAAACTTATCAATGCCTCTAAAGAGGGAAAATTTGTAAACTATAAAGGTACAGATTGTATTGGTGATGACTACATAAATAAAGTGGCCTATGTTTATCATATTCGGTCTACAGATTTATATATTGTTATCAGTAAAAATGAGAAAGATATTGACTACTCGATAGAGCAGAAGAAAAAAGTCTGGCAAGATAAGTTTGATGATGAATCAAAAGAGAACATACGGTTACTTGTGATTGTTAGTCTTATCTCTATTTTTTTCTCTATCCTATTTTCTACAATGATAAATAAGTTGATTAAAGATTATGAAAAAGAGATTAAAGAGAGTAATAAGGCGATGTTTTCACAAGCACGTTTGGCTCAGGTTGGAGAGCTTATTAGTATGATATCTCACCAATGGAGACAACCTATTAGTAAGATTGCTTCGATTACCTCGAATTTAAGATTTAAAATTATGATGGGAAAAGAGATTGAAGTTGAGGAGTTGGAGAGAAGTTTTGCAGAGATAGAGGATTACACGGAGTTTCTTTCTGAAACCATTGATGATTTTAGAGAGTTTTACAAACCTAAGAAAAATAAAGAGGATGCTTATGTTTTACCACTTATTCAAAAATCTATAGGTTTCTTGGAGAATGAAATTAATAAAAAAGATATTATAATAAAAAAAGTTTTTGATAAAGATGTTAAGGTCTCTTTATATCAAAATGAGTTGATACAGGTTATTATTAATATTATACAAAATGCTATTGATTTATCAAAGAGTGGTGTACCTATAGAGATTACAACCAAAGTAAAATTCGATGAGTATCTTGTTATTATCACAGATAGAGCAGGAGGAATTAAAGAGGAGCATATAGATAAAATATTTGAGGCTCATTTTTCAACAAAGGTGGCAAAAGATTCAACCAATTTAGGTTTGGGTCTATATGTCTCAAAGGTTATTATAGAGAGTCATTTTAATGGAAAATTAGAGGTAACAAGCAAAGGAGATAGCTCCACATTTACAATAAGGTTAATACGATGAATGAAAAATATCAACTACTAAAAAATAAGACGCTTCTCTATGTTGAGGATGATATCAAATTACAGAAAAATATTGTAGATATATTGGGTAATTTTTTTGATAAAATTTTGGTTGCCTCTGATGGAGATGATGCCTATGATAGGTACATAGAGAATCAAAACAAGATAGATATCGTTATTACTGATATCAATATGCCCAATACAGATGGAATTACTTTTTGTAAACATATTAGAGAGTTTGATAAAAATCTTCCCATTGTTATCATCTCTGCCTATACAGATACTGATTATCTTTTGGACTCGATAGATTTAAATATTATTACCTATGTAACAAAACCATTTACTACCAAAAAAGTTTTATCTCTTATGGATAAGTTTTTGGAATATTTTCAACTAACAAGTCATATTATGATTAAAAATAATCTTGAGTTTGATTATGATAGTGGTACTATCTTGATAGAGGATAATAAAATTCAACTTACACAAAAAGAGACAAAATTTTTTAAACTTCTGTCTGAAAATAGTGTTGTGACGTATGATATGATGTATGAGTATATGTGGGATTATGACAAAGCACCAAGTCAAGATGCGATTAAATCATTTATTAGAAAATTTAAAAAGAAATTGCCTACGGATTTATGTCAAAACAAGAAAGGTGTTGGGTACTATTTGGAGGTTTAATCCTCTCCTCTTTGCTCAATGAGTTGAGTATAAACCTCTTCTCGTAACTCATAGTATCGTGGGATTTGTCGTAATACTCTACGATACTCCTGCATGGTATTACTTAGGTAATTGATTCTAACCTCTAACTCATCTTGATAGGTGATTACAGCTTCGATATTTCGGTTAAGCTCTCTCATGTAGTTAATGGCTCTATTTTGTAATGTATAGCTATTTAAAAAAGGAATTTTATTTTTAAATGCTTTGTGTAGACGTGCTAAGTTTTTTTGAGTAGAGTATAGGCTCTCTTTTCTATGTCGTGAGCGTCTAATACTTTTTTCTCTGTCGCTTAGTTGTGATTTTAATTGGCTTCCTAAGATAATAAGCTGTTCTCTTCGCTTATTTCTATTTTTCCCTATTCCAAAAGAGCTGTATAGGACGCGACTAATAAAACCCTCCTCTTCATGTAGCATTTCAACTGTTAATAAAATAGCATCAATAAGTGTGGTATCAAACTCATTTTTTAGAGTTAGCTCTTTTTTAGCTCTCTCTATATTCTCTTTTTGTAGTTTGTCTAAAATTTCATGAAATGTGTCGTTTGGACTGTTTAAAATATTCCCTATATTAATACTTATGGACATGGAGAGTTTCCCTTTTCTCAACTTGAAGTATTATATTATAATAAAGTTTCGATTAATAGTGACTTGTAGATAAATGATATAAGTATAGATTAGCCTATCTGAGTAGATAGGCTAGGGGTGGTTGAATTATTTAATTAATTCAAATGGATTTTCCACTACATTTTTTCTGTCTATAATGTATGGAATAAGAGCAGTCTGTCTAGCTCTTTTAATAGCAATAGTTACAAGCTCTTGGTGACGTTTACAGTTTCCTGTCAATCTTCTTGGCATAATCTTAAATCTCTCACTAAGACTAAACTTTAATAGGTTTAAATCTTTATAGTCAATAAAATCAACTTTTGATTCACAATACTTACAATATCTTTTTTTAAATTTTCTTCTCTCTGCCATATTATTCTCCTAAAATGGTATTTCATCTTCATCGATGTCGATTACTGGTACAGATGGTTGTGCTTGTTGCTGTTGTGGTGCTTGTTGATAAGCTGGTTGCTGTGAAGCCTGTGGTTGCCCATAACCACTCTGCTGTTGTTGCTGTGGTGCATTATAACTATTTTGGTTCGGTTGCTGTTGCTCTCCACCATAGCTGTTATGACTTGCTTGGCTACCATGTCCATTTCCATAAGTGTTGTTAGGGTTTTGGCTATCTGCTTTACTATCTAACATCTGTAGATTTTCAACAATTACAGCATGTTTACTTCGTTTGCTTCCATCTTGTGCTGTCCACTGCTCAAGCTTCAATCGTCCATCTACTAAAACTTTGCTCCCTTTGCGTAGGTATTGGTTGGCTATCTCAGCAGTACGTCCAAAAAATGTTAAGTCGATGAACATTACTTCTTCTTTCTGTTCGCCTGTTTGTGTTTTGAACTTTCGGCTTGTTGCAATACCAACATTACCAATAGCACTTCCACTCTGTGCGTATCTTATCTCTACATCTCTTGTAAGGTTTCCTACCAATACTACTTTATTATACATGGGTGCGTCCTAAATTTATGAATTTATGCTTCTGTTGTTGTTTCAGTTGCTGTCTCTGTCGCTTCTGTTGTAGGCTCTTCTGTGGAAGTCTCTGTTGCTACAGGCTCTTCAACTTTGTTTGCTTCAGTTACAAGCTTTTCAAATTGTGCAACCTCTTTTACCTTAGTGTATCTAACAGTTAGGTATTTGATAACCTCTTCATTGAACTTTAAATTTCTCTCTAGTTCACTAATAACAGTACCAGCAGATTTAAAATAAACGATGGTATAAACACCTCTTTCGTTTTTCTCAACAGGGTAGGCAAGTTTTCTCATTCCCATTTTATTGGTAGCAAGAATTTCTGCACCTTCTCTTACAAGAATCGCTTCGATTTTTGCAATGTTGGTAGCTGTCTCTTCATCTGTTAGTGTAGGTTTAAGTACATACAGTATTTCGTAGTTGTTCATTGTTTTCCTTTTGGTTTTATAGCCCATTATTGTAATCCTTATGATTATCCAAATAGATGAGCAAGAATTTTGGAAGCAGTATTTTACCATAAGAGAATATCTAACCAACTTATTATTAGTGAAAAAATCATTTTAAATATATAAAAACATTTTTCGCTATAAAATGTAACTTAAATAATTAAATTATAATAAAAGTTAAGTTATAATTTAAAATATAAAAAAATAAAGATAGTTATATAATATTTATTTTAAGGATTAAATAATGAAAAAAACTAAAATGGCGATTGTTATGCTCGTAACCTATATTCTACTTATGATTGGCTCATCATATGCCTTTTATAACTCATATGCTCATCATAGCGATTTAAGTGATAGAGTAGAACAGACATTAATAAATACGAGTAGTAATGATGCTACTCTTGGTAATTTGAAAAAGCGTCTTATTGAGGAGAAAATTGTGATGTTTGCTTCTTTTTTGGTTTTAGTTCTCTCCCTATTTATGTTCAGTCGTAGAGAGTATATTTTTAAATATATGGATACAGAGGAGAAAACTCTTCAAAAATTGTTACTTGAGATAGAGAACTACTCTGAATTCAAAAATAGACCCGAGGATTTTAAAGAGAGAATTCAGCATAAAAATATATCAGAACTTCATCTTTTGATGTCGGAGATGATAGAGGAGCTTCATGAGATGAAAGAGTTAGCCGATGAAGCTAACCGTACTAAAAGTCTCTTTTTAGCAAATATGTCACATGAGATTCGTACCCCTCTTAATGGTATAGTCGGTTTTACAAAATTTTTAAACTCAACAGAACTAGATACTGAACAGGAGGAGTTTGTAGAGGTTATTCGTAAAAGTTCTGAAGATTTAATTAGTATAGTTAATGATATTTTAGATATTTCAAAAATGGAGAGTGGAAATATTGAGCTTGAAGAGGTCTCCTTCTCCCCTATAGAGGAGTTTGAGAATGTGATTGAGACATATGCTGTAAATGCTTCTAAAAAAGAGATTGATTTTTCACTATGGATAGACCCTATGCTCTCTCTTAAAACCCTACGAGGTGATGCTACTAAAATTAAACAGGTACTCATAAATCTTATCTCTAATGCAGTTAAATTTACAGATAACAATGGGATTATAGATGTTCGTATAGATATAGTTGAGCCAAAAGATGGTTTATCTGATAGTAATAAAGAGGAGATTAGATTTAGTGTAAAAGATACAGGAATAGGCATTAGTGATGAGCAAAAAGATAGGGTTTTTGATGTGTTTACTCAAGCAGATATTAGTACAAGTAGAAAGTATGGAGGAACAGGTTTAGGTTTAGCCATATCCTCTAAATTGGTTAAGTTGCTAGGTGGATTTTTAATTTTAGAGAGTGAGATAGGTAAGGGTAGTACCTTCTCATTTACTCTTGAACTTCCTGTGGAGTCTACGGATAAAACAGTAGAGTTTGACGCTCATCGTATTGCTATTTTTACTCCTAAAGATATTGAGATGAAGCAGTCCAATCATTACTTAGGGAATTACTTAACAAGTTATAAAGAGATGTCTATTATTCGTTTTAATGAGTATGAGGCGTGTTTAAATAACAAAATAGCATGTGATGTACTCTATATTCACTGTACAGATGTCAAAAAAGATATGTTAAGCAAATTGATAGATAGATATCATAAAAAGACACAGATTATCTTGGTGACACAACTACATCAAAGAGATATGGTAGTGGATTTATCTGCTAATTTTACCTCTGTCATGTATGAGCCTATTACTCTATCTAAAGTTGAGAAATCTATTAAAAATATTTTAAAAATAGAGAAGCAACAGCTTAAAATAGAAAATATAAAGATAGAAAAAAGTAAAGATGAAGCAGAGTATAGAGGTGTAAAATCACTAGTAGTAGATGATAATATTATTAATCAAAAAATGATAGTTCACACGCTTAAAGGTTTAGGAATATCATCCGATGTGGCAGAGAATGGTAAGATAGCATTTGATATGAGAATTAAAAATGAGTATGATATCGTATTTATGGATATTCAGATGCCTGTGATGAATGGGGTTGATGCCACACATGCTATTTTAGAATATGAGAGGAAGAATGGTTTAAATCATGTGCCTATTGTAGCTGTTACAGCTAATGCTTTAAAAGGAGATAGAGAACGATTTTTAAAAGAGGGTCTTGATGATTATGTCTCTAAGCCAATTCAATTAGATAAGTTTGTAGATGTATTGGATAAGTATTGTAAAGAGTATGCTCAACACAAAACGATAGTTATTCATAAAGATATTTTACTTTTTAAAGAGACTATGATGGAGTCTAAAATTATTGGAGCTATTTTAGAAAAGATGGGTTATAGTGTGGATGTGGCTAAAAATATTGATGAGTTAAAAGAGGGAATAAATAAGGGAACATATAGAAGTATCCTTCTTGACCGTGTTCGTTCAGATATTGAATATAATAATTTGACTAAACAGATTAAGCTTCAAAAAGTGCCAACACTTTTATTTGTAGAGAATATAGATAAACTCTCTTCAAATGAACTTGATATTTACACCTATGTTGCAAATAAGGTGACAGATTATGCCTATATCAAAGAGAAAATAGAGCGTATGATGGAGTTAAATGTAGCTGTCGCATAATAGCTAAGTCTCTACCTCTTCTTAATCTGTTCAATATAAACCGATTGAGAAGGAAAGGCAAACTCGGCATTGTTGTTTTCTACTATTTTCATGATTTTAAGATTTACATCCTCTTTTATTGACATATATTTAGACCAAGTGGCAGTATTTGAGAAGGTATATATAAAAATACCCAAAGAGCTATCATCAAATGAGTTGAAGTTTACAAGCAAGGTTTTATCTTGAGATATGCCTTTATGGTTACGTAACATGGTTCTTATGTCGCTAACGATATTCTCTATCTGCTCTGAGGTGGCTGAGTAAGTGATACCTATTGTCATTTTGATACGGCGTGTTTTACGGCGTGAAAAGTTTTCAATAGGACTATTGGCGATGACCTGATTTGGTAGGGTTATCAGTGAATTTTGAAAAGAGCGAATTTTGGTAGTACGCATTCCTATATCCTCTACAACCCCCTCTACACCACCAATCTTTATCCACTCTCCTATTCGTATAGATTTGTCTAAAAGTAGGGCGATAGAGCCAAAAAGGTTTGAAGCAGTATCTTTGGCGGCCAATGCAAATGCTAATCCCCCAATCCCTAAACCTGCTACCATTCCTGCTACATTAATGCCCCACAGTTGCAAAATAGCACCAATACCTATAAATATAATTACTCCACGAATAATGGATAAAATAAAATTTCCCATCTCATAAGAGAGTTCAGGGTTAAAACGACTTGTAAAGTTATAAACAACATCTCTAAGGGCATAGGTCAAGAGAAATATAGTCCAAAATATATTGAACATAATCATGCTATCTATGATATTTTTAATAAACTCTGTCTCTAAAAATAGCAGAGAGAAGAAGAGGTTAACACCGATAATAACAAAAACAAAAGAGATGGGTTTTTTGAGTGCAGAGAGAATTCTATCATCATAAAATGTTTTAGTTCTCTTTGTTAAAGGGTGTAGTATGGTAATGGTTAGTTTTGTAAATAGTTTTCTTAAAAGAAGAAAGAAAAAAAGAGCGATAAAAGCAGAGATGATATTTGCCAATGGGATGTTAAAAAAAGATTGAGCAAAAAACTCTCCATACTTACTACTGTATAGGTTTGCTAGAAGTGTTTGTGTTTGTGTATCAAGATGCAAATCCAATGTTTCAATAATCTGTTCACTTTGAGTAGTATTGACCTCTATGTTGCTAATTTTTGTTTGGTTCATAAGTTCTCTTTTAAAGTAAAGTATTGTTATATTGAATTGTATTTTATCAAAAAAAATAGATATAATTCCTAATTAAATAAAATTAAAAAAGGTTAATTATGCAAAAAATATTTAAACTGATGTTGTTATCTATAACATTGACGCTCACCCATGCAAAAACACTTAGTGTTGACTACTCTGTAGAGTTTGGAATATTTGGAGAGATTGGTATAGCCAATGCCGTTTTGACTCAAACCGATACAACGTATGAGATTGACATTAAACTAGAAGCGACAGGAGTATCTAAAACACTCTCAGGAGGAAGAAAAGAGCGTCATATCTCTACAGGTCACATGGAGAATGGGGTAATGGTTTCAGATATGTATCAGGTGATTAAAACAACCAACTCAAAAACAGTCAATAAAGTTTATAAAATAGACCATGTGACTAAAACAGTTAGCAAAGAGTACCAACGATGGAAAAATGGTGTAAAGGTAAAAGATGAAAACACAACTGAAGTCTACTCAAAAGATGACCTCTTAACACTCTATTTCAATCTAAATAGTTATATTAAAGATAAAACAAAAAATCAAGATTTAATCTTTACAGCTGTTGGTGCAGAGAGACAAAACAGTTCTGTAAGTATTCATATCCCAGACACTACAGAGTTAAAAGAGTACAAAGATACTTTAGGAGCAGATGGAGCATGGTATGCACAGGCGATTATAAATCAAAATATCTTCTCTAGTGACAAAGGTGAGCTTTTCCTTAGTATTGGAGAGGATGGTATCACTAAAAAGGCTGTCTTAAAAGATTTGATATTCTTTGGGGATGTTCGAGCTATTCGGTTGTAGGAAAGAGTTAAATATTTTATAAATATTAATAATCTTTATACTTTTTTGCTCTATAATATTATTATAGATATCAAAAAAGGAAGAGTAATGACAGCAAATGAACATGATACACTACAGCAGATATACAATCTTACACAAGATAACAGCTCATGGAATTGGTCAAGCTTTGGTCAAGGAGTTGAAGCTATAATTAATAGCTTTGTTGGAGTAATTCTAATCGTATTACTTCTTCTTTTTTCAATTAGATGGTTAGAGAAGAGATTTAAAATTGATAAAATTAACTATTTCACAGAAGGAGTTACTAAATTTATCATCGAAAATACCCCCTCTAATCTCTTAAGAGGTATACTTTCCAAACTTTTTTATATTCAAGCTGAGACTTTTGTATTGCTTCCCAAAGCAACTATTAGGAACTATCAACATCTAGGATATCAGCTTAATGGATTAAATCACTTTTTAGAAAATGAGCCTGAGTATAAGAGTCATATAAAAATCATCCTTATTGATAACTCTACAATAGAGACAACCAAGGAAGATATTGGCATATTTATTCAATCATTATCAAATAATAAACGATATATTATTATTGCAACTATGAGTGATATATTTGATACTCTACTCGTTAAAAGTGATAATAAATTTAAAGATAAAAGTTACAAAAGAATGGTCAAAATTATCGGTACACTTGCCTCTCAATCAGAAAGATATAAAAAGTATGAGGGGTATGAAAATATTATTCGCCTCTCTCCTCCTGATTTTGATGAAGCTAGAAAAGCAACCTCTAATATAGTAACTAAACTTATTAGCAGTTTTTGTCCTAATGAACATTGTGACTATCATAAAACAAACAATATTATCTTAATCTCTAGTAACGCTTACGGAGATGCTGTTAAAAAATCATTTTCTAAGCTCTTTACTGAACATAAAGAGGAGTTTGATGCTAGTACCAATTTTCATCTTAAGGGTGAAGAGTTAAAGAATAGGACATATAGATTTACCTACCATTATGATACCCAAGAGGGAATTGTAGAGGATGAAGAGAACGACTATACCTTTAATCAGCTTTTAGAAGAGAATATGCATAGAGCTATTAATACTATTTTTATCATTGGCTATGAACCAAATATCTCCAATATACTCAAACAGATTGATAATAATATGAAAGAAAAAAGATTTGATGATGATACCGAGTTTAGCATTTTAATATCAGCAACAGCTTCTGTACGAGCATGGAGAGAGTCTATTATTGAAACCATACATGGATTGGAGATAAAAAATAGAATAAACGAGATAAATTTCATCAAAATCAAATATCCTAAATTTAAAGATGATACTCCCAAAGAGTCAAAAAGTAAAGAGTCAAAAAGCATACATTTTAAACTTTTTGAAGTAAATCATAAAAATCCAAAGAGCCTAAATCCCTCAAAGTTGGAGTTAAAAAA
>Ga0256831_1001287_pt1 | contig 13279 bp, 8 predicted proteins | sample 132544metaG_FD_189087 | JGI IMG/M metagenome (GOLD analysis project Ga0256831, IMG submission 189087) | Hydrothermal vent microbial communities from Lau Basin, Pacific Ocean - 132-544 | ecosystem: Environmental > Aquatic > Marine > Hydrothermal vents | place: Pacific Ocean: Lau Basin | collected... | reverse complement strand
TATCAGGATTGGCAAGGCGCACCTGTATGTGCGTTTTGAAGATGTTATCGCCAATAATCTGTCGGCAATTTTTCCGGATATGCTCATCGAGAGCTGTGAGCTGTTCAGGGTGACCAGAAACGCGATTACCGAGAAAACCCTGGACCAGGCCAACGACCTGCTCTCCATGATCGAAACAGCCCTGCGGGACCGAAAATTCGCCGAGATAGTCCGCCTTGAAGTCGGTTCCTGCATGTCGCCGTCCCACCGGGGCATGCTGGCAGCGGAACTGGGCATTGACGAGGAGCGTGATGTCTTTGCCGTGGACGGGATCATGGCCAAAAGGGACCTTTTCCAGATTGCCTCCATTGATCGGCCAGACCTTCACTATCCGCCCCACCAGCCCTTTGACCATTATCGGCTGGCCGGTGATTCGCCCAATATTTTTCACCTTATCCGTGAAGAGGGCGCAATTCTTCTCCAGCATCCCTATGAATCTTTTGAGTCGTCGGTGGAGCGGTTTCTCAAGGAGGCGAGTACCGATCCCAAGGTGCTGGCCATCAAAATGACCCTGTACCGGACCTCATCCGATTCCCGGGTCATCCAGTACCTGCTTGATGCCGCCCAGAACGGTAAACAGGTGGCGGTTGTGGTTGAACTCAAGGCCCGGTTTGACGAATCGGCAAATATCCACTGGGCCGGTTACCTGGAACAGGCAGGTGTCCATGTCACCTACGGTGTTGTCGGGCTGAAGACCCATTCCAAGGTCATCTTTGTTATTCGCAGGGATTTTAACGGCCTTAAACGCTACGCCCATATCGGCACCGGCAACTACCATGCCGGCACCGCCAGGATTTATAGTGATCTCGGCCTGTTGACCTGTGATGCCGATATCGGCAAGGACCTGACCGAACTCTTTAATTACCTGACCATGGGCTATGCCCCGGCCAGAAAATATAAAAAACTGCTGCCGTCTCCCAAACTGTTGAAAAAAGGACTGCTCAACAGGATTGACCGGGAAATCTCCCTTCAGGAAAAGGGGAAAGAGGGCCTTATCCAGTTCAAAACCAATGCCCTGGAAGACAAGGATATCACCCGGGCCCTGTACAGGGCATCCCAGGCCGGGGTGCATGTTGATCTCATTGTCCGCGATACCTGCCGGCTGCGCCCCGGAATAGAAGGGCTTTCCGACAATATCCGCATTATTTCCATTGTCGGTCGATTTCTGGAACACAGCCGCATCTATTATTTTAAGAATAACGGCGATGAGGAATATTTTATCGGTTCGGCCGACATTATGAAACGAAACCTCGAGGACCGGGTCGAGGTGGTCACGCCTGTTGAACCCAAACCCCTGCAGCGGGAGTTGCGCAAAATCCTTGATGTCCAGCTCAATGACCATCGCGGGGCCTGGGAGATGCAGCCGGATGGGACCTATATTCAACTGCAGCCGACCGGCAAGGATGATCAACGCAGTTCCCAGGAACAGCTTATTGAGCTGGCGGCCGACCGTCTGGCCGAGGCGCGTCGGCTTTCAAAAAAGAAACGGAAGAAAAAAATCGCCAAACGGAAAAAATCAGGCCGATGAGAAAACGATTACGCATTGATGTCGACTACCGGCGCGATTGCTGATGGGGCCTGAAAGACGTGCGGACACGTCTGGACAGGACCAGCAAGGGGTCGGTTTTCTGCTGCATCTGTGACCAGGCAATGGCCCGGAAAATAGAACCGATTATCCGTAAGGCAGGAGGAAAAATCATTGCCAGGGACAACCGGTCCTATGGTGTTGTCTTTCAGATCGAAAAGGGGTGATTTTTCTTGTTAAGATGAACTCGTAAAAAGTCCGGACAATAATGGTTTTCGGGTCCTGTTGCAGCCAGGTAGGAAAATCATTCCTCTGCCGATAAACGCTATTTCCCTGGCACCAAAGAATCCGCCTGCTGGACAACCTCTGGCGTTGCCCGAATGTCATCCTTTGTTTTCGGCTGCCAGCGCAGGCCACCCTTGAAACCGTATCCCCGGACAAGATACAGATGATGGACGAGCTGTCTGCCAAGCCACGGTGAGTTTCTGTATATTGTTATCTCCCGCGGCGGATCTATCCTCTCAAACAGCCCGGCCAGCCGGTCGGCCATTCCCTTCCATTCATAGATGCCAACTGCATCCTTGCCCAGAAGCATGGGATCATCAAACCAGTAATCATACACATTGGGCCGCGCCCATCTGTTGATGGACACGGTCTTCGGCTGTCCCGGCATATAAAAGGCGAGTTCGCTTGCCTGTTGGTACCTGAGGCCAAAGACAAAGGTATTACCGGGATCTGGCATGGACCGCAATTCCCGATCAACAATGAGGCCCAACTGGTCCCATCCGGTTGTTTCCCGGGCAATGCGGTCAAGTTTGACGGGCAGCGGCAAAACCGGGTAGATGAGTTGCGCAAGAAGGGGGATCGTGATGACATAGGCCAGGAGAATTCCTGTATTCCAGAGTCTGGTGGAACGGGGCCGACAGCCACCACGACCGGGGCTGTACAGAGCGGCCACAAGGATCATGGCTGCAATATAGGCTGGTGCCGGCCAGTTGCCGTAAACCCGCACATGAAAGGCAAGGACAAAAAAAACAACAAAGGTTGTTGCCGACATCCAGCGGAGAAAGGACAGGTCCGCCGGCCTGATCCGGTTTGAGGAAAAACTTCCAAGCCAGGCCATGAGCAGCATTATAAAAACGACAGGGGAGAGAAGCAGGGCCTGGACGCCGATAAAATCACCGATATAGCGCAAAGTGAGAAAACCGTGTTTTCCCATGCCGCCCTGGTAGAGGACATGGCGAAAGGTGGCCCAGCCATTGTCAGCATTCCAGATCAGCACCGGCGTAAAGCATGCAATTCCAAGTATCAGGCCAAGCCATGGCCAGAGCGTTGCCAGTTGTTTGCGGTACGAGGGGGTGGCGAGCATGCAGAAAAACAGGGAGGGCAGAAACAGGAGCATGGTATACTTGGACAACAAACCCAGGCCGAACCAGATGCCGCAGGCAAGCCAGTGGCCGGGTGAGCGGTGACCAAGGGCCATGCCGCTGTGATAACAGGCAGCTGCCCAGCAGGGAAGAAGCAGGCCGTCCGGGGTGGCGATCAGGGCGGCGCCGTTAAACAGTACAATCCCCTGGAAACAGAGAACGGCATGGAATCCGCATCGGCAGGAAAACCAGCGGCCAGCCAGCAGAAAGACATAGATTGACGCAACAGTCATGCCAACAACCGTGGGCAGACGGACGGCAAATTCGTGTTGGCCGAAGATTTCGGTTGCCAGACGGATGGTCCAGGCGATCATGGGGGGATGATCATGGTAGCCCAGGGCAAGATACCTGCTCCATTGCCAGTAGTTTGCCTCATCCGGGCTCAAAAGAAAACGACTGCTGATATAGAGCCGGATTACCAGGGCAATGAAGATCATTAGCCAGGAGGCTATCATGCAGTTCCACTGTTTTGTTGTCTGCATTGCCGAATTATCAAAAAAAATATTAAAAACTATCGAAAAATATTAAAAAATATTAAAAATTTTTGTCTGGCCCCGCCGCTGTCTCAAGCCGGTCCAATAGAGGACGGATGATGGAGAACACCTGGTCGACAGTTATTGCCTGCATACATTTATTGTCGGTGCAGGGTGTTTTTCGGTGGTTGGCGGCGCTGACGCAGGGTGAACAGGCAAGGCCTGCGAAAATCGGGGTGGAATTACCCAGGGACCCATAGAGCGCCGGGGTTTCCGGACCAAAGAGAACAAATGTGGGCAGGGGAGTGATGGCGGAAAAATGACCGGGGCCGGAATCATTGGTCACCATCAGGGCAGCCATGGAATACAGGACCGGCAGCTCTGCAAGTTTCAATGCTCCGGCACAGTTGAGGCATCTGTTCGATCCTGTCCGGGCGCACATCTCCGCTGCCTCTTCATGTTCTCCAGGTGCGCCTGTGATCAGGACCAGCACATCCTGCCGGTGGGCGAGAATGGCCCTGATCAGTTCCTCGTAGCGCGATCGCGGCCAGCGCCGTTGCGGCAGCAGTTCACTGGCATTGGGATTTATCAGCACAAGATGTGCCTGCCCGTCAATGTCCCTGCCCGTGTATTTGGCAAGCAGGTTGCGTATGCGCTCCTGTTCACCGGCCGGGCATTTATACTGCGGCAGGACCAGTTCGTCATCTTCGACCCGTTTTTTCGAGTAGGGAACTTCCTCTTCATCGGCAAGCAGGCCATTGATCATGGCAAGGAAATTTTTTGCAATATGGATATGGGGATTGTAGGCGATACGATGGGTCAACAGTTCGCCCCGGTACAACCCTTCGTTGTGGAAGCTGTAAAAACCAACCCGGCGGCAACACCCGGAAACAAAGGACAGGATCGCGGTAAACCGGGAAAACAGCTCCAGGTCAACAACCGTGTCTATCCTGTTTTTACGGCACCAGAAAAAAAATGTGATTGTATCCAGAACAAGGAGGAACAGGTTGTTTTCCCGCAGGGTGCGGATATTTTCCGGGGCAATGGTTGCAGTCAGACCAAGACTTTCTTTATTCTTTGCAAAGATAAGGAAGAAGAGCTCGGCATCAAGTTCTCTTTTTGCCTTGTTAAGGGCCGGATCAGCGATAATGGTCGAGCCCATTTCCGAGAGTTCGATAAAGAGAATGCGTTTTATCTCCCTCTGTTGCCTGGGAAAAAGAATTTCTCCCAACCGCCGGACAATGGTCAGCAGAAAGGTCAGGGGGATTCCGGCCCATTTGTCAATGGCCCGCATGGTGTCAACATTCATAGTGGGTATATACCTTGTGGTTTACAGGCTGTGTTTTTGCCGCAGGTAAATAAAAAGCCCGGGCAGCGAGGCAATCAGGGCCGTTAGTCCATAGAGCAGGGAAAAGGACACGACCCTGGCCTTGTCCGCCCCGATGAGAAGAAAAAATCCGACCAGGGCCCCTTCACGAATACCCCACCCGGCCAGGGACACCGGCAGTATCGTCAGCAGGACAACCGGCGGCACCAGCACCAGATAGATTGAAAGCGAATATTCAAGCCCCATGCCCCGGCCCAGCAGGTAAAAGGCGGTCATGGCCAGCAAATGTGTTACAACCGAAAGTAAGAGCTGGATACCGGCCGATGACAGGGTAGAGTAGACTTGGTAATAGCGTTCGGACAACCGGGTAAGATACCCTAAATATCGGGACCGGGCAAGAAAGGGCAGTCTGCGGAGGAAATAGAGGCCAACGATAACCGCCAGCATGAGCAGCAAAATGGTGAAGAGCAGGATGGTGATTCTATGGGGCAGAATGGTTCTGTTGCCGGCAAGGGCCGCAATATTGAGGAGCAGAAGCCCGGCAAGACCGATGATCCGATCAATAAAAACGCCAAAAAATGCGTCTTCAGTCGGGCCGATACGGGCACAGTCAAGGATGCGCAGACCATCACCGCCTATACTTGTCGGCAGACCCTGATTAAAAAAGGCCCCCTTGAAATAGCTTTTCAAAAAAAAGGAAAAGGGACGGTCAAAACCTATTCTGCGCATAATCAGAAACCACCTGCCGGCGGCAACGGTATTGCTGGCAAGCTGTAGAACAAGGGCTGATAGCAGTATCAAGGGATTGATGGAGGTTATCTGCTGCCAGGTCCGCTGAAAGTCGACCTGTTGGAGAATAAAGAACAGGAGCAAACCGGTTATGGCCAGTTTTATACCGTATTTCATGGCTCTACGGATTCCGGTTTCTCCGAGATCAGTTTCTTGCAGAAACGACAGGGCTTGAAACCGGCCTGCTCGGCGATCCGGGTATTGATAAACTGGATGGTGCAGTTCTCACAGTCATAGTGTTCACATCCCGGTAGATGATATACCATGGACAGGCTGTTGGCATGAATAATGAGTTCCGCACCTGTCTGTTGTCCTTCTCCCTGATCCTTTTTCTTTTTCCTTCTTCTGCTCAAAAGTTGCCGGACAAGGGTTGATAGCCGATTGATGACCGGCGCAATGAAACGTTCCTGGAATCTGACCAGCATGTCTGCCAGGGGAGTGGGTAGAATGCCCTTTTCCTTTTCGGTTCGGTTAAAAATGTAGAGGGCCAGGAGAGAAAAAATAATGTTGGGCAGCCACATGCCAAAGACAAGGGGCAGATGCTGGTCCTCGACCAGCACCTGGGCGATCGTGTACATAATATAGTACAGGACAAACAGCCCCAGGCCGATGGGGATGCCGATGGCCCTTTTACCGGGACGAGCCTGCAGCCCGAGCGGCATGCCAAGCAGGCTGAGGATAAAACAGCCCACCGGCAGTACCAGGCGATGATGAAATTCGGTCAGATAGCGGATCCTGCTTTTCACAGGCAGGTTGGGATCATGGCCGGCAGCCTGCAACTGGTCCTGGGTCATGGATCCGCGATCAAGAATGGTGACGTCGTCGCCGTCAATCCTGGTGGGCGGTCGCAGGGGGATTTGGAGCTGATAGCGTTTAAAATGGATAATCTGGTTGTCAGGGCCGTCGGTGGCATGCAGAGTGCCGTTTCTGAGGACAATGGTAACCAGCATCCTGTTGACTTCGGCCACCATGTGACCTTCCCTGGCCATGGTAATAATGGGCTGGACCCGATTGCGCATGTCAGAGACATAGACACCATGCCAGGTTTCCTGCTCGTCAATGGAGTCCACGTACACCACCAGATCGCCGAGGGCCTCGGTGAACTGTTTTTCCTTGATTCCCTTGTCAATCTTTTCCTTGGCAAGCTGGAACATCAACTGGCGCATGGCCACCTCGCCGGCAGGAATCAGGCGGATGGAAAAGAAACCGGTCAGCAGGGCGATCGCACCGGTGACCATGACAACGGCCGGCAGCATCTGCCGCAGGCTGATTCCGCATGCCTTAAAGGCAAGGATCTCCCGGTCATTGGTCAGGCGGGTAAAGGCGATGATGACCCCGGTCATGCTTGCCATGGGGATGACATAGAGCAGCATGTGGGGAAAGATATAGGAAAAGAGCCGGATAAAATCGGCAAAACCGATACCAAGTCCAAGGACAACATCAAGCAGGGGAATCAGGCGAACGAGAAAAAACACACCATAGAGGATGAGAAAACTGGCAAAAAAAGGGGCCAGCAGTTCGGTGGCGATATAGGAATAGAGCAGCAGGGGAAGACGTATCCGGGGCATGGGCGCATTCGCATCGGTTGACCGTGGTCAACCGGTGGGTCTGTTCAGGAGTGAAACCGGCGGTTATCTGCCGATGAAACGGTTGATATTTACCTCTATCCAGTGCTGGTCCCACCACTCTTTCGGGGTAACAAAAATTCCGTGGACCAGTATGGAAAAATGAAGATGATCGCCTCCGGCCATGCCGGTGGCTCCGGAATGGGCAATGGTCTGGTTCTTGGTGACCATGGCGCCGACAGCGGTGTCAAGACGGCTGAGATGAGCATACAGGCTGAACACACCCTGGCCGTGATCAAGAATGATGGTGTTTCCGTAAATGCCGAGATAGTCGGCAAAGGCCACCTTGCCGCTGTTGGCCGCCTTGATGGCAACCCGGGCCGTGGAGGCAATGTCCATCCCGAGATGGGTCTGATGGTCAATGACCCTTCCCTTATAATAATAGGTGCGCTGGTCGGCAAATCCTGCCCTGCCGGCGCCGGGCATGCGAATGAAGCGATCATGCCAGAACCTTTCCGGAGAGGGCTTGCTGCAGATCTCTTTGATTGTTTCGGCGTTGCGCCTGCGGATTTCATTGTTGGTAAAGATGTATTTTTCAAGCAGGCTTCCCACCAGTTCAGGATAATGCTCTTCAAATTCCGGGATCTTTTTCTTGAGGAATCCTTCACTGACGTTGATCCGGTCCTTTTTTTCAGCAACCTTGCGCAGGGTAATTGAAAAACCGGCCTTACCTGTATTACCCGCCTCATCAATGGCCATTACCTGCGTTCTTTCAAGCTTTCCTCTGTCCCAGGGCAGGGCGATAAAGGCGACAAACAGTTTTTTGCCATTCACCGGGTAGCCGGGAAAAAACAGGTCGTCGATTTCCACCCCATGTTTGACAGCCGGTTCCGACAGGGAATAGGTGACAATACCGGATCCGCCGGGACGAATATACTGCTGGGCATGGTCAATGGATACCCGGGGCGGCCTGGTGTCCACGGTAACCGGTAACCGCAGAACGGTTTCATTGCCCTTGAACAGGCCGTTTAATGAAAAGTCCCTGGCAGAAATAACAAGGGTTGCCTTGCCATCTTTTACCCCTGTCTTCCGGACATCCACCTCAACAGTTTCAGCAAGGTCGTGTGGCCCGGCAGCGCCAAACCATGCCTTGCGTTGAAAACTGCGGTTGAACAGCTGTTTCTGCCGTCCATTCTGTTCTATGGCAAAAACCACTGAAGCAAGCCCGCTCTTCCGGTCCCCTGCGACAAAGGGTATTTCCACATGGGATCCTAAAAAGCTTATCTCCCTCTTTATGGTCACAGTCGGTTTTTCCGTCTCAAAAAGGATAAAGGCAGCGACTCCAAATCCGGTAACAAGGAGAATCAGCAGGGTGATCAGTATATTACGTCCGGTATGACTTTTACCTCGACGTCTGAGTCTGTTCTTACGGGCCATGTCTTTTGTAGTATTCAGTAATTAATTATTTGGAATAATATGTATTTTTTTATTGAAGAGGAACATGAGGCCGGAACCGGTTCACAGGTTCATCCTTGCAAAAAGTCGACCTGCTTTACCTGCACAATAGTGCCTTACTCCTGAATTCCTGTCATAAAAAAACAAGAAATTTTCAGGATTAAAAAGCTGTTATAGCATCATGTTATCAGGTTATCTTCCATGTGCGGCATAAATGTTACACATACCTGTAGGGGCGAATTTATTCGCCTGAGGAAAGCGTTATTTTATTTGGAATGCCTTCCCAAAGGCGGCTGAAGCCGCCCCTACGGACGTGGGTTGCGGGTAAAGCCCGCATTGGTTATTCATGCCATATAATCTCATAACGCGTACTGTGCATATCAGCCACCGGCAAAATGGTAAATCGTTTTCCCGATTCCCGTTCCAGTTGTTCAATATGCCTGGTTTCCTCGGTCAGCAGCATGTCCGCGACCCGTGGATGGACCTTGATTGTCACCTTATCACCGTCGATCTTCCCGCTTTCCCTGGAAATTTTACGGAAGATGTCATAGCAGACAGAACGGCTGGACTTGATTTTGCCATCGCCCCCGCAGTAGAAGCATGGTTCACAGAGCATCTGGTCAAGGCTCTGGCATGAGCGTTTTCTGGTCATCTGGACCAGGCCAAATTCGGACAGTTTAAGAATATTGACCCGGTTCTTGTCAGACTGCATGGCTTCCTGAAAAGTTGTGTAGAGCTGTTCCCGGTGCTCTTCACTGTCCATGTCGATAAAGTCAACAATAATAATGCCGCCGATGTTCCGTAATCTGAGCTGATAGGCGATTTCCCTGACCGCTTCCATATTGGTCTTGAAAATGGTCTCGGCCAGGTCGTTTTTACCGACAAAGCGTCCGGTGTTCACGTCGATAACGGTCAGGGCCTCGGTGGTTTCAATGATAATATACCCCCCTGACCGCAGCCAGACTTTTTTGTCAATGGCCCGGTTGATGTCCCCTTCGACGCCAAAGGCCTCAAAGAGCGGGGTCGATCGGTGCCAGTGGGATATTTTTCCAAGCAGATGGGGAGCAAAGGTCTGAACAAATGAGGTCAGTCGCTCATACACCGGCTGCGAATCAATGATGAGCTCCTTCACATCCTCTGTAAACAGGTCGCGCACCGAGCGAAGTACCATGTCCAGGTCACGATGAACAAGGCTCGGCACCTTGGCCCTGGAGGCAACAGCGGTGATTTCATCCCAGAGAACGAGCAGAAATTCCATGTCTGCTTCCAGTTCCTCATTACTGATACTCTCAGCAACTGTCCTGACAATAAAGCCGGTTCCCTGCGGGCGAAGCTGCTCGATGGTATCGCGGAGCCGCTGCCGAACCTCTTCATCCGTTATTTTCCTGGAAATACCGATATGGTCGGTTAAGGGCATGAAGACAAGATTTCGACAGGGCAGGGTGATATGACAGGTCAGCCTGGCGCCCTTGGTGCCAATGGGCTCCTTGGAGATCTGGACAAGAATTTCCTGGCCCTCCCTGAGCAGTTTGTCAATGGAGGGATGGGCTTCATAACGGGCCGCCCCTTCCCCGTCAAGGGAACCCGTCAATGGTTGGACATTGCACCCCTGATATTGCTGTGTCGCCCGTTTATCTATCTCATTTTGTTCTATATGGACATCATCCACATATAAAAAGCCGGTCCGTTCAAGACCGATATCAACAAAGGCCGCCTGCATACCGGGAAGGACCCGGACCACCCGGCCCAGGTAAATGTTGCCAACCAGTCCCTTTTCCGCCGGTCGTTCCAGGTGGATTTCGAGCAGGGTGTTCTTTTCGACCAGGGCAATCCTGTTTTCATAGGGCGTTGAGTTGATGAGAAGTCTGGTTGCCATGCAAGCCTGTCAATAGTCGGATTATCGGATAAACCAGCATGGCTGGACCATAATTTGCCGTTCCAGCCATAACGAATGATGAAAATAGTCCGCAAGGACACAGACAGCTACGTGGACTATTTTCGGATAAACCAGTATGTTCGAATAAATACAGCCTGAAGGGGTGATATTTCCCTTATGTTGCGACTGCTTTTTCAAGTCAATGGTTCTGTTTGCAATAAACAAATTATTATACTACAGAAGATCATCTTTGTGCATAAGAATCTGGAGCAGGGCAGAATCCCTGCTCTTATCATATACCAGGGCATAATTCATCATTCTGTTGGCAATCATCTTGATTTCCGTCATTCTTCCCACGTTTAACCGGGCCGCTTACCTGAAGCGGGCCATAGACTCGATTATTGATCAGCAGCGACCGCCGGATGAACTGATCATCATTGATGACGGGTCAACGGACAACTCTGTCCAGGTTATCAGGGAGGTATGCGGGCGGGCCGAATTTCCCGTGCATCTTGTCCGGCAGAAAAACAGGGGCGCTGCCACGGCCCGCAATGTCGGTATTCTGCGGGCCAGGGGCGAACTCCTCTGTTTCCTTGATTCCGATGACTGGTGGGACCCGGAGAAAATCGCCATCCAGGCATCACACCATGAGAAAAATCCGGATATTCTCATCTCCCATACCAGGGAAATCTGGTTTCGCAACGGGGTGCGGGTCAACCAGAAAAAAAAACATACCCCGGCAAACGGATTTATCTTCTCCAGGTGTCTGGGCATGTGCGTGGTCGGCATGTCAACGGTTATGGCCAGACGGCAACTGTTTGACCGCTTTGGCCTCTTTGATCCCGATCTTCCCTGTTGCGAGGATTATGACCTCTGGCTGCGCGTGGCCAGGAAAGTGCCCTTTTTTTTGGTTGATCGTGCCCTGACCCTGAAAGAAGGCGGACGACCGGACCAGCTTTCCCGGATTTACCGGCAGGGCATGGACCGTTTTCGTATCCGGTCCCTTGAGAAACTGCTGACAAGCAACCTTCTGTCAGCTGAGCAGACAGAAGAGACCATTGCCGAGCTGGAACGGAAATGCCGCATTTACGGCAATGGCTGTATAAAACACGGCCGGCAGGAGGAAGGGAAACGGTACCTGGACCTGCCGGCACGATTTGGGCCTGGTCGGTCAACGGAATAACCACAGGATTATCGATGACAAGGACAAAAGGTTACGGCGATCCGGCCCGATATATTACCAGCCTGCATGTGGAAGAGGAATGTTTGCATCTTCCCTACACCCGCGAAATTATCAAGCGGGCCGGTCTGCCGGTTCAGGTGATTGGGCGGGGGCAGTCTCCGCAGATTGACGGACAATACCCGGCCAATCTTGGCACGGGCAAACACCATCTGCTGCTGGCTGAAAACCGCGGCGCCTTTTTCAAGCCCTGCCCGGGCACCAGGGAATACCGCTGCTGCGATTACCAGGTACTCAACATCGGCATGGGCTGCCCCATGGACTGCGTGTATTGTATTCTGCAGGCATATCTGAACAATCCATGGATAAGTTTTTTTGTCAACATTGACAACCTTTTTACCGAAATCAACCAAGGCATTGCAGCGGCTGGTGATCGATTTTTCCGCATCGGCACCGGTGAATTCACCGACTCCCTTGCCCTGGATTCCCTGACCGGGCTGAGCAAACACCTGGTTACCTTTATGAGCACTCAGACCAGGGCGGTGCTGGAATTAAAAACCAAGAGCGCTGTTATCGACAACCTGCGCGGCCTTGACCACCGGGGTCGGACGATTGTTGCCTGGTCACTTAACAGTCCACCCATAATGCGAGCAGAGGAAATACGCACCGCCACCCTTGAAGAGCGTCTTACCGCGGCAAGGCAATGTGCGGACTGGGGGTATCGTCTTGCCTTTCATTTTGATCCCATCATCTATCATCAGGGTTGGCAGGATGGATACAAAAAGACCATCCGCACCCTTTTTGACCAGGTACCGGCCGACCGGATAGCATGGATCAGCCTCGGAGCCCTGAGATACCTGCCTGCCCTGAAAAACATTGCCACAGAACGGTTTCCCGGTTCACGCTTTTTTTATGAAGAGTTTATAGACGGCCTGGACGGCAAATGCCGCTATTTTCGTGATCAACGGGTGGAGATGTACAAACTGATCAGTGATGAGCTGGCACGATATACGGCATCCACCACCTGTGTCTATTTCTGCATGGAAAATGATACCATCTGGCGGCAGGTTTTCGGGTTTTGTCCGGAGGAACGGGGCGGACTGGGCGCCATGCTTGACAAAACGGTAACTGATTGAAACTTTTTAAAATTAACATAATTTTGCAGTGAAACCCGAAAATTTTTCCGGGCGTATTGTTTTCTCATCATTCCTGTATTATCATGCCCGAAGTAGATTTTCCTCACCATCTCAACCGACAGGGACATCATGGTAAATAAAGTTATATTGATCGGTAATTTAGGCGCGGATCCCGAGGTTCGTTTCACCCAGAACGGCACTGCCGTTGCCACCTTGCGGCTGGCAACCTCGAGAAAATGGAAAAGCCAGGACGGTCAGATGCAGGAGCATACCGAATGGCACCGGGTTGTTGCCTGGGGACGGCTGGCGGAAATCTGTCGCGACTACCTGCAAAAGGGTTCCAGAATATACATAGAAGGCCGGTTACAGACCAACAAATGGCAGGACCAGAACGGCAATGATCGGTACACCACGGAAGTCATTGCCCAGGAGATGAAAATGCTCTCTCCGCGGGGAGCAGGGGCTCCAGCATCCGGTAGTGCTGGTG